>Ga0126339_10000750_pt1 | contig 19427 bp, 3 predicted proteins | sample OrbTmetagenome_2_FD_92532 | JGI IMG/M metagenome (GOLD analysis project Ga0126339, IMG submission 92532) | Coral microbial communities from Petempiche,Puerto Morelos, Mexico - Orbicella T R C metagenome | ecosystem: Host-associated > Invertebrates > Cnidaria > Coral | place: Petempiche,Puerto...
GTTTGGAGCGGGGGGGAAGGGGGGGTTTTTTTGGTGGGGGGGGGGGGGGGGGGGGGGAGTTTATAGCAGTTTTACTAATGGTTTTTTTAACAAAAGGTTCTCTATATTTTGCTGTTTTACTCATTTAGAGAGTAGAACTTTGTTCTTTATAAAATGAGTTCCCATCTCTCTGCTTACCTTTAGAAGGCATAGAAATTAGAATAAAAATATAGCTACTGTTCAATACAACATCTTAGTCTTATTTTCATTACCCATCTATGTGGTAAATATGGACTGGTATATTTACTAGAGTAAGAGGTATTCATCCCTGCCTGTGCACCAAGATGATCATTATGGAGACCGGAACTGTTAAATTCTAGAAAAAAAACGTTAAAGGGTCTTAAAGCACTTTAATCAGTCTCTTGGATATTACATTATTTAACATGTGTGTAGTGTACCCTATTTTTACCAGTTTTAGTTTTTGTTTTATAAATGGGCTGCTATTTAAGGTTCATCAGATAAGGAGGAACAGCAGGTGGAGTGGAGATGGGAAAGAAATTTTGATGCATACTATGTACTTATTTTCTCTCTAGTTTCCCAGCTCCCATTTGCACCATATGGTCTGCAGAACACAGGGCACACAGTTTTTTTTATCATGCTTTGATCTATAGATATTGTTACTTTTTAATGTCTGTATATCCACTGTAGATGTTGAATGATCACATGTTGGTACGTATTGGTGGAGGATGGGACACATTGGAGCATTACCTCATGACCCATGTACCCTCTAAACAAGGTACCAGAGGCAAATAAAATCATAATATTTATTAATCTTGAATTTATTTTTCGCAAATATTGCCACTGATTATAATTAGGTCAATCTTTCTTTGAGAGCAAGTGACTCTCCGTTGAAAATTCAATATAGGTCTTGAACTCAACCGAACAAAAAAAATCATTTTTCTCACAAAAAAATTGCACGTATATATGGTTGGATTACCCCATAAACAGAGTTTTCCACCTCGGAACTCTGCTCACAGGCTGTGAATGAAGGGGATGGGCGAGAATCGCCACGAAATAAATACGTTGTGGGAGTCACATTTTTTGGTTTTAATTTTATACTTTCACGCTTACTATACGAACATCTCTAACTAGTTAGGAATCATTACTTAACACAAGTGCAATCAATAACCTGCTCTTCATCTAAAGCTTATATTATGAAGCAGAAAATTGTTCCGATGCTGCTCATCACAGTGAATTTCCAAATGGATTTTAATGTTTTTTTTTTTTTTTTTTTTCTCGCTTGAAGTGAACAGAAACGGGTGCGACAATATCTCGACTTTTGTGTGATCAATCCGATCGTTCAGAAAATCAGTACAATTTGTATAGTGCCAGGCACAGTACATTGTACTTGCATGATTTGGCTGACTCATTTTTTATCGATATTGAACATGGATTAAAATATAATGCACAGCGTCACAGAAAAAAAATTAAAATTTGCAGTTCTCTTTACCTCAGCAACTTTTATAAACAGAATGACAGGTGACGAAGTTATGTAGCCTAACTTACCTTCTTTTAGTTCTTTCCATCAAAGATCGAAACAGCGTGGGAATATATCTTTCCAGACCCACAGCGACGCGTTTGGAAGAAAAATGCAACAATAGAACTTCCACGATGTCTGCTAGCGAAGGAGAAAAAGTTGGAAGTTAAATATGTTTTTTTAAGCTCAAAAACTTGGCTCGCAAGCTTCCGATGAAAATATTGTAATTTGCATACAGCTGATCTGGACATTATTTTGACAGCTTTGGTCATTCTGATGTTTTGATTGGTCGAAATCCACAACACGCCCTTGGGCTATCAATATTTCTTCTTTGACTCGCCCAAGATCGTTTCGACTAGATCGATCGTAATAAAAGAAGTTCTGTCTTATTTGCGAGGTTGTTTATCGGTTGGAGTCGTCTGACTCTCGGTTTCTTCATCTTTCTGCCGCATTGTTCCTGACCAGTCTTTCTCAGTACATCATCCTTGAAGGTAAAACATTATTAGTCAAGATTTTTTTGTTTTCTTTACGCTTTATTAATCGGCGCTCTCCGTCTCAGATGTTTTTCAAGTCAGGGATTTTCGCTGAGATAAACGATGCTGAAATGTTGTGAAAGATTAAGTCAGATAGTTAAGTTTCTCTGTAGTTGGGTTGGACCTCGTATAGAGGAACGTTGATTGATTTTATAATTCTTTCGAACTACGTAAACTTGAGGTTTTGCTTCTTATCCTTGAATGCTAATCTAAAAACATGCCAATCGCCATTTGTAAGAGTCATCCTGCTGTGATCGCAATATCGTTCGAGTCATGTAACGTTCACGGACACGAATGACTTGTCCGTCTTAGAAGCATAATCTCAGTCTGAAATCAACTGACTCTGAATCTGGTCACGATGATTGTAGATGCTTCTCTTACGCTTGCATTCTTAGCGCGTGGAAGAAGTTCGAATCGCGTTTCAACGCACCAGACAAAATAATAAAGTGAAAGTGGAAGGCGTGAAATCGCCAATGCCGTAATTTTCTATTCATCAGCGCGTGCAAATTTTCACGCAGACTTCCTTTCAGACGTTCTGTTAGCTGTAGTGAATGCTGTTTTACTGTATGAAGGAAGTATGATCTCCTAATTGTGCTCTCCTGAATTCTTTGAACGTAGTTTTGCAATATGTCGCACCACCAGCCGAGAATAAGACAAACCCATGTGCATGTAGATACTAAAGTACATCGCATAATCACACCTCAACACGCGATGGAGAAAGAACCTCATTAAAAAATAACTGCTAAGTTATTTATGCTCCTAATACATTTTCAGTTTGAAATACTGTAACTTGCATTGGAATGCGTATTATAACTATTGCCCTCTTCTGTGGTAAACAATATACCCTGTCGTATTTGTTTTGCAATGTAATTTGTAATTACAATATCAAGCCTGTCAACCATAATTTGAAATGTGTTATTAACTTTGCGTGATATATTTTTCAGATTTCTCGACTGATTTCTGTAAGATTGTTTAACATTAACTTGGCACCAAATTGACCTCAAATGAAAATGTTTTCATCATAATGTCATTTTAAGTCTGAAAGGTTTTTGGTATATAATTAATTTTATATTGCAGTTTATTAAGTATTTTCAGCCAGAGAAAAATAGTGTCTGATTTTACACATGCAGAATATATTTAAGGGTAATCTTAAGGCTGTTGAATAAGTCTATAAGAGGCTGCAGTCAATGTTTATTGAGACTGGGCAAATAACCACACCCAGATGGGACATAGTTTTCAGCTAATAATTGAAATGTCTCTAAGTTTAATTTTCCCATAGATATTCTCAAGGGGAGTGTGGAAACAATTTGTTGTCAATCCCAGCTCCAAATAATTATTACAATTGAAACAAAAACAGCATTCAAAATAATACTGAAAATTCATCCAAGTTATTTTAAAAAAACCACAAGTGACCCAATCGTAGATTAGTCTCATAGGTGCTGTGGAGGTTTGAAAAACGTTTGGAAAATGTTTTTTTCCCAACAACCAATCACTTTTTTTGTCCTGAAGTTATATGCAGTTATAGCATAGTTGATTTCTATTACAGGGGCAAAGACAGAAGTTAAAAGTAAGCTTAGCAAATGCATGTTACAGCATTGATAATATCAGGCCTTAAATGAGGTTGAACACTGGATATTCATGTGTAGAAGTGCTGGGTTTTCTTAAAGAATGGAGTTGGCAAGCTCTTGGCAAAACTGATGCTGTAGTAAGGCCACTGTTACCATCATGTTGGATGGCCATACTAGATATGATATAAATGGAATTTTCTATCTTGTTTTGTAAAGTGTTTAGACTCAACTAAGTTTCATTCTTTTTTTCTTTAAGGGTGAAGATATAAAAAATAATAGGCCTTATACATGCCATGTTCAGACTAGCTAATTTCACCACCAAGTCTTGCTTTGAAAATGCAAATTATAAATTTTTTCATTAACAAATTCCCAAACCTGCTAACATGAAAAAAAAAAAAAAAAAAAAAAAAAAAAAAAAAAAAAAAAAAAAAAATATATATATATATATATATACACACACACATGAAATCACACAGAGAAGGCCTCATTGGTAGGGGGGCCTGAGTATTTCAGATCCTGTAAATTTTTGGCCTTAGTATCCTGTATCGGGATAATTTAATCTTTCAAAAGCTAAAAAGATTTGTACTAGATATCCTGGGTTATCTGCTCCAAGTATCCCACGTCTCATTAATCTTTCTCCCAAATATAAGGGGCACCCAACGACCGTTTTCTCTCAAATGCTTTTAAACGCTGTTTTAGGCTATCTGGAATACTTTTAAAGCTCTGTGTGTTAATTTTAGGTTGCGCTAAAATTTTTTTTATCTGTTCGGTTATTCTAGGGGAACTTGAGTATTCTTGAATTTATTAGGGCTTTTTTGTCCATTCCCCGAAAACCTTAGGTCTTATCGCCTTTCCGAAAATGAAAGCTGACCTTTTTTCGGTACCCAAAACAACATTTTTTATAATTCGAAAACAACAGACATTAAATTTCTCATATCACGAAAGTTCGAGGTGACAATTCTCTTCAGAAAATCAGAGGGGATTAAAGGCCTTCTGAACAGAAAATTTACCGAAACGATCCGTTGGGTGCCCCTGAAATGTGATGTATCCAGGTACATTTTTTTACCTGAATATCCCATCCCAAAAATAGGGCCTCATGAGGGTGCAAGAGCTGTGAGAAAAGTTTGTGCAATTAAGACTTAGGGGTGAATTTTTCAGCTTGGGATGTGATCTTGCTTAAGACCTATTTACACTGAGTTCAATTTTAGCCAAAAGCCATCATTAAAACAGTAGCCTAAGGCTCATTATTATTATTCTCATTGTCTTTGCTGTATTTGTGGTAACTGACAGAGATTTTCCTTACACCTTCACTGTACTGTGTGGGCTGGTGACTTAGTTCAGGAATAATTATTCTTGGTGTTGTTTAGAAAAAACGTTTTAATTCAAAGTTATTTCAGATGCCCTATTTACAATTTTAATGTGAGGTGGTAATTTGAGTAATTGCAAGTTATCAAACTACTCTTTTGCCACTGAGTGAAGGACACTATTTTCTTGGTTAAATGCCAACATTTGTCAGCTGAATCCAGTATAATATAAGGTTTTTTTGATGTGTTCTAGTTGTAAAACGTAGTTTCAGCCGGTTCCATAGTACAAAAGTTGTTAATTACCACCAGTGACTATATGTTATGTCTAGGCCAATATCGCTAGTATAGTATACCTAATTTGAAATCAAGAAACGCCCTGAATTGGAGGTTTGCCTGCGCTTATTATAATAATTGAGTTTTATAACTTTTCTCGTTTTCGTTTTGTTTTGGCATTGTATGTGTTTTCCTCTATAGTCCTTACAGCTGACCAGTTTGTTTTGGCATTTTCACGATTTGATCTCCCAAGGAAATTAGACGCAAGAAGACTTTAATTGCTCTTAATTTAAACAACATTGCGTGGTTCAGTTAAAACTCCGCGTGATATTTTGTTTACGGTCGCATTTGTTCCTTTGTGTGTCAGAGAATAGAACGGCGAGGTAAAAGTGATAGCATGCGGTTTTTAATAAAATCCGGGAGTTGTGTGTTACTTTGCGGTGGTTTCACTTGTTTCACAAAACAGCTCTGTAATTGTTGCCATCAGATCGTTAGCAGTATGTTGACCGACAACAGCGATTATTAAGATTCGGTTTGTTTTTTGCAGGTCTTGACAATCCAAGTGTGCCAAGTTCTCAAGCTCTTGCCAGTCCACGAAACTCTATATCGGCAGGCAGCGGCAACAGAAACAGTCTGTTCGAAAAGGTCAAAAAGAAAGAGCAAATTGGAATTATCAGAGGTAAATAATTCCCGTAATGCACCCATCGCGCGAGCCGCAAGAATTTCCCTTGTTAGCTTTTCACTATTACTATTGTGCGACGCGGCCTTTGAGAAATGTACATATTTGATGGCAATCGCTTTTTTGTCAGGGTGTATTAATATTTAATTTTTTCCGTCTCTAGACTCGCCAGTTTATTCCTCACAAGGAAGCTTGAGCCAGCTATCGGCAGCTCAATCCACGCCAAAGAAAAAGCTGTCCCTGGTTGAGAGCGACGAGAAGGACATCACAGACGCGATTCGTAAAATCGAGTCTTCCGTGTCACAGAATTTAGCTACAAGACCCGCCAGCTTCACTAGCAAGACTTTCCACCAGCTTAAAAGTCGCTTTGACAAGGGAATATTTGGCTCGAGTAGGAGAACCTCATCTCCAGATATTTCGGTGAAAGGCAAGAAAATTTCAAGGCGTTTGAGCGACACTTGTACCATGGCGGACATCGCTTCATCTCTTGCATTTGACGGAGGAGTGAACGAAGATCAGCAGGAAGCTTCCAATGCTAATAACAATGATTCGGACTTGAAGCAAACCCAGTCCAGAGAAACTGAAGAATTGTTAGTGGGAAAGTCCGCGGCCCCAAGCGAAGACTTGCTAGGGAATGTAACCTTGCAAAAAGACCTTTCACAACCTATCGTTTCGGACGATGTTGACGGATCCGGGCCCAGCGACGATTTTCCCTCTATGCATCACGTAAATGGTTCTAATTGGACTGAGGATTTGCAAAGTGGTCCGATGAATGGGACCGAAAATTACCAAGCTGCGCCTCATGGGGAGAATCTTATAGATATCTCGTCGTTTGATCCTTTTGCTACAGCACCAGACCAGGACGAACTGATTTCGATCGATACTAGTACACCGGAAAAAGTCGAGGAGCAGCCGAAGACCACCGACGGGTTTGAACAAATTTCATCTGAGCCAGACGAAACTGAGGTTGCATCTACACCTCGGATTGACCTGGGAGACTTACTAGCGGACTCACAATCGGCGGAAACAAAGACAGAAGAAATTACGGTCGAGTCTTCACCTCCGGTTATTCTGGAGGACTTGATACCGGACAAAGAATTGGGTGAGTCTACAGAAGCTCGGATGGAAGACAGTTTGATCGAGTCTCCGCACACGACGGCTGAAGAACACACAATGCCTGAAGCACAGTTGCCTGAAGTTGCAGAAGGAGATGTTACGAACTCCTTTGAAGAAATCCACACGGCAGAAGAAGTAAAACGCGACGAAACTGTCCTGAATGACAACTTACAAGAAGTCCCGTCCATTGCGGTAGATCCTGCTTTGGAATCTGAGTTGGATTCTCCAAAACTTGGGCAAGAAGCTGCCAAAGTCGAAGAGCCCATTCCCAGTGAGGAACCTCTGGTCGACTTGGAAGGAGAGAGTAATGAAGCTTCTCGTGTGTGTGACGAGACAACCACGCAGGAACAAAGCTCGGAAGAAATTGTTACAATAATCGAGAGCGTTTCAGTGGAGGTGGACGAGGGGAAGGAGGAAGCTAAGTCCGTGGAAGAAGAGTTCAAGCCTGTACAGGATGAAGCCGAGCCCTTAGGGGAAGAAGCTAAGACTAAAGAGGAAGACGCCAAGCCCGTAGAGGATGAAGCCAAACCTGTTGAGGAAGAGGCCAAACCTGTAGAAGATGAAGCCAAACTTGTTGAAGAAGAGGGCAAGCCTGTAGAGGATGAAGCCGAGCCCTTAGAGGAAGAAGCCAAGACTAGAGAGGAAGAAGCCAAGCCTGTAGAGGATGAAGCCAAACCTGTCGAGAAAGAGGCCAAGCCTGTAGAAGATGAAGCCAAACTTGTTGAAGAAGAGGCCAAGCCTGTAGAGGATGAAGCCAAACCAGTTGAAGACGAGGCCAAGCCTGTAGAGGATGAAGCCAAACTTGTTGAGGAAGAGGCCAAGCCTGTAGAGCATGAAGCCAAGCTTGTTGAGGAAGAAGCCAAGCCTGCGGAGGTTGAACCTAAGCTTGTTGAAGAACAGGCCAAGCCTGAAGAGTCAGAGGTGAAGTTTGTGGAGGAAGAAGTTAAGTCAGTAGAGACAGAAGTTAAGCCTGCGGAGACAGAAGCCAAGCCTGCAGAAACAGTAAAGGCTTCGAAAGGCGAGGCTCTTAAAACGGAGAAACGCGCTCAAAAAGGTACAAAAACAAAACCTCATTCAGCTACCGCAACGACGAAGTCTCCCCCTAAAGCAGCCCCGGCGGCAAAACCAACTGCAACGAAGAAACCAACAGGACCTGCAAGCACGTCATCATCTACGAAGGCGCCCTCCACTTTAGCGGCGAAAAGAGACATCAAACCTCCAGCTACCAAGGCTTCTTTTGCTGCTAAAGCCCCAGCCACGAAGACGACAACTTCAACGGTTCCTGGTGTTAAGAAGCCCGCAGCTAAAACCACAGCGGCGAAGGCAGACCAGGAAAAGAAACCAGAGAGGCCCAAGAGTGCTGCGACAGCTCACCCCTCGATGAAATCAGCGGCTACCAGTACTACGGGCACGGCTCGACCTGGTAGTGCGGTTACAAAGAAACCTCCTGCTTCTACCTCGAAACCAGGTAGCGCTAAGGTCCCAGGTAAAGACGTGAAGGATGCTGGTCCACCGAAAAGTGCGCCAAAGACGACAACTTCCAGACCAACTTCTGCCAAACCAACGCCTTTGAAAACAAGCGCACCTGCAACGAAACCCGCTGCTGCAAAACCAAGCCGACCTCAGAGTGCAAAGCCTGGCGACAAAACAGACGGTGCCGCTAAGCAACCTACTTCACGACCGCAAAGTGCGAAACCAAAACCAACCACTACAACAACGACCGTGAAAAAGACGACCTCTTCAACTAAGAGTGGTGTCGCTCCTGTGAAGACTGCTACCACCAGAACGGTGACTCAAGTGAAGAGCGGTGATAAGAAAACTACTACGACCACCACTAAGAAAGAAACCACGAGGCCATCTTCGGCTGCTAAGAATGCTACCGGTGCCAAATCCACGGTGACTGGCCCAAAATCGGCAAAGCCTGGCGGGAAACCGAACGTTGGGACTCCAACCGGGAAACCATCTGCGAAAGCTGCTCCCAAGAAAAAGGCGGAACAACCAACGAAAGAAAAGGAGACGAAGGAGGACGAGAAACCGGCATCTCAGCCAGGAACCGCTGACGAACCCACTATTCCGACCAACGAGAAGCATTCTGAAGTTGTCGAGATTATCCCTGACGAGAAACCTGCTGAAGTTGTCGAATCGGTTTCAGAAGAAAGTCCAGTCGAAACAAGCCCCGAAGAGAAATCGATTGAATTAAACCCCGAATCAGCTCCAGCCGAACAAGATGCCGGGACAGTTGAAGTTCCTCTGGAAGGCGTAGAACAATCAAATGTCGTCACACAGATCGTCACGTCCCAAACGACGACTATCATCGCTGATGGCGAAGAACAATCGATTACTACAACGGAAGAAACTACATTTGAACAGACTGTGGGAGAAAGTTGAAAGTACTGTTTGTCTAGAACTTTGAATTAATCCAAAGACCGGAAAAATGGCTAGTATAGGGTTAATCTAGACGAGCGAATTCTAATTCAAAGCAAGATCGGTTCCCTTGTAGGAAGAAATTATGAAGTGCTTAGAGAGAAAAGGAGGAAGAAGCCATATGCAAACTAGTGCACATGCTTTAATGTCAGTTCAAATAATGAAGCTCTTAAGCTTAAAACGAAGTTTTGATTTTTGCACGTGACCCCAAAGAAGTTCCCTTCAATTCGATTTCCTTGAGAAAATATTTTTTAGTGTGGTAACCCCGACAAAGGGTCATAGGGGTGAGTGAGAAAGAGTCTTCTTTCAACCGCGTGACTTGTTGTGAAAACGGGGAAGGCGCTGAAGGCAGACAACTAGAAATTAGTAAAGGTGCAAAACAGGCGTAAAATTTCCTAAAGCAGTTTTTTCATTACCCAATGAGGTGGAAAGGTCATCTGTAATTTCACACCCTCGCTATTTATATTGAGTGTTTTCCTTATACCCAGTCTACCTCGCAGCCGTTAAGTTGGGTCGTCATTCGACGCCTACCGTGAGCATTTCTTCGCAACACGGTAGTTGCTTTAAGTGAAAGATTACTTGTCACGGTCAGAAGTTTAAAATGTCCTTATTTATAGAAAGATTTACACAACTTCGTCAAACTTAAGCCATGGTAGGTCATCTAAGTATACCGTAAAAAGGAGATATTCACACAGGAGAACATATATTGTCTGCGTGCTTTCTCTGCAGCCAAAGAAAGTGTTCATAGTCTTTGTGCTTTGGGTGTTTCTGTATAAATTAAATGTCTTCCTCTATTGAATTATTGAATTGACACTATTTAAGAACACTTTTCCAATCCATTGAAACAACTTTGTCACCCGGTCATTATCTAAGAGAGTTCTAAGAATCTAGCCTTGTGAACACGTTTCAAGAAAAAGTAAGCTAAAATGTAGAAGTGATGTATTTTGCGTTTTTTGTAAATAAGAGAAAAAGAAGAAAACAAGATTTCGTAAAATGATTAGAGAAAATAAAAAGTTAATTTAAACAGTTCTCTTAAGGTTCCTTGCTTTTTTTTCTGCTTCATTTTCCTCTGTATCCAGCACGGAAGAGAAGGTGCGAAGGCGTTGCTTCAGATCTTCATCTCTCGACTTACCAGGACTGGTCCGTACCACGTGACCCCAAACGTAACATAATTTCGCGAGCAAATCTGGTACTACTTTGGATTGGCTGTTGTGTTTTGATGGACTATCTGGATATTAATTATTGAAAGTTTTGATGAGGACTTGTGGTACATGGCTGGTTTGAACGCTCAGACTAAGTGCTGTGTTGATCCAGAACTTCCAATTTCTAAGTATTAGTTCAAACTTCACAGTTGAGAAAAGGCCCTCTGTGTGTGTTTCCAATTGCATAATGTGCGTTACCAGGGAATACTCCCGTAAATTTCGGGTAGACGTGTGCCGCGAATGGTTTTCAACAAGGGACAGCCCTATAAAAGGCATAGCTCCTTCCCCACCCGCTCCACCCTTTGTCACGCAATCTTTGTTTCGTTGTCCTAATCAAAGGAACGCAAATTTAGAGCCTATGTAAGGCACAAACCCGAAAAATGACACCCTGTCCAAAGAGAAAAAAGTAAGAATGGCGTGAGCGATTCAACCTTATTTCGTTTCTGTAACATTGAAGTTAAGCATCAAACGTATAATTTGTTTTTCGTTTAGCTGGGCATTTATGCACTGGAATTTCGGCTGGTACATTTAGGTATCCTATCTATGGATCACACTAGGAGCACAATGCCAACAGGGGAAAAAATGATATCCTATTAAAGATCGGGAACCTCAAAAACCATACGCTATCACGCGGCACATACCTATATAGCCAATATATGGGAATACACCCCTCCCCGGTGCGTTACCACTCGAATGTTGTTCATTTCCGTTAAGCTGGTGTGCGTTACCACCTGAATGGTGTGTCTTGTGGATTGGTTCCTCTTAGTCTCAATGCCAAGTCTGTTGGTGAACTATCTGGTATTGCATAAGGACCGGAAGTAAGGGCTTGGTACTGGCTATCGTCATCCTCCCTTCCGGTCAAGACCACGTCACGCAGTTCCGGAAACTCGTGAAACGGGAGGTAGGCTTCACCATAGGGTAAACCTGCGTCCTTCCTCATGGTGGTCGTTTCAAATGAGGTTTCATGTTCTTCCCAGTGTCTGTCGCATGCACAACACAGAAAATTCGAGAAAAATTTGGAGCATCCGCAGCCTCGGACCCGACATCTCCGGAGTCCGGTAGGTTGATGCTCTTCATGGGTGTGTTTACACTTACACTTGGCTCGCCAGGTGCTCGGATCATATCCCGGGCGGCGTTGGAGCCAAAATTCACCTGCTTCTTCGGGACGGGACGGGATGAAGGCGAAAGCTTTACACTCGCAGCGTGTCACACCACAAGGGACCATCACGCTTTTTCCAGTGTAACTCGCATGATCACTCAATACATGACCACAGAAACACTTCGAACTTTTGCAGACACGAATACAATCATGTTGAAACTCGGAACACCTCCAACCTATATACACTCCACTCTGAATGGCATCTATCGCCGCCTCGCGTTCGGGATCAAACAGCTTCTTGACTCTCGGTGCAAAATCATCGCCGTTCATAGCTCTAGCTACTGGCAGTAACTCTGGCTTAGAAGCGGGGATGATTGGACGCATGGTATAACCTTTAGGTGCCAACATACCCTTCGATTTCGGAACTACAGCTCTTTGTGGCTTCTGCTGCTCTGCAGCCTGCCGCTGCGATGGTCGCCCACGTTTTGGATTCAAATTCGATGATTTCTGAACGGCGCTGGTTCTTGGCTTGATACCCGGTATACCCGAGTATCTTGAATATCGATTACCAGCTACCGGACTGCGCTCCCTCTGAATTAACGATTTACTTTCCTCAGCGGAGCCTCTCGTCTCAAGGTTAAGATTGCTGAGCGTCTTCTCGAGAGGATCGCTTGGAGAAGCGTATTTAGACTTTTTGTTTTGTTTCAGTCGCGACGTTTCTGCGTACGCCATTTTGAGTAGCAACAAGGGCACGCGCGCAAGCAATCCATGATGGTCAGCGCGATTGTTAGACACATCATACCGCTTACATGGATAGTAAATTTTGGCTAGTCGCGCAACAGGTTGCATGGCACAGCTGACTATATTTTTAGAAGTACAGTCTTGTCCAGTCTCGGGAATCCTCGTTGGAAATGGGTGGAATGCATTTTGACTAGCGATGTATTAAACTGTATTACAACTACGACCAGGTAAATTGTGATATTCATACACGCCCGTTGTGACTTTAGCTTAAAAATACTAATGTTGGATGAAAATATTTTTCACAGGAATCGCAATCTTCCTTTCTTTGACATGTTTGTGGTTTTTCGAATGTTATCTCCATCTAAGTAGTTGCAACAAAAGGGCTAGTTTTGATATATACCACAAGAAGTTCATTTCGTGCTTGCAGACTATTTTTTAAAATAATAATAATGCTCTCGTGTAACGTTTCTCTCAGCCTTTTGAAACAGTTTGCGTGACTGCTTGGTAACACATGCGGGCACATGGTACAAAGAGGTAGACCAAATTAAGCTTAAATTTATGAAAATCAAAATGAATACTGCATAGTGCCTTGAACTAGAAAGATACACTAAATTTTGGGGGCTGTAATATGTCTAATATATCAGACCAAGTAACCAACATTTCAGCATTAAGTACTGCCTTTTTCCGGTTTTAAAGAACTTGTACCATGCACCACTAACTCTTGACTTGTGTACATGTGCTGGTCTGGCTTGCAAATTCGGTCAGTGTAAAATGAAGATTGTGGACTGCGGACTGCAGACCGGGGGTTGAATACAGACTGCAGACCGGGGGTAAAATGCAGACTGCAGACTAAGGACTTCTTTAACTATATACATCATATATATCATTTTACTTCCACTATCAAGGCTCAATTCCTGCCAGTCTCTTGAGTCCAGTCTACTAGCCCGGGCTCCCTCTCTGAACAGCAGCTGTTAACTGAGCCTGGACCATTTTAGGTGGTATCTTTTAGGGGTCAAATAAAGCTAATGATCCACACTCAGACTGGTCCTTTGAGGGTTTAATTCAAATAATTCAAATAATTTTTCAGACAAGCATTTATATGGGAGTCACCGCCCCCTTGCTTCCCCCCTCCCTGGACCCACAGGCCCAAGATACTATTGCGAACTTTGGCTGCATGTGATAAATATTTTGTTCTATACATAGCATTGGGCTGAAACCCAGGGAGATAATTTTATTTCTTTCTGCCCTCAGAGTTAACAGTCTACAACTGCAGTTACTATCAGCCATTTCAGAAGTCAGACTGAAATGTCTTGGAAATGTAGCTTCAGATTGAAGAGTTGACCTCAAGAAAGAGATTCAAAATTTAATAGTAAGGATCAAATGAACATTCCACATTTTGTATATTTGTTCAATTATCTAAAAACATAACTTTTCCTTTCTCTTTTTTCCACAGTTCTTTTAGATAATTTTTTAAGGCTTCTCCCTCAAATATATGATCAATGCTCATAAATGACAAGTTCCAGACTTGTTCTTCAGTCAGGTTAAATGTTCTGGCCATCACAGAGTACTCCTCTGACAGTGTTGTAGAAAAAACACCTTTATCATCAGTCTGTTGAAAGGATATTTAAAACAAAGTAAGGTATTTCAGTCTGCCAAGCTAAAGTTATGATGAATCGCATACTACTGCAAGTTTAATATTGAAAAAAATAATGTAAATTGTTGCATATTAACTTCACTGATAACACAAAGTTTAGTTTGAAAGGTTGCTGGTATTAGATGTCAATGTAAAAGTTAAAATGAATCATTTCACCAATATCACTTCCATGTGATATTTTCTTGTGTTAGATCAAGAAGTTACTAATCTATGGCCTTTTAACGTGCATAATAGAATGATTTCACAAATCTTAATTCCTAGAGGTTAAAAATGAGAATCTTTACTTGCTCATGCAAAGAACAATGCACACTCCAACTTATTCTGTTGTTTCAACTTTTTAAAGTGTGCACATGATTGTATATAATTTATCTCAACAGTTTTATGTACAAAATATGTGTAGAATTGCTCTATTATAGACTAGTGGCAATTTTGGATGTATAGTGGTACTTACACAAACAATACAAGGGTGCTGTTTATTGTACCAGTAACTCATATGATGATCAGCATATGATGGAACAGTCCTGGTCTTAACATTGGATGTTAGACACAGTTCTGTAAATCAAACATCAGAGTGTGAGTGAATCAACTGCAAAGTTGCAATGATGGAAAAAAATGCCTGCAATAATATTTACACACGTATTACATGCCTTGTAGGGAGAAAGCCTTTGCCATGTTATTGAAAAGAACAAGATTTGGATATTTTGTGGCAGCATTGTTAACCTTTGTTCAACTGGCATTATGTACATATTTTTGGCACACCCAAATTCACAATTAGCCAATCAGAAGTCCTGTCCACTGTCCTTATATGCTGAGAAGTCCGGTTACTTGGCCGAATTTGGGTAAGGTAATCATCACTTTTTTGGTACACTTTGGTGACATAACAGGCTTGTATGGCCTCGCCATTAGGCATTTTGGTTCAACTACATTTTGCCGAAATATGAACCATAGCTTGACCAAACTTGCCAGACGTGGTACCAAAGCACGCCAAAAAGGTACAATCAGGTACAAATATTGGGTACATAAAAATATTGCTTCCTTATATACAAACAGAGCATAATGTAGTTATAGCCTGCAATACATGCAAAGGGTGACTGTTATTATGTCCTCTGCACACATTGCGTGCCTACAATGCGAGGTAATAATCATCAAATATATTCATTTAATTTTTAATGCTTTGTATTTCAAACTCACCTATAGGAATAGAGTGTTCCTCCACTATATTCACAAGATCTTCTGCACCACCATTCTCAGGATGGATGCACGTTCCATGACCAATTCTATCTGGGATTAAGTTCAGCAAGACTCTTGCTTCCTTCAAGTCAGGAACCTTTCAGGTAATTATGAGGAAGCTGTTAAAAAGGTTACAGTTTTCATGCTATATTTTGCAAATATCACAACAATATAAGTGTAAAATAAGTTGTATCCATGATATCTGTAAGGATTCACCAAATTTTTTTTGATTTCTTGATCGCTCAAGGTAATCATTTAAGTTCATTCCACTGAAATAGAGCCTGCACTGAGATTTTTGTCAAACTTTGCCTATTGACCATTTATATTGTAGGGACTTAAATTTGGAAATAAAAATGAGGGGTCCCCATGTTCGTCTGGGAGCAACAGCACCTTGTTTATACCATATAAATCCTTACAATAGCACCATGATTATAGTCACAATTGCTTGCTGAATTCACGTTTCCAACAATTGTTTCTTGCTCAACACTGAGAATTGGCCCATATTTATTTTACATTGAAAAATTTATTACTCAATTCAACACAACAGAAAAAAATGATAGGTCACTGTACTCGTTTTCGAGAAAATGACGATTTACCTCTATGGCGAGGTCCAGCTGCAAAGAAAAAGCTGCCATTTTTTAATGCGCATGTGCTAATCTCGCGTGAAATTATGTGCAGTAGGGATGCGCAATGCAATACTGGGGAATGACCTTAAGACTGACTGGATTTTGGTGAGGTCAGGAGAACATGTCTGTCAGTTTCAGGTGGGTTTGGAAACTAACCCTGCATAGCTGACACACAGCTTTTTCTAGCATGACACAATGGGACAGATGAAACCTCAGGCTGCTGGGGCAGTGTTTCCACATGAGGCAACTGGTGTATTTACAAGACAGTTGAATTCCTCAATTACTGTAATTTTTCGAAATTCTTGATGCAAAAACTATGATTTCATACAATATATGTAGTTCTCAAACTCGTTAATAATTCATCACGTTAAAACAAAGAAAATCACAAACTTGAAGGAGGCTTGGATACCCTGTCTAATTAAGTATAGACTTTGATGATTTTACTTCTCCGTTTACTCCTTAGTTTTTGAAAGGATATATCAAACAATCAAGACAGTGTTTCATCAGCTATCCAAACACCTCAAATTTTGTCAAAAATATTCTGCTGCGCATTGTATTTTCAGCTCTCTTCTTGATGTTTGAATATCCCGATGTAACACCGTTTCTTGTGTTTGATATATTACTTATTGCTCATCTCATGCATGGTTGACTCATACTGTACTTGCCTCTGCAATGTGTAAAGCAAGCTTAAGGCCATTTTCTCGTGCAAGCTTAAGTGCTGCTACAAAATTGTTGGAATCTTGTGTCTGAAAATTGAAACATTGTGGGTATCATCAAGAATCAGTGCTCTAAATCTTGGCCATGAATTGTTGAACTCAATTCTATAGGGCAAGCAATGATTGAAAAGGTAAGTAACCAGATTAATATTTTTGCCTGGCTCAGGAAATCAGGGATGTGTTTTCTTGTGTGCTTGGCATTTTCCACCTCTTACAAGAGATGTCTGGTTAAATTAAGGCAACAGGTTACCAATTAAACACTATTAATACCCAGATCTCTACAACCCTTGTCACAAGTGTTTTCAACTAACTACCAGCAAAACAATACAGTAAGTAACAAGACAAACATATTACATTTGAGAAATTTATTAGTTTAAAGAATCCAGTAGCAGACACTTCAACTTTAATTGAAAGATAGAAGCTGAATGTGTTTGAATTCCCAGACCCTGTCAAACATATCAATATTTCTTAACCTTCATGGAATTCTTTTTACATTTGTATTGCATTGTACAAAGACCACTGTCCAGGCTGAATAAAGTTCCCTTTCCCTTTCAAATTGGATAACAAGATTCGACAGAGCTCAATAGAACAGTCTCAAGTATTCAGAGGAAGGAGTACAGGATTACATTTCATTGAATTTAATTTTGTGACAGGATTTCAGGAAATCAAAATAACCATACTGGTGAAACTTTGGATCTTTCTCTGTGTCCACTACTTTTAGAGTTTTATCTTTCTATTGTGAGATAATGAAGGAAGTTTCACGCATGCTCATATGTATGGCTATTATGTACATGTACTTATTAGAACATGGTAGATCATTATCAGCTGGAACACTGTGCTGTTGACAGTGATTGGTCACTTACTGAAGGATCACCACTCAAGTCAAGACCCACTACAATCCCTTTGGCCTTTTCTTTGTATTGAATCGCCAGGTGCACAGTATCCAGGGCATCATCTGGGCCAAGCTTGCGATTTATAGCAAGTATAAACCTTCCAGGGAAGCAGATAAACAGTAACAGCAAAATTGATCAAGACATTCTATCAAAAATATGGGCACCTGACAGATACAATACAGTCAGTGACATCTTACAAATTTCTTTAGGGGCAAACCCTAAAGTCAGGGAATCAAGACTGATTGAGCAAGGTGGGAGAATCAGTAAGTAGAAGAGCAAATGATAAAGAAGGAAGGGATTGAAAGTCACCTTCTGGTTTAGTTAAGCTTGCAAGTCATTACGTTAAAGGTGCTAAAGGTTGATTGTTGTTGTTCTTGGGTACCCTTTAAGCAAGGCCAAGTAAATGTTTTAGTTGAATAAGTAAGAATACTCTGTTCATTCCCACAAATTTGTCTGGAATCGTGACCATCAACAGCCCATTGTAATCTAGGGTGTGGTGTGTCAGGTAAGAAACCAGACACCTAGGGGTCCAGGAGGGGGACATATAAAATGGACAGGGGTGATTGTTGTACCTTTTAGGGGTTAAAAAACACACTTTTGGTACCTCTTAGGGTGTTCAGCCTCAAAAGGTCCACAGCGGCAACTTTTGCGTTACCTTTTAGGGTATTGAGCTCAAAAAATAAGACACAAGATAATGTGTTGTTTTAGAATTGGTACCTCTTAGGAGAGAAAAACATTTCAAGCCATGCCCACAAAACAGAATCTCTGTAACTGGCTTAGGTTTTTTGTTTTCAAAATTTTGGACAAGCACCCCTGTACTTTTTATATGGGAGTTCCCCCCCTGGGCTAGGGGTTCCTATGATCCTTCAAAAATCATGGATCTTGCAGAATGTGAACCAAATTTTGTAACTCTCTCAGTCTCAATTTTCTTAAAACACCTCAGAGTTTTGATTTCTCTTATAAGTTAAGAGAGAATCAGCCTCTCAGAAAAGATAGTGATTTTGGCACCTTGCAAATTTTTGCTATAAAATGCATAGATCCATGTTAGTTGCTGCTACCTCACAATTATATTAGGGGCTGTCTTTTTAGCCTCCTCAATAGCTGCTAACACTGCATCTACATACAACTGCTTTGTCATCCCTGTAGGAGAAAAAGATTGTACAACTTACTACGTTATCCACATCAGTTGGATGCAATTTTTTAAAAACAATTTAGATAGTAAATTTTAATTGTTCTGGGAGCTACCACTAAAAATGAAACCAAGTGGTGAATTTACTAATTTCCAAGCCAACCTCAAATTCTAAGTAACTATAGATTTAATCAGTTTATGTACCCACTCAAGCAGTAAACGTAACTAATCAATAATTATATCAATAAGCTCTTTTTTAAGATTTATTATTTTCCCCGACTTCCAGGGCAAAAAAAAAACTGCACACTGAATAACAGTTTATTCTAGCAGATGTCAATTTCACCTAAATTGAAAATTTTTCAAACGAATGGAAATTTGTCAACATAACCAGAATGCAAGGAGGCAAATGAAGCTGTTGAGAACACTGGCGAGAATTCATAATACTTTTATTAGTGATCTGCACATTTTGCCAACTTTTTAGTTCTCTCAAACTTGCTCATGCATGGGTATTTTCTATTTACCAATTGGATTATGAGCAAAAGATTTCTGTCACAGAATAGTCGACAAGGGTGGAGCCCAAGTCAGCTGTTACGCAAAGAAAATAGAGTTCTAAAGCTTTGACGTCACGTTGTCATGGAAGCAGAATTTTCTGTTCTAAACAAACGCGCTCAGCGAGAAAAATGGCGTCGCTTTCAATCGCTTCGTTGATCTCTTTCTTCTTTGA
>Ga0126339_10000751_pt1 | contig 19424 bp, 10 predicted proteins | sample OrbTmetagenome_2_FD_92532 | JGI IMG/M metagenome (GOLD analysis project Ga0126339, IMG submission 92532) | Coral microbial communities from Petempiche,Puerto Morelos, Mexico - Orbicella T R C metagenome | ecosystem: Host-associated > Invertebrates > Cnidaria > Coral | place: Petempiche,Puerto...
CTAGAATCAAACCAAGAACTAAGATTTCTCGCGATTGGCACGGGATGAATATCTGAGTCACCCACACGAACACTGATATTGTCTAGCTTTTCCAGCTGTTGTGATGTACCAATAACGAGGAATTCAGTCTTGTCGTCGTTTAATTTAAGATCATTATTCAACATCCAGAACCGAATGTCTCTGATGCAGTCTTCTATATTCCTCACCACAGCAAGTTGCTCAGCTGTCGTACGGACTAAATGAGATGTAAACTTGTGAATCATCAGCGTAACAGTGAATCATGAGCAGATGATATTTAATGATCTCAAAAAGCATACTTGTATACAACGTGAACAATAGCGGACCCAAACAGGAACCTAGAGGCACGCCGCATTCTAAGTTGAAAGGTTCAGATAGTGACTCGTTAATCATTATCCGCTGTCTTCTTCCAGACAAATAGGACGCAAACCAGGAGAGAGCTTTTCCCTGTATACCAAATGAGTATTCAAGTCGACGTCGCATAGTATCATGATCAACTGTATCAAAGACAGCACTCAAGTCGAACAGAATTAGCAAAGTAATACATTGATTGTTCATGTTAAGGAGAATGTCATTCATAACTTTAAGCAGTGCAGTTTCTGTGCTGTGGTTCTGTGGTTCTGTCGATATGCTGATTGGAACACTGGGAACAGATTGTTACAATTTAACTTACAATGTAACCTGCGAACACAGACGTATTTCCAGCTGTCAATTGGTTGGCGTTCGCAGGCTATATTCGCTGCAGTTGGATAATAATGACGTGTTCAGTTCAACCTCGAAATATCAAACGCCAACTAAAAGATCCTAAAAGCAAGAGCAAGTCTCCGAATGACTCGAATCACACAAAAGAAGTTCAATTTGCTGCTGATTGTCAGTCTTGTAATTTCGCTGTTCTACATTGCTTACCTGTACAGAACAGCATTTGGAACACAAGAAACAAGTGGTAGAGACGGTGAGAGTCTCATTTGTTAGAAATATTAGATGCCTTCAGAACGAAATGCTTTGTTCTTTAAACCCCTATAAGAGCTGCTCAGCCTGCTGAATTTCATAGAACCGCACAAGGGATCAATTGTTTCGGAAGAAACCAAAACTATTTACATATCTCAGGTTTTACTGGCTCAAACAAAAACGCTTTAAGCAAAGCAAAGGCCGTATTCGAAATTCAAAGTAAATATAGTGTTGCTCTACTAAGTTTCCACTTCTTGTTCTTCTTCTTCCTGGGCGACTCACCTCCTTCAATTCTGAAGATTCTAGTGAGCGTATAAATAAAAATAAGGCTAAAATGTTATAATAAAAACTAAATAATAATAATAATAACTACGAACCATGATCCGAGCGAGGCGCATGAATTTCCTTTAGGATAATAATATTCCTAGGAATATAATTAATCTATATTTCGTTGCTGTTTTGATGCTCTTGTGAAGAGCAGCCTAGGATTAACTGAAAGCCAACTGCTCCAATTGGTGTTTCGTGTCCTGCCACATCAAATATAATTCTCAAACTGAAGTTAAAAGATCTCATCGAGTGTATGTGTTATTCCGGGGACCATCTCAAGAAATCAACCAACATTACAACATACAACTGATGTTGTGCTACTATATATTTAGAAGTTATGTTTTTAAGAAGCTTAGTTTTGGCAGGCTAAGGTGTACTCCCATACACTTTGTTTTTTTTATAAGAACTTTTTTATAAGAACGTTGAGGCTGGGTTAATCAAAATTTTAAGAACTTAATTACGTATTAAGAACATTCCTCAGGCTGGGAGTCTATTAAGAACGTTTTTCTTTTGCTAATCTGTATACTAAATGACAAACATAAAATAAAGGGAACAAAAAATGTAAATTAACCCAAATACTTATCATGGGCATTAATACAAAATCAGCCTTTGCTGAAAACCATCCTCAGAAATCCACCTATTATAGCCTACAAAAGAGGTAGATCTCTCAAAGACAAGCTCTGAAGAGCCAAGTTATGAGAGACACATGTAATCACATCACATCTATCATGTAGGTAGTCCGTGCCGGCCTGTCTTCATTATTTAATATTCTCATACCATGTAAATTTAAGAACATCTTAAGAACGTTTTCAGCCTCAAAACGCAAAAAAATATAAGAATGTTCAGCCTCAGTTCCAAAATTAGACGTTCTTACATAAAAAAAGAGTGTATGTGTCACACTCAATTCTTGAACGCTTCTTCCGTTTGCGTTGGAAACATTTCATTCAGTAGAACTTTGTGTTCGGAAGTCACATGTATTGTTTATGTCGTTCTTGCGACCTTAACTTGGCTACTACCTCCCCCAGGTACGGTCAAGGTTAGCTGTTGCTTAAGATTATTTTATTTTTCTAGTTTGCAATTGGTTAAGGTCTCTGCTTCCCTTGACTAGTAAGCTTCGTTCGTTGGGGATTAACTGATATTTTAGCAGGCGAAACTTAGTAATCATGATCACTATGCTTAAAGTTACTGTAGAGGGTGTCTTTCATGCATGTGATAAATAGAACTGCTTGTAAAAAGCTCAGTGAACACAATTAGTCTTCCAACCGAGAGCTGAGTTTTATCAAACCAAGAAGAACTGAATTAACCACTGTGTACTATACGTACGCTTAGATAGTATTCTACAATCTGCCCTCTCACCCGTTGGAGTAAAGATAATATACATGGAGTGCATAACACTGATATAAATTGTATCCCAATATAATTGGCAGCACCATAAAGTTTGATCGGTTGACTCGCTTTTCAATCCCAGAAGGTCTCTTGGGGCTTAGAAGCCTATCCGTGTTGTAGGTAGGGTTTCGATGTTTTCCGAAATACGTATGCATCTTGGTTATGCTATTGATATACTTGATTTGATTTGATTTTGATCATGATATCGGCCTGCAAATGTGACAATACCAAGAAGCTTCATTAGGCATGCACTTCACAGCCTGCCATCAGTCACGTATTGAATTGTGATATTGCCTGTTTCGCTTATCTTTATAAAATCAGTATTTCTTATCTTCCTTTTCCTAGCTACTATTCGAGAGGACAATACCAAAGGTGTGCAAACTCGTGTTCAACTTAGTGAAGGATACACTACAGTGAGATCGACAAATGGACCAGCTCAATCAATTAAAGCGCAAGTAGCCACAACAGCTACCACGCAGTCAGCTCAACCCGGTAAATCCCAACCTAACACAACAGTAAGGACAACGTACCAGACAGCACAATGCAGTACAGCACAAACCGCAACATCAAGGACAACACAACCAGTTCAATTCACGGAAGCAAAAGGCAACATTACAGCTCGAACAACAAAGACTTCAACTCAACTCAGTGAAGCTAAAGTTAACAGCTCAGTAGGAACGACTTCAAAGCCATTTATTCATCTGACCCAGACTGAGAAATGTCTCCCTCAGAATCTTATTGAGCCGATTGGAGACGAGAATGCGTGTAACTGTGATGTAATAGTGTTAAGTTACCGAACAGTGTGTCAAGAGGATAATCGAACGCACATCTCCTACATATTTGTTGGAGAAGGCTCTTGGAACTTAGGGCGAAATATCTTGTACTCTACTGCAAGGGAGAGACTGCCTGGCTACCATTATTACATCTTCTTAGATGATGATGTAGATCTTCGATTCAATTCATTAATTCCTCATGAAATGAGGGTAGTGTCACCGTTTAGAGCCTTTGAAGCATGGCTCTTAGATTATGAGCCAGCAGTTGGTATTGTTGATCAGCCGGGGGCCTCAAAATGCCATATCAATTTTGCAAAAAAGACGAATGAAATGTGGTATTAATGAAACATCAATGGCTGTTCCAACGGTGTGGTTTGATGCAATGTTTAATGCATTTCACTATAAAGCCATCAAACACATTTTACCTTACCCCACACAATATGACAAGGAGAGTTGGTGGGCTTCTCAGTTGCATGTCATGTGTTCTGTGGAGCTGAAATTCCGAGGTTAAGGACTAATGTTTGTTCCTGTGACTGTTAACAATCCACAGCATCGTGAGTATCCGAGGGATGCCCAACGTTTTGGTGCGCAAGCGCTTACCTTTGTAAAAGAAATTCAAAAAAGCGCGCCCACAATTTACCAAAACCGAACCTTATTTGCAAAGTTAAAGAGCAGTTTACTAACTGAGTACCGCTTCTTAGAGGCTAGTACATACTGTATGAATGTATCACGTCGCCACCCTATTGTCCCATACTTACATTTTGAAAGCGAGAGCCTGGAAACATGAGTGTCACCAGTGCAGTTTAATTAAAGCACGATTCAGTTCATTTGGGAATAACCAATGTTCCAATCTGTAATACATTACATAGTTAGCGAAGGATTTGTGAATGATGTTGTTTTTTGCATTAGGGTGTACCATATAATGCCACTTTATAATTTTTCTTTGCCGATGGAAGAGAGGAGAAAGTAAGGTTTCCTCTCTTCTAGCCTTTCCTCTTTTCCTTGCATTGTTTTTATTTGTATGTTTTGGCAACTAAATAAATGAAAGTTGACACAGATGTCGTTGTTAAAACCCTTTTTTCACATTTCTCGATGACGATGCCAAACTAATGCACCATAATGGCCCGTAACAAAAACCTTCTGACGTGTAGAGTCAATCGGGACATCCCATATTTAAGCAGCTTTACAAAAACCAACGACTCTAATAAAAAAAAAATCGTCATTCATGACGCTTCACATGTAAAGTGACCGTATCGGAGAACATTACAGATGGATTTAGATTTTCGCCCCGCTAAAATGTTAAATATGTTATCTCTTTTCTCTCTGGTGAATTGGACTTTTACCTTTCATCCAATAACTCTCCCCAGCCGTATGTTAGTGAGTCATGTTTATCGCTCTTTACAAGACTATGACTGGTTAAACTGCATTCAAGCTTGCCAAGATGATCCCCATTGTATCTCGTACAACTTTATTCACTCCACTCATAGTCTTGGTGTTTGTGAAATGATCGATTGCGGGCTGGAAGACCTATGTGACATAAAAGGCCACCTGATGTTCTTAGATGGAGCAGTATTTCAGCAACTGGCTTCACCAAGGGTGAGATGAATTGATATTCTTATCTCGTACACGTTTTAACTTTGTGAGCTACTGTAAATACAATTATAAAGGTTTCCTTTCTTGTCGGTGTGAAAGAACTGAATTTAAACGAGAACAAATAAAAGATTTTGTATACACGGGAACATATCAATGTCAGTTGAACTTTCCTTTCATTCAGTTTAGTGATATCAGATTAATTTTGGTAGTATATATAGTTGAAAAATCTCGAGATCTTTCCTGGCACCCTTCAGGAATCTTTCATACACATTTCCTTCAGATAATTTTTGGGACTCTTCTGATTCATCTTCTATTTTTAAAAAGGTACAGGGTTTCTTTGCACCGTTTATGAGGGTCATTTTCAGGATGATTCTTGTAAAACGAAAAAATAATACATGGTGACATAATCGGGGACATAAAGTTGATATTTAATCCGTTTGCTGCCAAGAATCACAAGTGAGATATGTACTTTTATCATTGAGTGAGTGAGTGAGTGAGTGAGTGAGTGAGTGAGTGAGCAAGGAGAAAAAAGTCATCTAAGTTTTTAGATAAAAAAAAGCCGTAAAACTACTTACATGCCGTAATTTTTCAGGGCCGTGAAATTTGCGAGTCGTTATCAAATACTCGGATTGGAAAAAAAGGTACGATTCAGAGCGATTGATGTAATTTGCGAATAGTCGTTTCTTGAGGAAATTTTTCACGACCAATCATGGTTGTACGCGATGTTGAAATGTTGTTGTCCAATTGTTGCTGTGCTATAGTGGTCAATGCGCTTAGCTACATCTAGCTAGTTCACAGACATGCCGCTCAAACTGAAAGAAACGAATATATAAACTAAACAAAACTCGATTGAAACTCATTTCCAGTTTTGTGTAACATCTCTTTATTCATTTCAGGGGAATCAGCTGGCGTTAGTTGCCCAAGTGGCCGTATTGAATGTGAATGTGGCCTGTGAATCATTAGCACAGTCAAATTGTTTCTCTAATGAAGGTTTTTTTTTTTTTTTGTAATTAAGATTTCAGTTTATTGTTCCCTGCCGAGGGAGCTGATGGTAATTTCGTGCGGAAACGTGGGATGGCTCATCTACCACAGCTTAGCGTTTGCTTCTGGATGAAACCTTCCCGCGGTCATCACATGACCATCTTCAGTTACTTAGGAACTAAAGAAACCAAAGAGTTGATGATGATTCTGATGGACACGAAGCAAGTGGAGCTCACAGTGGGGACAGAATCCAAGTAAGTGGTCACAAGTTGCTTTGGCGAAAATTGACTGGGGGACAGATTTTCCAATGAACAGATCCCTTGCGTGTCCCTGAGCCTCTATCTGCAGAGCTCTTTCTCAAGCGTTAGTGAAGTATCCCAAGGAATGTTTGCTGGGGGTGTGCCGCAAGGATGTAGAAGTCCTAGTGCATATATGTGGCTTTCCATACAACGTTTATTAGACGTCAGCTGACATGTTCTTTATTCAGCAAAACCTAGCCGAAATTGAAACCCCTGTTCTTTTTTACGCTGTCCTTTGTTTAATTACATTCCTGCCATTTGTTTCAATTAGCCGAAATTCAAACTCTCGTCCTGGCTTAAGCTGCCTTTTGTTTTAATTTCTCTGATTTCTTGCCGGTACATGCGAAGAAACGCATGCGAAGAACATGCGAAAAAACGCAGTCACCTAATAGTTATCACGACGACTTGGACTTCCATAGTTGGTCGGCTCAGTTTAATACGTACCTAGGCAAGACACTTAACTCTGTTAGTATCTCTCTCCACTTTACCAGTATAAATGCGTACCACCAAAACTTTAGCACAGCTAAAGATCTTGCTGTTTCTCCCAGTAAACGTTGTTGCCGACTTGCATTTTCTCTCAACAGAGCGATCTCTGTGACAATAAATGATGGCGACTGGCACCACATCTGTACTACGTGGGATAACACAGACGGATCGTGGGCGTTCTTCAAAGATGGCGTCGCGATCAGCAATGGCAACAGTTTTAAAGCTGGTCACATCATTCCCTCAGGAGGAAGTTTGGTCCTTGGTCAAGAGCAAATCACAGATAAAACCTTTGAGCCACGGCCATTCATTGGTGAGCTGGGAAATTTCAACATTTGGAACGAAATTGTGTCCGCCATCGAGGTTTCACAGATGTCGAAAAGGTGCTTAAATGGGAAGGGAAGCGTGTTGCACTGGAAGTCCTTTCGATTTGGTATTAACGGAAAAGTAAAAATCGTTAAGCCGTCCTCGTGTACTCCAAACGCATTTCTTTACTAGTGTTTAACCGTATTTAACAATCATAGGTTTCCTTTCTATTCTACAAGCCAGCGAAAACTTGAATTTTCGTTTCACAAGCTCAAGCAACCCTATATTTTGATGTGGGATTTTTAAGACTTGTTTTAGTTAGTTTTCGGACAGGCATTGGATGCCATTTGACGATGCTGTAGCACAGGCAGCGACTCAGTGGAATATGTAAAGTCAGAGTAACCTTTCTTGGGGGTTGAATCCTAGAGCTCTTTATTAACCGCAGCTTCTCAGGACAGACCGTTTCCAGTCTCAGTCTAGGTTCAAGGCTCCTAACCAGAACGCTAACAGTAACGATATAAACAGTAGTCAAAAAATTACAACAGTCACTTTTGAAAATGTATGTTGCTTACCATTAGAAAAGTCGAGTTTAATATAAATATGTGTTGGCTTACCATGTTTATTCCCGCTGTTTGCGTGGAGAACAGATTTGATTCCCTTACTTTAACTTTAACTTTATTGAATTTGCATTTTGCTGCATGTACAATAAAAAGAAAGAAAGGAAAATAGCATCAGCAACTGGAGCAGAAAACAGGACGATGTCCCAGTTGAATATTCAACCCCAATAAATATTAACAAAATAGTAATAATAATTATAATCGTAGAGGTAGTAGTGAAAGAAGTAATAATTACTACTTATTACCTCCTAATTGTTAATTTTCCTTGTTCTCCTAAACTGCCTACTTTCTAATGAAATGACTCTGTAAATTGAATTTAGATCTTGATGGCAATTGGAAATAAACAATGCCGAGGGTAAATGACAAAATAAGGTAGGTAAAGTCTGCATATGAGCCAAGTGGCTCATCAGGCCGGAGCTTATCCCGGTTTCAGTAGCATGAAGCGACTACGAGCATTTCTACTTCCCCCTGGATAAGATGTTAGTCCATCGCAGGGCTACCCCCCAGCATTACATTCCCCGGTACCCATTTATACACCTGGGTGGAGAGAGGCACTGTAAGAGTCAAGTGTCTTGCCCAAGAACACAACACAATGTCCCCGGCCCGGGCTCGAACCCAGACCGCTCACTCCGGAGTCGAGCGCCCTATCCATGAGGCCATCGCGCCTCCCACAACCGAGGGTAAATAAAGGTTATTATTTTATTATGTGTTTTTTTTAAAAATAAAATACATAATTCAAAAGCATATTCTCTTGGACAATTGTTATCTCCTTCTTAATTTTTGTTTAGAAATAGCAACTGGATGACGTGAGTGCAGGCGTAAAGTTAGGCCCTGCACAGCGAATTTCTATAACGAACGTTCCAGCCTCTGCGGAGGAGAAACCCCCGGGTTTTTGCAGCCGTTCCTCGCGCATGCTCCCCCACTGCAAAGTGAACGCCTGGAACAGCACGCGGCACAGTGCGAGAGGATCTTGGGAAGGGCGTAGCCATCTCAGCTTGGTGTCGTGCCGCGCGCTGTATACAGGCGACTAGGTACGAGTCAGTAATTCATCGTTTGCACATGACGTCATCATGTTCTAAAACCCAAAAACTAAAGAGACACCAAAGCTTTTATCCTCCTCAGGCATAAAGGGTGCTAGATTTATATCTTTTTACAACTGTCCAGCTCAATAGCGTGTTTCGTCTGGAAATGTGCGCGTTTTGAATTTCAGAGTTATGGCGGTGCGTGACTTAAAGCTACGAACGCGTCTGTCGAAAAATATAAACTTATCTCGTGTTTTCTAGCCTTTTAAGAAGTTAACTACACTGTATTAGAAAAACGTTTTCAGTGCTTTAAATGTTTGTTTGTCCGGTACCGATAGTTAGTCGCCTAGATAGCTAAAGTAAGTTCCGGATGTTTACACTATTTCCGGGCGCCATGTTGGTGTACAACGGAGGTACCACAACATGGCGGCTCCATACTGGGCTCTGTAAATTTGTGCAAACTCTTTCGACGAATATCTGAAGTTTTGGAAAACGCACACACCTAAAACTTGGAGAAGTGTCTTCTTTATTTATCTTCTATAACATCACAATTTCTTGACTTTATCCATTGAAAGGTTTCCGAATTATTTTTTTATTGCGTGACAGTGCAAACGAAGAATACGAGTCAGCCTTGAGCCAGTCTCCTCAGCAGCGGTTTTTTGGGATCCCAAAAACGGCTGCGGAGGAGACTAGGCGTGCCCGATCCATTGAACCAAAATTTCAGGGCTGAGTTTTATCATATCATGGTCTCTTGGTGATATGGAGCGGGCTATTCCATGCGTAGAAATTTAACCCATATAACGAGTTATTTTGAGCGGACCGTTTCCAGATATATGCCGGTTGAGTTCAAACACCACTTTCGAATGACAAAAGAAATATTCCAAAATCTCTCAGGAATAAACCGTTTTTAAAGAGGCAAAACATGCACTTACCTTGCCAAGCAGCTATTCTGATACCTGTTGTAACTGCACATGCATGCACGAGTAACACCGACAAAGCCAGATAAAGTCGCTGTTAACAATCCTCAAAAGCTGCACTGATAAGTGTTTTCCTCCATGTATTGGCTTGAACTGAAACCCGGAATGTGCTCGCTACTTTTGGGAGGTCGCTACTTTTGAGATTTATCAGCGGCCACAATTTTTTTTTTTTTGCGTTACTTTCGGGGAGTCGCGGGTCGGTACAAAACGTGGACCCCTCGATCTGGACCCCCTACTGGACCCCCTTTTGGACCCCATCTGGACCCTATCTGGACCCCGTCTGGACCCCCTTCTGGACCCCCTTCTGGACCCCCATTTGGACCCCCCTCTGGACCCCCTATTTTTTCTTCCAGAAAATACGGGCTCCTGATTTAAATAATGAAACTTAGAAAATAACACGATGAAGTCAACTTAATCAGTGAGCAAGATGTGAAGAAATTAATGAATTCACACAGCGTTGTGTCTAGAATAATATAATGGCTGCGGCCGCACTATGAGAGTTAACCGGGTTATTTCTAATTAATCAATTACGACACTCAATTGAAAACCGCTCTAACCGAGTTAGGTTCATTTTAAACTACCCTTCTGCGTGGTGTAACCCAGGTTTGTGGTCTCTTATCAATGTTGTGCATTAGCTTTTTCGTGAAATGTGTCAGTCATCACGGTCTGTAAGTGGAATGCTGTTCACTGTGGCACAAACAAGTGCATAATCTTGTACTGAACATGGCGAGTGGTAACAGTTCGAAACAGTTGTATTACTAGAGTGGATTTCTAGTTTTTTCCTAATATGTGTCGGCTATACCATATCAGTCAAGTTTGCAAGGAACCTTCACACTTGAACCATGGCCTGAACAGGAAGTGCTCGTTCACCTTAGAAGGAGAAATTTTAATCGACCTCCGCAAAGAACACAACAGTACGTCAAAGGCAAGCGGCAGTTCGTTAAAATGGTAAGAAATGCAGATGAATGAATGAATTCGTGAACAATTTTAAGAGAAGTGCATTTTCCAAACATAACAGCTGTTGACCGAGAGCGTTTCACACAGTTTCTAGATGCCATAATTCACGCTTCTCTATCGATAAAGATTCTCCGAAGCGAGCGTTTCTTTTTGTCATAATTGAAAGAATACGAAAAGTTCTTATTGAAAGGACTCGAAGTTCATTCGGAGGTGCTCTCTATAAAAGCCCAGGTATAAAAGTCATGCCTTGTAGGATTCCAGTGGAGGACCATTCATTCGACGGCAGTGGAGAACACTCTGACGTCCACACGAAATCAACATCATGTTCGAAAGAACTGTCTTGGAAATTCGTGTATGGTGCGCATGACAAGGAAGAGAGACTGCCTTAGCTGTGAATGTAAAGAAACTGAAGGACACCAAAACAAAGGAAAAGAATCAAGAAAATAAAAGACTGTCGTTGTCAAAGCCTGTCGTTTTGTTGATTTATCCACGTCACGACGTCAATTGAGTTCACCCACTTCATAACCTATTCCATTGCGGCCACTCGTAAAATATAACCCCGTTGTTTCGTCATAACCAACCTTTAACCGAGTTAAGTTATTTGGGAATTTTAACCACGTTTCTAAAAATCTGACTCAGTTAACTGCGGCTGCAGCCATCATATTACTCACAATGCTGCGTGAATTCATCATTTCTTCACATTGTGTTCACTGATTAAATAGAGCCCGTATCTTCCGGAAGGAAAAATAGGGGGTCCCGAAGGGGGTCCAAAGGGGGGTCCAGAAGGGGTCCAGAAGGGGTCCAGAAGGGGTCCAGAAGGAGTCCAGATGGGGTCCAGATGGGGTCCAAAAGGAGGTCCAGTAGGGGGTCCAGATTGAGGTGTCCACGTTTTGTACCGACCCGGAGTCGCTACTTTCTGGGGGTCGTTACTTTTCGGAAGTTGCTTTCGGTAATAAAACAATTATTTATTGGCTGATCTATAACGCTTTGTACATCTTAAACGAAAAGAAACGAGCTAAAAGAGAAAAAAACTCACCTTGTAGAAGCGCCCTATATCTCTCGATGAAAGCACACCTGACTGCAGTTGATACATAATTATCATTATATTTTGGCGGGAAAACATTGTCACACGTAAACAATTTCTCCTGCTTGAAGCATGTGTTTTATTATTCCTGGAAGAGAGTTGTAGAGTTAAGAAATCCGGCGTTAGAGTTTCGTATGTGTTCCTGGTTTTAGTAATTTTGTATCCCGGTTTTATTAATCCTGCGTTTAGAATTTTTTATGCGTTCCGGGTTTTAGTAATTTTGTTTTCCGGCTTTAAGTATTCCGGCGTTCCGGTGTTTCAGCGTTCCAGCGCCCTGGCATTCCAGCGTTCCCAGCCGAAAGTATCGAACAGCGTAGTGGGATTGAGAAAAGACACTGGTACGAATTTTCGATCGGACCCGTCCAAGAAAAGAGGTCCACCTTGAAAGGTGGATTAGGTTTTTCGGAATTTTAGACTTTGGTCAGTTTTAGACCAAAATATCCTGAAATTCTGGTTGAATGGTTCGCGCCCACTAAACCATTTCCCTTGGGGCGGTCATGTGGTGTGCCAGTTGACTTAATCTTCAAAATGGCGGTCTGTTCTTGTCTACTTTAATTTTACCAAGCCATCTGCGCGCTTAAACACTGCTTGGATACCCGCATTTTCAAAGGTAGGACGGTGTTTTGGTTCGTTACTATTTGCTTAAGTAAGCAGTAGAATTAAACAAACGCGAAACAATACGGAACAATTTAATATTACTTTCAAGCAAGTATCCTTGTTTTTAGACAGCACGTGGTCAACGATGGTAGAATAAGGAAACAGTAATAGACTTTGAGTGATTTGATTTGATTTGCAGTTGCTTGATCGCTTTGATATTCCCGATGTTACTTATCGAACTTAATCAAACCCAAATCGAATTTAATGGAATGGTTAGGTTCGATCAGTTCGATATTTGAACACAATCGCACCAAAAATCTTTTGTGAGAGAGTTCGATTGCGTTCGACTTCCGAACTAATCGAACCCAATCGAACTCAATCAAACACAATCAATAAATCTAAAATTCACCCGAAATACCACCAGATATTTAAACGCTCTGTCAACAGCTACAAATTTATAATTAACTAAAAATATCTTAATTGAAATAACTTTTCGGCAAGGAAAATACATTGATTTTACAAATGAATGAATAGACAGACTGTAAAATCGAAAAGTCGAGGCCTTATGTACATGTGACAGCTAGTCACGAAAGATATAGGTACTGAAATTGGAAAATTCCCGGAAGTAAAGTTCAACAGAAAATAGTTTGTTTTTATCAGCCTATAGAGTGTTCAATAACCCAAGTAGCCCACGCAGCTGGCGATTTTGTTAGAGATCAAACTTCTCTCACAGTAATAAATTTGACAAAAGCAATTTCCTTTCACACAGCCCTTTTCTTCCAGAGGAGAGCTAGGACTCTGCTGCTGCTGCTGATGATGATAATGATGATGATTTATTCGTTGTTTTGGGAAATATACCTGATGCTTGTGACACTTGTATAATGTCCCTGTTTTACACAAGTCATACTACATGTACCATGCCCCTATTTCCCGTCAATTAATGCAATTCAACCGACCGTGAATCCAAACTTGACCGTTGTTTTACAATCACCCTGCCCTCTCCCCAGCACATAGCCTGAGACAAATTGAAGCAGTCAAAGCTGATTGAACCCGGGTTGAACTCAATCCAAACCAATTGAAGGCAATTGAATGATCGACTGAGTGTGATTGCACGCTCAAAATTTTTTGTGAGAGTTCAGTTGTATTAGATTACTGAACTTAATAGAACCCAGTCAAGTGATTGGTGTTCAATTAGGTTTGACTGAGTTTGATTAATGGAATGCTCAATTTGGTTTGATTAGTAAATTAGGGGATATTTGGTCAAAGAACTGCACATTATTATGCAATGAATGAGCAAAACCCACTTGCTAATATGATTTAATTGTTATACATGTAGACTTGTCAGGATCAAGATTATTTTCATCTCATTACCATCAATAAATATTATACACAGTCAGAGAAGATGATACGTGTATAGAAGTTAATTCATTGGCCAAAACTTCTGCAATATATTGAAACATTTAACATTTACTCAGCATTTAACATTTACTTTAGCATTTAACAGATACTCAGTTTTGTGAAAGGAACCAACCTGTTTTGGTATTGATAGGGCTTAAGGGGTGAATTATTTACACAGTGGTGATACTATCTAATCACACTAAGGTTCATGACTGGCAATGCAAACATTTACTAACTGGACAAACCAACCGCTGAACACGTGTTGTTGAGATATATTGCTAAAGCAATTGCCATGAGTCCGATGTGTCACAAAATTTTGACCGTATTGATGACTAATTAAAGTGATTCTAAGTAAGACTGAAGCGATGTTGTTAAAAAAAATCAAAAGGTATCCCTTTAAGTGTAAAGTTGTACAGTAATGTAAACACAGTGACAAAATGTCCGTGAAAATTCTGTTCTTTTCAACAAAATATGATGTGATGCACCCTTATAATGATTGCGACCCTTATACCCTTATAATGATCAAATGGGACCACAGGCTACCAGCATGCAGTTTCATTGCATGCAGTAGTTTGGACACTTTGTGACATTGCTTCTGTCAGTGGTCTATAAGACTGTGCAAAAAAATGTAGTCAATTTGTTTCTTATACTAAACTTTGCCAGTGATTTAGAAATTGTGCATGCATGTGACAGTCTTGGATCACTTTTTGTTACTTAATTAAGGCAGCCAATTTCCTCGAAAATTGCACATCAAAATATGCCAATAGGCCTTACTTCTGAGTTACCTTTACGGTCTTGTCAAAAGGAGTCTTTGTGTGAAACCATTAATTTCAAAATGATTTCAGCCCATAGGTTCATTTTTGTGCAAATCAAACTCATTTTCGCGAAATGAAAGGTTTTACTGGAGGAGTCGTTTTGAATCACAGGCACAAGCTAACTTGGAAATGGCTTTTTGGTTTTTCAAAAATTGACAGTTTCAGTATAATGGGAAAGTCACACCAATTTGTCAAGTTCTTCAAAAGTTTCCTTGTTATGCGCTACAGGTTACATCATTTTTCTCATCTATATTCTAATACTGACCAAAGCGAATGGACAGTGAGCATTCAAAACTTCTAGCACTTAATATCATGTATAATAATGAAATGATCTTCTATAGTTATAAAAACAAACACCTGCCACTATTACCACTCCACAGCATCAGTACTTTCTTTCATAAGTAAATACATGTGAGGGGTGTGGTGACCTAATGATTAGCATACTAGCACCAGTTTTTCAAAGGCTGGATAACACTATACTAAACCATGCTATTCAGTGGATAACGTTATCCACCTGTTAAACAACCAGAGCCAGGACCCCAAATCAAGTGTTCTAAGTTTAATCCCTTGTCGATGTCATTGCATTTGTTTTTGGGCAAGACACTTTACTCTCACAGTGTCTCCCCCCACCTAGGTGTATAAAGGGGAATGATGAATTTTTGCTGAGAGATAACCCTGCAATGGACTTGTGTCCCATCCAGGGAGGAGAAGAAATACTCCTGGTGGCTACATGCTATGGAAACTGGAGATAAACACCAGGTTGATGGGTCACTAGGCTCAACTGTGGACCTTACCTCACCTTACCTTAACCTAGTATATAAATAAAACAAAATGTAAACTATACAAGATACCATTGGTCCAGTTTAGTAAAAGGCAATAAAATGGATTTGTTATTGATCTCTACTGATTGATCAATATTAATTTAATATTAATCAATGAATCAGATTTAACAACTTTCACCAATTTATTGATTTACAAATCAGCATAATTCTCTTCAAAATGATTGACTATGCCTAGCCAAATAAAGACTTTAATTTGTTGATGTACCACAGCGCAAAACATCCGGTTGTGCGAGTTACCAGCTCTCTAAAACAGCTTATTCATCATGATTTTTTAATTTTTACAAAACGTCATTGCAACATAGAACATAAAAACAGTAAATCGCTTAATTGAAATGTCTAAGTGTTGAGCACTTCTGTACTAATAGGGGACACTGAAATAAGCAAACAGTAGATTTCATTTTTGGCACCAGTATATACTGAACGTTATTGACATGATTCAGATGGCCAGTATTGGTTGTGTGGTCTCCTATATCTATCTGTTCCCAGGGGCAAACACATGGATAAAATAGGCATAGGGGTGCCAGTGAAGTTGTGATTTAACATACCAAAACTACTAGCCATCTGATGTACATCAGCAAAGCCACACCCTCTTAGAGTACAGCTCAACCTAATAAGCTCCCCCCAAGAAATCCATCACCTTTTCATCTCATTATCCTAGAGTAACCCTCAGCCTTTGTTTTTTTTCTTTCCAACTACATGCATGTAGTATTCAGTAAATGTGATCACAAAGCACAAGTCTTCATAAATGGGAATGGTGAATAGTACTTGATGGGAGGTTTGGAGATGCTGCTGGGATGAAAGGACTGCCCCGTCAGTGTTATGGGACACATTTAGCAATTTTAAAACTCATTAACTTAGCAGCTGACCATGGATTTCCTGATTTACATCATTACTGAGCACCTAAAACCTCACACTGCGATCAAATTATGGACATGCTATTCCTTTCTTCTTCCTACATTAAAGTAGTTTATTATACCAATGAACCACATAAATGAGAGACCTATGATGATGCTTGAATTTTGTGATATGATCTGGGTATGGTTAAAAATCCATGGGCTCTATTTTGAGTTCGCATCTCAGTTGTTCGATTGCAACTCTTAACTTTTTTGTCTCGTGTTGTCAGAGCTCTTTTTTCTTGTTTTATTTCAGAATAGGCATGTCTACATCGGAACAGATCAGCTCGAACGAGTCGGTCAGTAAAGATCTGGATGGTTTGGATCTCGAAAGTCTTTTCCAAGAAGAGGAGTCAACGAGATGTCTCAGTTTTGACATGTGGGGTAGCTGCCGCGCAGATAACTTCCGAACCAAACTGCAAGAGAATCAAAGTCTTAAACCCCTACGAGTTCATTTGTTAAAACTTGTGACAGAATACTTCAAGAAGATGAACATAAACTACTTTATATATGGTGGCACGGCGTTGTCCGTTTATCGCGAAGGGGGAAGAATGATCAAACATGATGGTGATATAGACATTGCCATTCTGGAATCTGATTTCTCAAACGCGGTTCATGGTATTGATTCATTTTGCGCGTTCAAGGAAGGAGATGTTCTAATGTCGCATGAATGTTCTCACCGTAAACGAGGCTGGTTTGATGCAGACGGAAAGGAAATTCCATTCAGCGGTGCGGTTGGTGGAAAGCGTTTGAAATTTTTTGCCAGCAGAAAACTTTTCAAGCAATTTGGATTCCAAGCCGATGAAAGTTTCGACCTAGATCTAGCCCATTTGGATGTTTTTACTCTGAGTCAACACCCGGATGATTCTAATTGTTACTCTGTGAACTGGAATTTTCCGGGCTCTTATGATTACAGAAGAAAGGCTTTTCCTAAGTCAATCTTTTCTCCCCTTAAAACCTACAATTTTGAAGGAGTCGAAGTCTATGGAATGAACGACCTTAGGACTTACCTAGAAATTGAGTATGGATATCTAGGCCGCGGTGCCATGTACGACTGCAAAACACAGCTTTACGTGAAAATACCAGAAAACTTGTTTAAACAGCTCCCAAGCGAAGTTCAGCGAACGATGAACGGTGACTCTTGATTGTATTCCTTCCGGCACGCTGCCGGCACTCGCCATTGTACTTGCACAAAATAAATGAAAGACCGTTTTGAATTGGCTGTGTATGTTTATTGGGGATGTCTAAGTCTCGCTATGACTGGCCCCTACCTGCCTACCGTTCTCCTGGACAAAAAATATGACTCCTTTATCCAAGTTTTTATGTAATTTCCCGATCACAATATTGCCAATATTCCTGTGCAGAAGAGAGATTTCGCGGAAGGGTATTCGATATTTCTGCATAGAAGGCCTCGCTTTCCTCTCTCATGTGTTTTTAACATTTTGTCATGACTTGAATTAAGGCTAACCTGGCGGACTTCCAGTCCCGAACTAGAGTCCGGCGGGCGTGGCCTTAGGAGACTATTAAGCAGCTTGAGATTAAAGTAGGCCAAAAACTTCATCTAGTATCGTTCCCAGGGTAGCCCTTGAGGAGCAGAAGTGAAGTGACACGTGATGCGCACTCGTGTACTCGTGGCGGAAGTGTAGGTGATGCTTTTCCACACAGCCGTAAAAATTTCAAACAATTATGGCGATATTAACTCTGGCAATATCAGATCAGAGACTTGATGAGGTGAATGAGGATGTAAGGCAAATGAATGCTTCTGATTGGGAGATGAATGCGAGCTAGATACATTAATTAACATTTAATATTGTTTAGTGCTTGCACTGACTTAGCGGAGGTGACATTTGTTCCTATAACCCCTCTAAAATAAACTTACTGTCGCTTGACACTTCCTTTTTGCTAATAACAGAAATGCAAGCCAACTGTTTTTAAAGCCATGAGGAATAGTGACGGCCTGACTAACTTATTGGCTCGGGAAGCGCTCGGGCTCTTTCTCTAACACTGCTTTTACTTCAAAGTTAGACTTGTGCAAGACAATTTGACCTTCGCTTAGAGTCATCGCCCTCGAGCGAATCTTCGCTTTATCATCTTTCTGCGGGACAAACAATGGAATCAAATATTTTTGGAAAGGACTTTTAGAAAGTCTATTCAAAGTTTGAGCAGTTCAGCAGGAAACGCAAAAAAAGTTGACACCCAGCCTCAGATTATTTTTTATTTGACATCACGCTAAAGTTGTATTGACGATTCGATGAAGTTTAAGTTAGGAAGGGCCCACCCATATTTAAACTGAAATGAAATGGCAGAGAGTTTTTTTGTTAATGCATTTATTGTTAACTAAGAGCCTAAACACAAGTTTCACAACGCAAGTAAAAAGATCATTTTGGTCTGTTTTTTTTTTATCGGTTGAAAACTTAAAGCAACCAAAAGCACGGTGCCGTGACAGCTTACATTACAAAAACACAACAATTAAAACTGAAGATTGTCAAAAGAGTCAAATACGAACTGGAGTGAAAATAGCGCACTCTATTTAAGCTGACACGACGAATGCCAATACAAGAGAGATTCCGCTGACCAAAAGAGATGCTCTTATGTAAGCAGCCAGCGCCTTCGGGGTGGGCTTGGCGACAGCCTTGGGTTTGACCAGATCCATTTTGTTGCACATTGGGGTCTGACAACACGCCACCCCGCATTTGGTTACTTCAAATCCAGGAATTTTGCTAATGTACTTCTTTAAGCCATCGGGACCACAGTTTTCTGTTTCAATTTTCGAGCAGAGGGTCTGACAGCAAAGAGACAGAGTATATATTACGAGAACAGTTATTTACATGTAGTTTTCAAACATGAGCCGAGTTAGCTTAAAAATCCGTTGATTGTTTGATTGATTAATCGATTGATTAATTGATTGATTGATGAAGGCGAGAAAAAACACAAAGTTACTGACTGACTGACTGACTGACTGACTGACTGACTGACTGACTGACTGACTGACTGACCGACTGGCTGGCTGGCTGACTGACTGACTGACTGACTGACCGACTGGCTGGCTGGCTGGCTGACTGACTGACTGACTGACTGACTGACAGACTGACAGACTGACAGACTGAC
>Ga0126339_10000752_pt1 | contig 19423 bp, 17 predicted proteins | sample OrbTmetagenome_2_FD_92532 | JGI IMG/M metagenome (GOLD analysis project Ga0126339, IMG submission 92532) | Coral microbial communities from Petempiche,Puerto Morelos, Mexico - Orbicella T R C metagenome | ecosystem: Host-associated > Invertebrates > Cnidaria > Coral | place: Petempiche,Puerto...
AGTTATCGCCATAATTGACTTGAGAAGTTCATCTAGTTTAGTGTCTGATATCTCTGAAAAACTTCCATCAATATCAAATTCCTGAACTTGTCTGTACAAAGTTCTTTCACTGACATTCAAACAGGTAGCAATTTTTGCCCAGGTCATCCCAGTCTCGCAAACATTCATGAGCTGTTCTCTGGTTATTACAAACTTGGGTCGACCTTCTGTTTTCTCAAGAGGTACATTATAACCAGATCTCTGGCCAACAGATGGTTGCTGTTTCTCCATTTCATTGGATATGTCCTTAAGCTTAACATAAGATAAATCATGTAGCATTCTTAAGAGCATCAGTAGGCTGTTTCAATGTTCTGTACCTTCACCAATTTCCAGCTTGAAAATCATTCCAAGCAAAATGGTGACATAATCTTCTAGTTTCCTTTCCAGGTATTCAGTCACAAAATTGTCAGCATCGGAATCTAACTGTTCTAAAAGGTCATTAAAACCAGTAAAAAAACTCACAAGGTCTTCTTGACCTTCGTTGGTTGAGATATGAACATCAGCCATATTGAATGATCGCAACCTATTAATCCCCAGGACTTATTAATCGCCTTCTAAGTGAAGGCCTGGGAGAGAGGCCTGGCTAAAACCTGCTAGCAAGAAATTGGTAACTCGCTAGCGAGAAATTGGAAACTCGCTACTGAGAAATTGGAAACGCGCTAGCAAGAAATTGTTAACTCGCTAGTGAGAAATTGGAAACTTGCTAGCAAGAAATTGGAAAACCCGCTAGCAAGAAATGGGAAAACTCACTAGCGAGAAACTGGAAACTCGCTAGCGAGAAATTGGAAACTCGCTAGCGAGAAATTGGAAACTCGCTAGCGAGAAATTGGAAACTTGCTAGCGAGAACTTAAAAACTCGCTAGCGAGAAATTGGAAACTCACTAGCAAGAAATTGGAAACTCGCTAGCGAGAAATTGAAAACTTGCTAGCGAGAAATTAAAATCTTGCTAGCAAGAAATTGGAAACTCGCTTGCGAGAAATTGAAAACTCGCTAGTGAGAAATTGAAAACTAGCTAGCGAGAACTGAAGCTTCCCAAAAAAACCTCAACCATTGCTTTATTAAATTCACCCATACACATTCCAAGCTCACCATTTAAGATTTGCAACTCGCCAAGGTTAAAAGCCGGTTGGACCAAGACTCAAAAGTCAAATGGCTTTTGGCAGTAACGGCTTGCCATACATTTGCAGCAAAAGATGGTTGTTCAAATGTTTGCCTCCCTTTTGGTTTACCATTTCTGGACGTTGCACAAGGAACGTATCAATAGACAAAAACAAAAGGCTTACAATTTGTTAGGAGTATCATTTAGTGGAGAATGTGAATTGAACATGGGGCTAGAAAACAATAAACTGTAAACAACCTGTATATACTTTGCTAGCTTTGTCCATGTTTGCAGCTATTTTCTTAAATAATTCCAACAAATATTCCGCTGTCTTCCCAGCCATTTTCCAGTAGTTTGCTTCACTGGTGCCTTGTTGATATGTTGGAACAAACCATTCCTTGAAATATGCAAGAAATCCAGATGATCCTATTTTTCTAGCAGTGTTTTGGATTTCTGGTCTTGTACTCCAATTTCTTGTGTCTTTTCTCAATAAAGAGTGGAAAATTTCTACTTTTTTCTCTGTGATGATAGAAAGCCATTTCTGTTTCACTTGATAGTAAGCTGGATGGAATGTTTTCTGATATGCCATGTCACTGAGAAAAGAGAGGGTTGATTTATTATAGTGTCTGTGCTGCCATGAGATGAATATTATGGACAGTTGGATCATTAAGTTCTCAAAGTCATTTTGGTCACCACTCTGGAATGCTTGGTATTGGAAAAACACAATTGGTACAACATGGTCAAGAAGATAAAGGACTGAAACAAACTCGTGAGACTTGCTTGAGCCAAATTTTGGCAGTATTTTGTCACGTACAAGGCTCCATCCAAGAAAAGCTGTTGTGACACATAATGTGGAGCGGTATGGTTTAGGTTTCTTTGCAAGAATTCCACCAAAAACTGCTTTGTACATTTCATCAAAAAAGAACTTAAACATCAAAACAACCTCTTCCACAGCATTCAAGTAAACATGAAATTGTCCCTACTCTGGAATGATTGTGGCAATTCTTTTTTCTTTTGCTTGTGTGATTAGTTTTTTGAGATAATAAAATCCTGGCCAGTCAGCTGGTAAAGGTAAATAGTAACACTTTGCATACTCTTCTAAAGCTGGGTACATCTCAAATAGGTACGGTATCGCATCTCTATATTTTCTTTGCTTTTCAAGTCTTGCTCAAAAACATCAGGCAGTGTGCAAGTTTCTAATATTGCCAGCTCGTCTTGACTACCTCCATTGTAAACGCTGCAAAGAAAAGAAAAATTATTCCTAAATCAATATCTTGTTACGCAACAAAAATAGGGTCTTACGTGTTTTCATTCAAAAGACTAACTGTATGTACCTCATTTCTTGCATTGACTGTATTAACTTTGCTGGATCTATCTGAGCCAATTTGGGATGGATTTGGTGAAGGTACATTGTCTGCATACTTCTCAAGGCATCTGCCATTATGCTCTTTACCACCTCAGAAGCAATTCCACCCTTGCACACTTTCACCTGTCCTTCTATGAAGACTGGTACTGGGCGGTGGAGAGGGGCTTGTGATGTCTTGGAAACTACTGGAACGCTCATGTGGATGTCCAGTAAGCTGGAGGCCATGTGTACAGCTGTTGATGGTCTGAGCTTCTGGGGCACTTTCTTGGCATGAATGTTATGGTAGTCATCCAGCATGAATATCATAAAACATTTCAGCTGTTCAAAAATAAGAACATTTTACCAGATTTAGAGATTTTATCCGTCTCCCACAAATAACATGTCAATGTAATCTTGACTTTTATGTAACCTTTTTGAGAACAAAACTATTAGGCCAAAATATTATTGTGACAATATTTTAGTTACATTTGTTCCCTTAGAAATCTGTTCTGCGCAAACTTGTGATGGTTGTCAACAAGTTCTTTCCTGAATTTTTCAATTGTTCGTGGGTTTGCTGAAAAGCCTAACACTTGACCAGCAGAAAGACCATCTAGTGAAAGGCTGCTCACTGATGCATACAGTCCACTTGTTTTCTGAAAATGACTTGTTTTCTGTGATCTAAAAATAAAAAATAACACTACAGAATTGTTAAAGATGTAATAATAATTTAACTATTCTTTTGATATTATTGTAATAATAGTTATTTTTGTTATTGACGAGATATGCATCTCATTAATCTTTGTTTTGTGTGTGTGGGAATTTACGATATTATATATTTTTAATATTTACTACCAAAAATTGTTTGGCTGGATCTTGCTAAAAAATAATCATTTTTTAAATTATTACTTACGTAAAATAAGTAAGAATGTGAAGTAACGCAACTATCCGCCTCTTTTGCAGGTCAGCCCGTTCATTTGTTAGCGCACCACAATCTCCTGTCAAGGCCTTCAGGAGGTCTCCCAAAGACCAAGGGAATGTTTTGCAGCAAATTCTTGCATAGCTCTGGGATCATACAGATTGCCCCGTTCAGTCTCATAATGTTTGTAGAGGGAAAGCTGGAGATTTTTGACTTGGACTTCAAAGGCATTTTCTGAAAGAGATTGTTAATAATCTAGTATTTAAATCTACTTTTGCATATCTAAGTATCACAAATAGCATTTTTGGCTTTTTAGTCAGAGTCAAAGAATGAAAAGATTTTTGTGTAGTGAAACCTTGTATCTCTGAAAGTTGACTTTGTACTGCAGTCAGCTCCTTTTTCAGTTCCTCACATTTTTCTTTTTCCACTCTGAACAGTTGTAGTGCCTCCTCTACACCAATATCATTCGTTAGCTGTTTTCTTTCTTTGTTTTTCTGCAATATTCAATAAAGATAATATTCAGTTTTGAGGTTTTAGAAAGCTGTGGTGTAAGTATTGGAATATGTACTTACATTTGTTATATAGGAATGTTACCTTTCGTCTTTCAATGACTGGCAATCCAGGTTGATTGTAGCAAGATGCTCGACATTTGTAGCACCATTTCAAACCCGGGCGGTATTTCTCAGAATTTTCCCCATGGTGGTCAATGTAGTTGTACAGTCCCCTCGGTATGGCAGTTAATTTTGGACTGTGTGTTTCTGACAAAGTAGACAAACATCGGTTGTCATCCTTCTTGATTGATCGCCAGTGCTTTAAACACACTTTTGTACGAGGCGGTGTACCCAGGGCCCTTGCCAAAGCGTCATTTAGTGGCCTTAAATCTCCGTAGCAGCTCTCCTTTCTTTGTCTTGTCTTTCCAGCGAGCCAGCAACTGTCATTTCCCGTCATACGAGGAAGAAATATCCCCGACAAAACCCAGAACATGAATGTAAACATTGGGTTACAATGTCCCCAAAAATATTTTAGCGTCTGTGTAACTTTGAGGGCGAAATTATTGAAGAAAACAATTTTTCACAATGTTCGACAGGCCTTCATTTTTCAAAATACTTATTTCTCTCCTCCAAATTCTAAGCAATTTCCTTATTTTTTAAGTTTAAATACCAAAAAAAATTACCCACGAATCGCAGCCATTTTAAACGGCACATGCCTGAGCCCACGTTCCCATTCGCTGGGCTGTGACCTAGTCCTTTGTGTTATTCAGCTCTGTTGATCAAACTTAATATTTTGGTGTAGTGCAAAGCAAGCAACTATCTACAAATGACTCAGCTGTTTTTGACTTAGATGCAGTGGTGATCATGTGTCGAAAGAGGGTCACAGATTCATGGTATTCGACCATTAAACAAGTTGACAGTTGGCGATGTACATCGGACGTTATGTAAACAAAAGCAAACTTCTGTTTTATGTGCAACGAATGGTGAGAGAAACACGTCAAATGGGCCATTCCATTTAATTTCCGCACCCCCCTATTGAGGTTAGGGGAAATCCGAGGGGAGGGGGGGGTCTTGTGAAGATGAGAAAATCCTGTATGGGGAAGGGATCATCATAGCCAACACATTAAAAGGGAGGAATCTGAAGGGGTATGGGGACAATTATTTCAGTAAGAGAAGAGTTTTGTGTAAGTTTGCACTGTAAAATTATCATTAGTCTGTTGTGCATTCGCTTACAATCCAGACACTTCTTCTGATTCTGTCTTTATTTTTCAAAAGCTCATGAAGTTGTTGTTTTCTAATTGCCAAAATGTTTTTCAGAGCATCGAGGGCCTTGGCCAATTCCCCGCAGTGGCATTGATGTGCTTCTTTTTGCTCTTGTATTTCCTTCTTCAGTGACTCAAACTCTCTTCCTCTCTTTTTTGCATTCTGCAGTTGAAGACTCAAGTGCTTCAGTGTGTCGCTACTGCTCTCCACTATACTCTTGGCCATCTCCAAACGTTTCACGTTTCGCTCTATTGTTGCCTGCTTGGCTTTACTTTTCGATGCCATATGTTCTTCCAGAAATCTTCTATGGCTTCTTTTGTTTCCTTTTGCTCTTTGAGCATTTTTGCAGCCTTGTACAGCCTCCACTGTTCGTGTAATGCTTGGTCTAGTTCCTCCCCCTTTAACATGTCATATGCTGGATCTTCACATAACTCCTTGGCTTTTTCATTCCACCATGTCTTCCTTTCTTTTTCATTGTCTGACGATCTTGCTATGTCTTGTTCGGAAAAGATGTGCACTCCTTTTCTAACTGCCGCAGAAGCATAGCGAGCTGTTGGTGAATTTTTCGCACCAAATACTTTAGTAAGCGTTGATTGTATGGCTTGCTTACCACGTGATGCTGCTCTTTTGGCTGTGGTCTCGCTTTCGTCGATATCTGCGGCCTTTCGCTTTAAACTGCTCATTTCACCCATGTTTTCTCTAATTACTAATTTCTCGTCCTGAAGGGCTTCATTCAAGGTGATCTAGCCTCCTGCACTCTGCTTATTGGTGGCCCCCATGAAGAAATGAAATGGTAATCTTCTGGCACCAGCTCATTGACCTCTTCCTGAATTTGTTTTCTTATTTTGTTGAGTGTAGCATCCATGTCAAGTACTAAAATAACAACCAAACTGGCAGCACTCTCCAATTCGACTTTAATTGGCTTCATTTTCACCAGATTTACTCAGTTGTATCTCTTCGAGCAGATAGTTGGATGGATTAATAACCGTACAGCTTTCGGCCACCGCTCTACGACAAATGATTTGTCACTGCAATAGTAGTTGCGTAAGACCAGATCAACATAACTTCCGCTGGTAGCAATTGTAAATGTGTTTTTCATCAATTTACCCACACATCACTTCACCCCATGTGTGACAAGCTCAAACAGTGGCTAAGGAGTGTTCTCTAGGCATGTTACAAAACTCATATTTTTTACCGCACTCTCCGATGGATAACACCCATGATATTATAAAAGCTGGTACTCACTTTCTTGGCCTAGGCATTCCCCACTAAGAATAAACCTCTGGTACCTAGGGTAACGATTCACTCAAAACACCTCATTTTTATTGTACTTTATTTTATTCTCTATCATCAACAAAAGCAGACAACATTTTTGTGAAAGTAAATCTTAACTCAGCTTTGAGTATATTCTTAGCCTATTTAATATTATAATTTTTTTTCAAAACAGACAACTGTCCCCCGAGTACCTAAGGGCTTTCTGTGTGTGTGTAAACGTGAACAAGCTAAATGTTGTGGCACACAGGCGGGTACTTCCGGTGATAAATGGTGTAAATATTACAACCCATTCAGTTTTAAAGTTGTGGGGTCTTGCGTATATTTTGAATTTAAAAATCACCCGGATATATAAAACAGATTAATAAACAATAACTGCCACATTTATTCAGTAAACAATGTGACCGTTCACAAGTGTACAGTTTAAATCTCAAGTTGACATATGCACTTTTCTGATTTAACAGCATACTCCAAACATTAAGCAAAGTGGATAAATATGCACATGTATCTTGCAACAATCAATGTCAAATCAATGTTGTAAACAAGTCTCTCTAGAGTTGTATTTTTAAGTCAATATTTGATGTGGAATTGAAACTTGACTACTACTGAGTTTAACTCTCCTCTATCTCACGGATCTTCTTCTTCTGTTCTTCCACCCAGTCATTAAAATTAAATTCTTCACTGTCATCTTCCATAGTTACATATTCCAAGGAGCATTCCCCAGCCTCTGCCGCTTTTCCGGCATTCCTGCTTTCATTTGGAATGTTATGATCACAATCTTCCAGTATACCTTTGTTGAAATGTTTGTCTCCAAATGAGTTGAACTGATTTTGCAATTTTTCAATTTTGCTTTTGACCATTATCTGTTCCGTATTGTTTACTTCACAGGCGCTTCTTTCCCCTTTTTGATTTTTGATGTCCGGTTTGGACTTCTTGGAATCTCTTCGATCATAAATGTCCTCTTCAGGATCGCTATCAAAAGTACTAGTAGGCTCACAGTGCTTGCGGCGAACACTTATGGGTCTTCTGTTGGGCAGTTGTTTCATGCTCAAAAAGCTTTTAGTTGATCTGTTCATACTTCAGGAGTTTTGTTTCTGTTAAATCACAATTCCACTTTTGATACACCAAGATAAACTTGTACGCGATCGACGCTCGTAGCAGGGGTCAGCGTTTTTATCAGAATTTCTTCACCACTCTTCTTTAACCTTTTGAGGCCTCCCACTTTGTGGCCCATGATTATGAGCGGGAATTGGGTTTTAATTTTTGGTCTTTTTTGATCCCTAAGTCTCAGTGAAATTGGTCAAGAAATCTGTTTAGTCTGAAAACTGTTATTGATTGATGAGCAAGCTGCTGAGAACTAATAGAAACATTCAGAACAATTCCCCCCTCCTGGTGGGAATGTAGCAAACATCTTAACGCCTGGATCCCGCCGTGAACATTAAAAGAACCCTGCCGTAATCCATTCCTAAATTGTTAAAGAACATGGATCAACTACCTGACAAACTCCTTCTTTGAATCTTTTCATTTATAACTTTTACGCAGAGGATAATTTTGCAGGTCGTGTCAAGGAGGTGGAGTTGTCTTATTTTTGATAATTTGTTACTTCGCACAATCTCCATCAGATGAGCCATTTGTGAAGATGAAAAGCTACAAACTTTATTCATGGCATCAAGGAGACTGACTGAAGTTAACTTGTTTTCTTGCCACTTTCTTAATGGATCATGCATCTTAAATGCTGGACTGACCAGGTTAAGAATAATGAATTTAACAGACACTGCTGTAACAGACTTGACTTTGGCAAAAATTCTTTAGGAAATGAAAGAGTTAACAGAGTTCCATCTGGCAGGAACCCGCATAAGCGATAAATCCCTTCCTCACATCATTGCTTTACCTAACTCAAATACATCTCTGTGCCTCGTGAAAATGCCCATGGGTTTGGTAGAAGTTCAGCATTAACAATTCTGGGAAATTGTGCCACATTAAGAACACTGGACTGTCAAGAAGGATATTTTTTTTTTTGGAGGAATTACACTGGATTCTGGAGAGCAACCCACTACTGACTGGCTTACTCATCCCATATGCCTTCCTACTCTAATGTTTATCGTGGAATCCCTCACAAAACTAGCCTACATTTGCGTTTGTGAGACAGAGGTGACACAAGATTGTGTGAGGATGTTAAAGTCCAGGAAACCTAGTTTGGAGATTTGTTATAATGTAAACCACACCCCATGAAAACTAGATCACAAAAAACTGAATAACAATATCGCATGTATTAATTTAAATCAAATTTATAATGCCATGTTTTTTTAACATTGTTTGTATGTATTTTGTTTCTGTTCTGGTCACATGCAGAGTATGGCACAATACAACCGTTTATATGTTATTATCGTATTTCCGGGGTTACAGCCACAATTTCTTGGTACGATATCACTTGACTTTTCCAATATCAACGAAACGTGATCAATAGCCGTAGTCGAAGCATCTTTTTGTCAGACAGCTTTATTTCTGAAACATAAAAAAATTAATACATTTTAGCGCTTATGTTATTTTCTTAATATGTAGCCTTATATCGCAAGCCAAAGGGAACATGGCAGCTACCTTTTTGAAAGCTGTATCATTTTGTAAGCTTAGCCGGTTCTTGTCTCTATCATATGGTAATAAAATGACGAATAAAGTATGTTTTCATTTAATCGAGTTAAATTTAATTTGTGTTTACATGTTGCCACACTCCCTGAGGTTATTTGACATACAAGGCGTGAAAAAACATCGCACTGAGTTCTATATTAAAACACTGTCAACTAGGTTGGGCCACTCAGTGTGGACTGATTAGTTGTTGTCTTCAAAAGATACCATCTTTGTGGAAATGCCTTCCATTAACATTACATTGGAAAGCAGAGTGAGTCTAGCATTTATTGTGTTAGAACACATCAATTCCATGCTAACAGACATACGTAAAAAGATACGAGAAGAGGTCGATGAGCTTATTCCACAAGAATTTCGCTTCATTTCTATATGGGGGCCACCAATAAGCGAAGTGCAGGAGGCCAAGATGAGCATAAGAGATGCCCTTCATGACTGAAAAAAGCTGGTTATTTGCAGTTATGACAAAAAGCAGAATCGGAAGAGAAAGGCCAGCGAATTTGTGGAAGGCAATAAGGCGAACAAATGTGGAGCAACATCAACAAAAACAAGTCAAGATATTAAGCATTTACGTGAAAGCAGATTAATACCAGATGCTAAAAAAACAGTGCAAAAAACGTTGAGCAAAATTTTACTATTCCTTCAAGTGCTAAAACCTTCAACATCTCAGAAAAATCTGCTGTCTCATTAAGTGAAAAAGGCAGTGATCATGAGCAGAAAACTGAGCAAAACCAAACTGTTAAAAAGGGGGGTAGCCCTTGTTTTCCCAACAGACAAATACCTTTGTTCACAGATGATGAAATTTCCAACCAACCATGCTGGCTAGAGAGAGAAAGGTGGAAACACTGGAATTTAAAAGTTCAGGAATTAAATAATTCTAAACAATGTACCACGTATGACAATGGAGAATTGCTAGGCATCATTGATAAGGATTGGACCTTTAGAAAGGATCGACTTCTTCAGATAAGAACAGTTGAACTGCAAGTTATGCAAGATAGCCTAGAAACTGTTTACCACAATTGGCATCCTCCGCCTCCACCAAAAACAATTTCTGGAAATTATGAGGTGATATCCAAGCTACTGGTATACATTGAAAATGAAAATAGCAAATTATCTTCAGTGACCTCTGCGACAATCAGGGACCAAGGAAAGATTGCATAACTATTTGCGTGACTTAAAACGGACCAGTGATGCACTTTTCAAGGCCCTAAACTCACGGGAACCCAGTTTGAGAAAATTCAAAGCTAAACAACTGGAAGAAGAGCCTTCTGACAGTGCTGTGGAAGAAAATGAAATAGCTTCAAACATGTCTTTGGAGCGCGAAGATAACTAGCTACCAAATGTTAGGCATCAAATGTACGATTTTAGGTCAACAAAAAGGCTTATCCTTGTAGATGGTATCACTTTGATTATTCAATCTTTTCCCAGATATGTTTTTCTTGTCTCCTCTATTACAAGGTTGTAAACTTAAAACGTCATTTCTTATAGAAGTTGAACGCATCATTTTGTGTGTTAGTTAGAATAAACCTAAAATTAACCAGGAAAAAATGACTGATCGATTTATCCATTGGCAGCCTTGGGGGATGATCAGTAGACCAATTGTGATTTTGAGGCCAAAGTATTACCACTATTTTGTCTGGATTTTACCAGAAACAGTTATTTTAAAGCATCAAATGAGTGCAGTTTATCGATAGAAGCGTGTTTTGCGGTTTTTGCCCCATTTTCCGGTTTCCGGTTTTTCTGTAAACGTAACCCGAAATTAACTCTGATCTGAATCAGCAAAAATTTCCTAAGTTGCCTTTCCATTTCCCTTTTCATTTGCTTTTACGGATCTTTGGTGATTTCATACAATCAGGAACACTACTCCATTGTCGTATTGCCCAGGAAGGCATGGTTGTTGTATTCCAGCACTTAACAGACTTGGTCTACTGATACTGAAGGCCAGAATACTTTTCCATTAGATTCAAGTTCCAACAGTCAGGATTCAGCTGGCTAGTTGTTTCATCCACAGTGAAAATTTAAGAATTTCCGAATGTTCAATTTCGCAACCAGATACATTACCCGAGTGCTAATGGCTTTTATGACAAATGAATGACAAGTCACACGATTAAGGCATTGGTTGCCCTTGGGCAAAGTTTTTATCTTCGCCGACCAAAAAACCACAGAAAATTTAAAACCGCAACCAGAAAGCAACTCATGTCAGACTGAGTGGGGTCGCACTGGGGTAGAAAAGTGTCAATGATGACTACTGAAGTAGACCAGATATACTTTTATCCACTTGGAAAAAAACCCGACAAAAAATACGCCCTGTTGCAGCATTGTTGATTTAACTATCACACTGTAACTTCAGTTAAATCAGCAGTATCTTTATGTATTTCGTATGATGTATGAAAGATTGGTTAATGAATGTCTAACTGCTTTGACTGCCGCTCTGATGAGAACCATTTTGTCCAGTTTTTACACAGGGAAAATTTTGTCAGTGGTCCTTATGCAGATTTGTCCATTTGGGACCATATTTTCAAGATGCATTAAACCATCCGCTCTAGTAAAGCGTTGATGATGACAGAAAATTTGACAGAATGAACAACTTTTTTGCTAGTACATTCCGGAATTGTCATTTTTTACTCGACTGTATTCTCTTCATTTCCTGGCTAAATTTGACAGAATATTTTGTTTAATAGCGCTACTGGATAAAAGAGTCGACAAGTTGGTCACTTACTTTATTAAAGGAGGTAAGTTATCACTTATTTCATATGTATATAAAGCCATGCGTGGGGACACTCTGAAAAAGAGTCATAACACAAATTAACCGGCAGTCCCAAAATCAAAGATAACATGCCTAAATTAATCTCTGTCACTAGGCTTTCGCTTCATTAGTAAACCAGCAGTCCATATATATATTTTTAAATCAGTTCTAGTAAAATTGTCAAGAATACTGAGCAAAATTAAACTCTCCCAATGGACTTTCACTCAATTGGAACAAACTAATATTATTTTCATAGAACCGCCAATGTGCTGCCTATTTCCCACCACAAATCTGGTGTGTCGCGCAAGACAACAACACCTATATTTTACAGCTTTTATAATAGAAGCTCTTCCTCTTCTTAGTTCTTGGTTTTAATACAGCAAGGCCTTTTTGATGTGACATGTACAGTTGACTTAAGATGTAGAAAAATATCTATTCTGCAGAGGACAATTGGTTATCGTGGTCATTCAGGGCCTCTTCATTATGAGCCTGGTAACTGGGCTGGTTTCGGTTACCGGGACCAATGTTGTGGTCTGTTCAAATGGGAAATTTCAGCTTGGTCGATCGGGATGAAATCCAAGATAAACAACCAAAACGGTGAAACATAACCTTGCATTGTTCACGACTGTCGTAGCTTTGTGCACTCTGCCAACTTTACTTGTAAAACTAATTCACATACTCCTAAAATGGAAATACATTCAAGACAAAAATTATCTCATTTTAGGCGCTATGTTGTGAAAGCGAAACTATTTTGTCTAAAAAGTTTCGTCCCGGTCACCCGGGCTGAAGTTTTTATATGGTAAAATTTTCATCCCGGTTACTGAGATCTTGGTCGCAAAAACCGAGATTGCAGTAGCAGGGCCAGCCCGCCATCTCATATGAGCGCATCGAAAATTTTACGAAAGAAAGAGTGGCGAGGCGAAATCTCGGAAACCGAGCCAGCCCGGTTGACTGGGCTAATATGAAGAGCCTCTTATTAGTGATTTGAAGTGGCCGCACGAAGTTTGGATTTCAGATCTATTGCGCTCTTGTTTATCACTTTCCATTTCTAAATCGACATATAGTTTGGTTTGGCAAAGGTCTTTTCCTTTACTGGGATTGAAGTAAAAAATTTGGACTACCGGCGATAAAGCTGTTTTCAAACCTCAGGCTGGTTGGTGGCACGTGGCTAGATCATGCTGAACTTTCATAGCCTGCGAACAGGCTCCCGGTGATCATGAGCCCAAACTGCTTTGCACTCCGAATTCTTCTGTTTCGCACTCACCGATATTTTTTCCGTCCTCTCTGGGAGCCTGTTCACAGGCTAGAACTTTCACTGCGTCATATAACCAAAGGGTTTGAATGGAGATCTATGGCGCTCTCAACAATCGCTTTGCATTTTTCGCTACACAATTTCCCAGTGGTGGTAACCAATTCTTCAAACACTATTCGATGTTGGAGTTGCATGCCTTGTGTGATTAATTTCCCATATTTCGAGCAGAAAACGTAGACTCGATCGAACACTGCAAAACTGCTCTCGCATGCTGTAGATCAATCGCCAAAAAAACGGCGCAAAAACAAATGTGAGAAAATATTTGTAATTAATTTTATTGCACATGCACAGTAGCGAGAAGGTAGTGTCGAAATTGAAGTACTCAAAATCAAAGCACTCAAAAACTAGCGCCGAAAACGAAGATCTAAGCAGGAAGCACCCTGATGTCTGAAGCAAAGCACTTAACTTGGTCACCAAAGTACTGAATTAATTTTAACATGGCGGTTATGTGACTGGAAGAGTGTACTGGCATGACAGTCGTGAAGCAATAACGATACCGGCAAATTATGTGGCCGCAGCAAATGTCAGTATATTTTATTACTTTAACGTGCATTCGCAAACCCACTTACACGAGGGTTTTCATCTGCAAAACACTGAAAAACCAAACCACAATAAATTGCTTGTTGCAGTTGTTAATATGTATGGTCCCCCTTGGGAAAAGTTAGCAATTTTGCCGAATACAAAAATGCGAAACCGCAACCAGAAGGAAAACGTTTAGTAAAACGAGTAGGGTCACACTAGTGGGGGGTAACTGTCAGTGTTTTGCTACATTGCAAACTTTATCATTCGATAAGGTACAGTGGAACCCTGCCTTACGACCACCTTGTTATTACGTCCACTTTATTCTGGCCCCCGCAAAAGCTTAGTCAGTCATTTTCTTATTTAAAGAACCCCTTTAATACGACCACCCCATTAATGCAACCAATTTTCCATGGCCCCAAGGTGGTTGTATTTATGGGGTTCCACTGTATTTCATTTTTTTCCTTTTAAATTTCAACGGCTCACTTCAAACGAAATTTTGTTCCGGTTCCAGTTCATCTGGCTTGCGATGTCATCAATCACTCTTCGACTTTACAGTGCTTTATTTTCGAGTTCGGGTGCTTTGCACTGCTACATCAAAAAAGGACTGCCACTCATTTAGCCACAATATATATAATGTATTATTGTTATTCTCCAGAGTGTACAATACAGAGTGTATAACTGCCAATTGCTATTTTTTGCGTGGCATGCATGCCAAAAATCCCTGCCAGTTGCATTGGTGGAAAGTAACAGCAAGAAATAACTTGTTTAACGATACTAAGATAGCATTGAAGCCGAAATAGCAATTAAGTTTCCTAATCTTTATCTAATGATTGATTTCCGTAGCAAATTTGAAATGATCTTTCTCCCATCAAGGCTTAAAGAGGTCCTTGGTTGATCATGGCATACATAAATCCAGTAGGTGATTTGAGGTGCTTGAAATTCACTTCAGCAGCTGTTAATTTCCAGCGGCTACAAAGCATTACAAAGGAGATCAGTGCAAAATATGATAAACCTATTGATTCTGCTAATGCTGGAAAATTGGCGATGCCTGTTCGAATGACAGATAACACAGCAATGAAGCTATTTAGAGACAGAGATCTCAAGGGCGACGTTAGGCCCATAGAAACGACAGGGGATGGAAATTGCCTTTTTAATGCTGTCAGCATAGCCATTTGTGAAACTGAAATTCTTGCAACTAAACTTAGACTACGAACAGCCTTAGAACTTATTCTCAATGCGGATTTTTACGGGGTCCATCCAGTGGTAACGTCATCTGATATCATAACCATATCGGGTAGAAAGTGGTCAAAGGAAGGGTTGTATGATGCCGTTATCTTTAGCAATAATTCCTCTAAAACCCTGGCTAAAGGAGGTTTTGAAAGCGCATTACAATATGAAATCTGCAATACTTTGCATGACGACCGATTCTCTGGTCTTCTACAAATAATGGGTTTGGTGTCAGCATTGGGCTGTGACATCCAGCTAGTGTACCCTGACAAGAGACATTCCTCTGGTCTCTTTGTTGAGTGCAGTTTACAGTCCACGAGTTGGTACCTCAACAACAGCAAAAATTAGCATTATGTGGACAGATACAGATGGGTGGCCTGATAGGTTAAAGGAGTTTAAAGTCAATCATTTTGTTCCTATGTTGAAAGTTGACACACAAGACAATTGGATTACCGTCACGTGAAAGTGCATGATGGTGAAAACATCAAATTACGACGAAAAGAAGAGAAGCTCACCCACCAACCGGAACAAAACCAGCTCATTTCAGCAAAATTTGCAGCCTACAAAAAATGGTACAAAAGAATATTTCCAACGCGATAACCATTCCTACAAAAAGGGTAAGTCAAGTGCCACAAACACATGACCAGGTAAATCATACATCAGCAACAAGTTGTTCAAAGTTGTTTTCTGCGCCAAGACGTGACAAGAAATCCTCTACTCCCAACACGCCAAATACAAGCCCAGGCAAGGCCCAAGAGACACCCCCAAGTTTTATCAGGAAATAGTACAGTCGAAACTGGGCCTCACCTGCCAACAACAACACTGACGTGCCAAGTGGTCCAACAAAATTTGAAAATGAGAACCCTGCTGAATCGAGTTCCCACGACAGATGTAATCATAAAAGAGATAGTTGCACTAGAGACGGAGATACACAACCGGAACCATCCCTTGTAAGCGAACATAGTGAATTGGAAGAAGTCGGTGTGGAATCTCCAACCATCGGCAATGCTCCTGTTGCATGCAGTCCTGTGTAATCTATTAACCTTGGCACTAGTTTGCCAACAAGTAGTTCCTCAGTTGGACCACAGAATCAAGCTCATAAAACGAGAGAAACAGGTGTTGACTCCCAGAACAGTTTTACGCTGCCTTTAACCGCCATTAGACGATCTTTTTACGCAAAATGAGGTAAACTGTGTCATAAAAACTTGAAAAGAAGTCTAGAAAAGCACAAGTAAACGAGCACCTTCGACGAAGGAAAACAAGTGTTAGATGTTCGAAGGAGTAACGTCAAAGGGACATTGGAAGAGAATACTGCTTCACTCAAAATGAAAATCTGTTCAAGCAAATCCCACCATCTCATGTCGCAACTTAGCACACTGGCAGTGGCTAAGCACATTTTAAAGCATGGTCCATTTGTGCCTACTACGGAATTGTGCGATATCTACAAAAAGGCCAATGGTTCCTCAAGTAACTGGTGCATGATGTCAGCTGAGTTGTTCGGTATCACGTCCAAGTATTTAAACATCATGCAGTTATACATCGAAGGGCAAGCATTTATCTGTGAGAACCCACAGTCTGACTTTGCATCCATCCTTTCCTTTGTTCGCAATCAAATAAAAGATAGGAAACATTTAAACGAACACGTAACAAAAACGATTGGTGAATGCTTCAAGGAAGCCCTAAATTATATGGATTCCAAAAGAGACCGGGATACAGTCATTGCCCTGATTGAACGTTTCACTAGCGTAAAATTTGTTGCAGGAAAACCGCTAAATATTCAAAACAAAGGAGCAGTACAAGGAAGTCGCGATTCATTTAAGGAAAATCTACGTGCATTTAGAGACATACGAAAAACATCACAAGTTGTGAGGAACGACATGACAAATGAACAGCAACGTAAACTTGCTGTAAGAATTGCAAATAAAAGGAAGCTGAAAGAAATTCTCCACATAGCTCCAGGCCGTGGTCATAAGCTAAAGTACGTGGAAAACCCCATGCTAGTACCTCTCCTTGAGTATGCCTTCATGGAGGCAGACGTCATTGAAGGTGGCGGAGGAGTTCAGAGTCATCCGTGCTTGATAGATGACACTCTATACCGGACTTCAGACAATGTCACCAACATGAAATAGGCAAGACAACTTGTGATGGCAATGTCCAACCCTGATTTCAATATCCCCCTTTCTTGCTGTTACAATTATACTCAAAATTACAAAAAGAACACAATGCGAGCAAAAAGGCACCATGATGGGAGGGAGATAAATGCCAAAATATCCTTCCATAATCCCCCCCATGTAGGGGTTGAAAAATTTGTCGTGAACATTCATTGGTCATCGGCTAACGTCAATTTCATTGTCGACAAATGCGAAGAAAACAAAAACAATTACATGGTAGACTCGAAAGATGCAAAAAGCATTGTCCCAGGAGACATATCACCAGTTCAAAAGCCCATGAAAACATGGAAGCAGCGATTGGGTATTCTACCTGACCATGATTGGGATCAAGGACGGTCCAATGCCATCACACCAATGGCCCACCTTTTGTTGGAAAGCAAAACATTGGTAACAAATGAAGAAGTCACAATACCCCTTCAGAATACTGCAGCATCAGTTTCTGTGAGCGTACTGGCAAAGTAGTGTATTGATGTATCTTTCTTACTATGAGCCTGAAACTGTATTCTGTTGTATGAATGAGATTTTCTTTCTTATGGTTCAGCCATCTCTTGATATTTTTTTCTAAATCCCAAAACTGGAAGGTTAAAGGAGAATTTTGCTTTTATATCTGACAATGGACCTGCTGAGCAGCCAGCAAGCCCCACAGTTCAGATGTGCTTGACCAGACTATGCAAATTTTTAGATTTAGACAAGGTCATTCAAGTTTCTTTTGCTGAGTACCATAGCAAAAGAAACTTTGTTGAAAGGGTACGTCCCCAAGCAAACAAAGTAATGTCAGCGCATGGTTCATTCTCAAGTCATGAGAAACACACTGACGTTAGAGGACCTGGTACACTGAAACATCTTGAAAACATGGAGCAAATGGCTGCTGCTATCAACAGCTGTTTAAAAGGAGCATCTTTTGGTGGAAGGTACATTGATGTGTACCAAGGTCTTAGAGAAAATCAATGGATTTTTCATGACACTCAGTTGAAGACATTTCTCTCTATGGCAGAGTACAGCAAGGAAGTTTCAGGAATGTCGTATCAGGTAAGGGATACTTCTCTTTTGCAAATGCTTCATGATGTTTGGGATATTGAAACCAACTTTACAGGACATTCTTGGGACAACTACAAAGTGGTGAAAGGGGAAGAAAGTGTATGGTATTCATGGTGTGACAAATACACAACAGTGATATTTCGAAATGGAGATGACTGGAGAGGAGATCCACAGCAGCGTACGCATCATCAACCCCTCCCCGACTACATGAGATGGTTTGAAAGTGGAGGAGAGCTGCACTATTTGCCATACAAAGCGAGAAAATCTTTAACAAATGGAAGGTGGGATAACATACCGGGTTGTTTCCTTCCAAGTCATTGCTTAGATTTGGCGTATGTACTCATGCCTAAGCCTACGGGGTTCTTGCTTCAGAGTTTAGCGTTGCTATGTTGGCTGCCCGAGAATGAGGTTCAGCAGTTCTTTGACGAAAAGGAAAGTGAAATCCAGAGAGAGAAACAGAGCTGCTTCAAACAGGAGCAGTGAAAAACACACAAACTGTACCGGGAAAAGAAGGACACGCTGGTTGCCTTATGCAAAGCTAAAAACATGGAAACATCTGGCATGAAGCATGAACTTGTAGAGAGGCTTTCTGTGGAAGAGCAGGAAGCACCATCAATCACACCTGACATGTATGAGGGTCAGAAGGAATTGCCAAAGTCTACAAAAGATATTGGAAAACTAAGTAGAAGTTACCTGCAATCAGTCTTAACTTTCTATGGCTTTGCAGCATGCGGCACAAAGGATGAATTGATTCTACGTGTAGGCCTTATTACTAACAAGAGAGCACACCTATGCTTCAACAGAGAGCAGAAGATGTTCCTAGATTTAATAGCAGTAACAAAGGAACTAATTCTCGCCAAAAAAAAGCAAAGTTTGTGCCCAGATGCCTCTACTTACAAGCAAAGAACTTTTGCAACACCAACTGTGACATCACTTTCCTCTAATCGACCTAGATATCATGTGGCAGCTCAAACCCAGTCTTCAGGAAAGGCACGTGTGGACATACCTCAAGGAACCTTCAAGGAAAATATCCACAAAATTTTTGACGAGCTGACACAGCAAATTAAAAACGAAATCCAAGTCACACTTTCAAGTGAAACCGCCAGTGTTCCTCAGCAAAAGGATTCTAAGGACATCAAAGCTGCCATTCTTCAAGAGGGAACAAGGGTATGTTCTTTTAATTAATGCATGTTCGCCACCTTTGGAGCCAGCGCTTAACTTATGTAGCTTGAATTAGTCATCCTTTGATTGAGTAAAACATCACTGAAACATTACACTTAATGCTACAAGGAGAATATTTGGATGGTAAAATGGTATGCAAAATGCTTACACTACACTTTA
>Ga0126339_10000753_pt1 | contig 19422 bp, 14 predicted proteins | sample OrbTmetagenome_2_FD_92532 | JGI IMG/M metagenome (GOLD analysis project Ga0126339, IMG submission 92532) | Coral microbial communities from Petempiche,Puerto Morelos, Mexico - Orbicella T R C metagenome | ecosystem: Host-associated > Invertebrates > Cnidaria > Coral | place: Petempiche,Puerto...
CATGCTCGTCACGGTTCTTGTTGACCAGGCGGCAGATGGCGCCACCGGTGGGGTAATAGACGCCGGTGACGCCACCGGTGCCGATGGTGATGAACTGTTGCTCGGCGGCCGAAGCGGCTCCGGCCGTGATCAGGCCGGCGGCGAACACGGCGCCCATGGCCGCGGCGGTCAGTGTCTTCATGATGGTCAAGCCTCCAGGTTCCTGGGTCGTTCGTTCCCTCGGTGGTGTGCGCCAATGCCTGGGCACCCCGCCGGTTTCTGGCCCGGATGTTGGGATCCGGGCCGCGCAAGACGGGCTGTCCTGCTCGGACGATCCCGGCGGGGGGTGTCCACCCCCGGTGGGTGCGCGCCGTGTTGCCTCCGGTGCTGCCTCCTTGCCGGTCCCGTTGGTTTGGCCGCCGTCTGGCCCAGCGGACAAGGACTGTGCTCCGCGCCGCCACGGCGCCGAAGGCGTCCAGTTTTTCGCGCCTGACCGGCGAAGGCAAGCACCGGAATACCCTCGGAAAGGGCTCCCGTGCACGCGCCGGCCCCGCGCTGATCGCGTCATGCGCGCGCGACCGCATGAGGGAGAGTGCTCAGCGCGTCGTCCAATGCCTCGCCCAGACGCCCAACGATAGTGTCCACATGGTGCGCCTCGATGATGAAGGGTGGCGCCAGCAGGACATGGTCCCCGCGATGGCCGTCGATGGTGCCCCCCATGGGATAGACCATCAGCTCCCGGTCAAGGGCGGCGCGCTTGAGCCGCGCATGAATCTTGAGGGCCGGATCGAAGGGAGCCTTGGTCTCGCGGTCGGCCACCAACTCCAGCCCCAGCAACAGGCCGCGCCCACGGATATCGCCCACATGCGGGTGCTGCCCCAGTGTCTCTTCCAGGCGCGCCCGCAGGGTCGCGCCCTGCAGGCGTACGTTGTCCAGCAGGTGGCCGTCCCGCAGGCGCCGCTGCACCGCCAGCGCGCCCGCACAGGCGGCCACGTGTCCCATGTAGGTATGACCATGCTGGAAAAAACCGCTGCCGGCGACGATGGCATCGTGAATGGCGGCTGAGCACAGCATGGCGCCAACAGGCTGGTAGCCGGCGCCCAACCCCTTGGCGGCGATCAGGATGTCCGGGCTGATGCCGTCCTCGGCGCAGGCGAACAGATGTCCGGTGCGACCCATGCCGCACATGACCTCGTCGAGGATCAACAGCACGCCGTGCCGGTCGCAGATCTCACGGATGCGGCGGAAGTAGCCGGGCACGGCGGGCACGGCGCCGGCGGTGGCCCCGACAACCGGTTCGGCGATGAAGGCGGCCACAGTGTCCGGCCCCAGGGTTTGAATGGCGGCCTCCAGTTCGTCGGCGGCGCGCCGGCCATAGACCTCCGGGCTTTCGTCCTCCGCCTGCTCCCGATAGGCATAGCAAGGCGCGATATGCGTGGCGGGCATCAGCATAGGTTCGAAGGGTGCGCGCCGCCATTGGTTGCCGCCCACCGACAGCGCGCCCGAAGTGTTGCCGTGATAGCTTTGCCGGCGGGCGATGATCCGGTGCCGATTTGGCTGGCCGATCTCCAGGACGTACTGCCGCGCCAGCTTCAGCGCCGCCTCGGCCGCCTCCGAGCCGCCGGAGACGAAGTAGACCTTGTCAAGGCGGTTGCCGGGGATGACCGCGCTTGCCTGGGCAATCAGGTGGTCGGCCAGGTCTTCCGCCGCCGCGCTGGTGAAGAAACTGGTGTGGGCGTAGGCCAGGGTGTCCACCTGCGCGCGGATGGCCGCGCGCACCGCCGCGTCGCTGTGCCCCAGGCAAGACACCGCCGCCCCGCCACAGGCATCCAGATAGCGCCGCCCGTCGCGGTCGATCATCCAAGGTCCGTCCCCGGCGACCGCCACCGGATAGGCGGTGCCCGGCTGACGATGGAACACATGGGTCATGAGGGTCTCCGTCGCCGTTTCGGCTCCTGCCAGTAGGCGTCCACGGCGTCCAACTGCTGTTCGGTTTCTGTGATGGCTGCCAAGGCCGCCTCGCCACCCTCGGCCACCACCAACGCCAGCAACGCCTGGATCTGGGCCAGCGCCGGCACCAGGGACTGGAAGTAGCTGGGCGAGGCGGTGTCGGTGAGCAAGACCTGGCTGGCCCGTTCGGCCAGTGGCGAGACCAGGCTGTCGGTCAGGGCGATCACGCGCACACCTCGGTCAGAGGCCATGGCGGTGGCGCGCACGGAGTCGTGTGTATAGGGTCGGAAGCCGATGACCAGCGCCACATCGCTGGCCTCGGCGCGGGCGAAGTGGTCGAACAGGGTACCGGCATGGCTGTCCACCAGCACCGCATTGCCTTTTACGATCGAGTAGGCATAGTGGAAGAGGGACGCCAATGAATAGCAGGAACGCAAGCCCAACACGAAAACCGTGCGGGCACCGCAGATCAGGTCACGGGCGCGTCGCAACGCGGCGATATTGGCGGTGCCGAGGGTCTCGCGCAGGGCGGCCATGTCGGCCGCCGTCATTTCCTGCAGCAGTGTTCCCGGGGAGCCCGCGTCCTCGCGACCGCGCTCCTGCAAGGTGCGAGCCCGGGCCACGAAGGCGCTCTCGCCACCGCGCAACCAGTGCCGGTAGGGTTCGCGGAACGATTCGTAGCCGTCGAAGTCCAGCGCGCGGGCCAGCCGCACCATGGTCGAGGGCTTGACACCGGCGTGCTCCGCCAGGCGCCGCATGGAGGTCAGCGCCACGTCTTCCGGGTGAGCCAGCACGTATCGTGCCGCCTGGCGCAGTTGTGGGCTGAGGGCGCTGTGCGCCCGCTGGATGCGATCGCTGATATCCGTGAGCGCCTGTACGCCCATCGGGGCGTGTCGGGTATCGCCACCGGACACGGTCTCGGCACCGGCGGACTCGCCGGAGCATCCCTCCCTGACCTCGTGCGCGTCGCCTTCGTCACCGATGGCCGCGTCCCCTGCATCCGTGCCGGCGCGCTCGGTCTTGTCGGTCACGCCCTCGTCCATGGTACCGGTCCCCCAACCATCGGCGGGTCTGTCCCATCGGACCTTGGCGGCTCTCCGCCGTCCCGCCGGTGTGTCGCGGCGGTCTCCGACGAGTCCCACGTCCCGGGCGGACGCGCCGCGAGTCCTCGCATGGGACTCAAGCTTATGCGGCGGGTGCCCGTGGTGCCAAGGCACAATTGGGTCGACCAAGGCACGGCACACGGCAAGCGTTTCACGGACGAGGGATCCCCCTGGGCCTTCGGTGCTTTCCTTATCAGCCCTGCGGAACTAGGATGGCGACCATCATCACGGGAGGGGTTGCCTCATGGATCTGAAGGACCATATCCGCGAAATTCCTGATTTCCCGAAGCCGGGTATCCTGTTTTACGACATCTCCACCCTTCTGGCGCATGCCGATGCCTGGCAGGTGACCATGGGGCGGATGGCCAAAGTGGCCCGCCAGCACCAGCCGGATCTGATCGCGGGGATCGAGTCCCGGGGGTTCCTGGTGGCCGCGCCGCTGGCCTTGAAGCTGGGATGTGGCTTCATCATGGTCCGAAAGAAGGGCAAGCTTCCCGGAGAGACCATCCGTCATACCTATTCCTTGGAGTATGGCGAGGACACGGTCGAGATCCAGGACAACGCGATCGAGCCGGGGCAACGGGTGGTGCTGGTCGATGATCTGCTGGCCACGGGCGGGACCTTTGCCGCCTCGGTCGAGTTGCTGCGCAAGGTGGGGGCCGAGGTCGCCAGCGCCGCGTGTATCGTCGAACTTTCCTTCCTCAACGGGCGCGACAAGTTGGATATCCCGGTGCACTCCCTGGTCAGCTACGATCAGTGATGGAACTGCCGGTTACAGGCTGGTTTATGGGCTGGTCGGGAGCCCGGTCCGGCGGGATGGGCGATCGATGATCCGTTGATCGATTGCCGGGCGATCAGTTCTTCGTTTGCCAGTGGTTTTCCGATAAAAGATTCGGGTCTCGGAGGATCTGGATCGGACGCGGGGTCCATCCGTGTGCGGCTGGGCGGTTGGCGACGCGTCTGGGGGACCTCCGGCAAGATCGGTGCGACGCCTCGTTCTCCAACGCCCGAGAGCCGGCCCAATGGGGGCGGGGCCAGGAATGGAAGGACCGGCGGGCTGATGGAACTGGCCGTGGATACCGCCCTTTTGGGGGCCGCTTTCGGGTCAGGACTCTTGACGCTGGTTCTGGTCCACGCCCGGACCTTGCCGTCGGCGCCGTCCGCCGTAACGCCCTGGGCGGCCGGCTTTTTGCTGGCCACTTTGGGGTATGTCGTCCTGCTCGTTCCTGGGATCCCCCTGGGTCCCCGTCTGTTTTTGTCTGAACTGGCCCAGGCGTCGACCGGCGCGCTCCTGCTGATCGGGGCGGTGTCGTTCATGGGGCGACGGCCCGGGCGTCCCCTGCTCATCACTCTTTGGGGCCTGGCGATCGCCTGGCCGCTCGCGGCGCCAATCCTGCGACAGGGACTGGGGGCCGTCCCCGACCAGCCGCTGCATGGCCTTGGCGGCCTTGCCTTCCTATTCACGGCCTGGGTCTTCTCACGCGTGCGATCCGGTGACGGTGAAACCGGCCGCTGGTTCGCTGTCGCGGCCTTTGCTCTGGCCGGCCTTCACCAGCTTGTGAGCCCTCTGGTGAACACCCAGCCGTCCTGGGTGCCCTGGAGCTACGCCACCTCCCAGGCCACGGCCATTCTGCTGGCCTTTGGCCTCATCCTGGTGATGGTGAACAGGCAAAGGATGGACGCCGACGCCCACCGGGCGCGCGCCAATCGTGGCGAAGCCCAGTTGCGGGACGCCATCGAGGCGGTCTCCGACGGCTTCATTCTCTGTGATGCCGATGACCGCATGGTGCTGTGCAACGCCCGCAGCCGGGTCCTGTACGCCGGCATCGCCGACCTTCTGGTGCCGGGCACCCCCTTCGAGGCTCTGGTGCGGGCGGCCGTCGAGCGCGGCGTGATCGTCGACCCGGAGGTCGCACAGCCGGGCGAGGCCCGCGAGGCTTGGATCCGGGCGCGCGTCGCCCGTCATCGACAGTTGCCCGCGTATCCCCTGACCCTGCGCCTGTCCGACGGCGTGGTGGTGGACGTTCACGAGACGCGCGCCGAGGACGACGGCCGTGTGTTGATCATCGACGATGTCACCGACCGAATGCGTTGGGAGCTGGACCTGCGCGACAGCCGCCGCCGCTTTCGCGATCTGGCGGAAATCGCCTCCGACTGGTTCTGGGAGACGGGTCCCGACCAGCGTTTCACCTTCGTGTCCAACCGGGTCGAGCGCACCCTGGGGGTGACGCCGGCGCATTTTCTTGGCCGCTCCCTGGTTGAGGTTTCGGGCATGGAGACGCCGCCGCGCAGTTGGCGGGAACTGGCCGGACTGATGGACCGACGCGAACAGTTCCGTGAAGTGGTGGTGGAGCAGACCCTGCCGCGCGGCGATATGCGCCACGTGCGCATGAGCGGCCTGCCCATTGTCGACGCCAATGGCCGCTTTGAGGGCTATCGCGGCGCGGCCTCGGACATCACCGAACAGAAGCTGACGGAACACATCCTGCGGGAGACCCGCGATGCCGCCGAGCGCGCCAGCCGCGCCAAGGCCGCCTTCCTGGCCAACGTCAGCCATGAGTTGCGCACGCCCTTGAACGCCATCATCGGCTTTTCCGAAATCATGGAAGCCGAACTACTCGGCCCCATGGAGAACGACAGCTACAAGGGCTACGTCACCGATATCCTGGACAGTGCCCGTCACCTGCTCAGCGTCATCAACGATATTCTCGACATGTCCAAGTCCGAGGCCGGCCGGCTGGAACTGTCCGAGTCCGAATTCGCGCTCGCCGACCTTGTCCATGATGCCCTGCGCATGGTCGGGCCGCTGGCCGGCACCCGGGGCCTGATCCTGGCCAGTGAACTCCCGTTGCATCCGCCCCGGCTGTTCGGCGACGAGCGGCGGCTCCGCCAGGTGATGCTCAACCTTCTGTCCAACGCCATCAAGTTCTCCGACCGCGGCAGCCGGGTTGCCATCCGCGTCGGCCTCAGCGCCGCCCATGACCTCGAGATGGATGTCAGCGATCAGGGTATTGGCATGACCGAGGAGGAGATGCGCCAGGCTCTGGAGACCTTCGGGCAGGTCGACAATCGCCTGGCCCGCCTGAATGAAGGCACCGGCCTGGGCCTGCCGCTGTCGCGGGCCTTGATGGAACTGCATGGCGGCAGCCTGACCATCAAGAGCCGCAAGGGTGCTGGAACCACGGTCACGCTCACCCTGCCGTCGAGCCGTGTACTGTCGGGGCCGGAGGGCGCCGCCCGTGCCGCCACGGGGTGGGAGGCGGCGGGCGGGTGATCGCCCGGTGATCACCCTTGGTGTCCTTGCCTTGCCGCTTGCCAGCGCGAGGATGCGCCGCCACACTCCGCCCTCCGAAAGACCAGGAGAGGGGCCGGCGGAGATGAACGTGTGCGTGGGTGAGGCGGTGGACCCGAGCCAGGCCGAGGCCGAGGGGCGGGGACAGTCGCCCTGGTCGGCCCTGGTGGGTGTGCCCCATGTGGACGTGGCGCCGCGACGGGCGCCGATCACCGCCACGCTCGCCCTGCCCGGGTCCAAGAGTTACACCAACCGCGCGCTGATCCTGGCCGCCATGGCCGAGGGGCGGTCGATGTTGCGCGGCCTGCTGCGCTCCGACGACAGTTACTGGTGCGTCCAGGCCCTGACGCGCCTGGGGGCCGGCGTGGCGGTGGAGGGCGAGACCGCTGTGATCGACGGCCTGGACCGGCGGCGTCCGGTTTCCGATGCCCGCCTGTACATCGGCTCGGCCGGCACCTCGGCACGGTTCCTGCCCGGTCTGCTGGCCGCCGGGGAGGGCGGGCGCGTCACCCTGGACGCCAGCCGGCAGATGCGCGCCCGGCCCATGGCGCCGCTGCTGGCGGCCCTGCGGTCGCTGGGCGCGGTCATCGCTTGCCCAGAGACCCCCGACGCCCCGCCCCTGGAGATCGCCGCCGGTTCCCTTGTCGGTGGGCCGGTGACCATGTCGGGCGCGGTCTCCAGCCAGTTCATCAGCGGCGTGCTCATGGCCGGGCCGCTGGCGCCCAAGGGCGTCCATGTCACCATCCCCGACCACGTGGTGCAGAAGGACTACGTGGCCATGACCCTGGACATGATGGGGACCTTCGGCGCCACGGTGACCGTCGATGATACCCTGACGGACATGCGCGTGGCTCCCGGCGCCTACCGGGCCGCCGATGTAACGCTGGAGGCCGACGCCTCGACCGCCACCTACTTTTTCGCCCTGGCGGCGGTCACCGGCGGCCGGGTGACAGTGACCAACGTGGGCACGGCCACGCGGCAGCCGGACCTGCGGTTCATCGACATCCTGGAGCGCATGGGCTGCGCCGTGGACCGGGCGCCGGGGTGGGTGACCGTCACCGGACCGGACGGTGGGCGCCTGACCGGCGGCTTCGACGTGGACATGCGGCCGCTGTCGGACGCGACCCTGACCCTGGCGGCCATCGCACCCTTCGCCGACGGCCCGATCGCCATCCACAACGTGGCCCATATCCGCAAGCACGAGAGCGACCGCATCGCCGTCATCTGTCAGGCGTTGACCCAAGTGGGGATCACCATCGAGGAACGGCCCGATGGCCTGACCGTGCATCCCGGCCGGCCCACCCAGGGCGCCATGGAGACCCATGACGACCATCGCGTGGCCATGGCGCTCGCGGTGCTGGGCGTGGCCGCCGAGGGCGTGCGCATCCTGGACCCGGGCTGCGTATCCAAGACCTGCCCGCCGTTCTTCGAGCTGCTGGCCGGGCTGGGGGTGGGGGTCACGGCCTGACGGCCTGAGCCGTCGTCATGGTCTGAGCCGCCAACGCCCCTACACCGCCGGCAGCACGACGACGAAGCGGGCGCCCAGCACCCGGCCCTGGTCGTCGATGCGGTTCTGGGCGCGGATCATGCCCTTGTGGCTGTCGACGATTTGCTGGGAGATGGACAGCCCCAGCCCCGAGTGGGTGCCGAACTTCTCGCCCTTGGGCCGTTGCGAGTAGAAGCGGTCGAAGATGGCTTGTTCCTTGCCGGGCGGCAGGCCGGGGCCGTCGTCCTCCACCGTGGCCACGATGTAGTTGCCGTCGCGGCGCGCCGACACCAGCACCGTGCCACCCTCGGGGCTGAAGGAGACCGCGTTGGCCAGCAGGTTCTGGAACACCTGGCCCAGACGGCTGTCGATGCCGCGCACCCGCAGCGACCGGCTGTCCGCCGGGCCCTGATAGCGCACGGTGACATGGCCCTTGGCGGCGGCATGGGCGTGTACGTCGGCGAGGGCGGCCAGCATGGGTCCCAGGTCCATGGGCTCGCCGCTGGCCCGAGACAACTCGGCATCCAGGCGCGAGGCGTCCGAGATGTCGGAGATCAGCCGGTTGAGCCGCTCCACGTCGTCGAGGATGACGCTCATCAGCCGCCGCTGCTGGTCCGGGTCCGTAACCCTGGCCACGGTCTCCACCGCGCTGCGCAACGAGGTGAGCGGGTTCTTGATCTCGTGGGCCACGTCGGCGGCGAAGCGCTCGATGGCGTCCATGCGCGCCGATAGCGCGGCCGTCATCTCGATCAGGGCCGCCGACAGTTCTCCCAGTTCGTCGCGGCGGGCGGCGAAGTCGGGGATGTCCAGGTGTCCGCCGCGCTCGGTGCGGACCCGCTCCGCGCCCTTGGCCAGGCGGGTGAGCGGCCGGACGATGGTGCCCGAGAGGTACAGCGACATCAGGATGGTGACCGCCAGGGTGGCCGCGAAGATCTCCAGGATGGCCAGGCGCACCTCGAACAGGTCCTGCTCGATGCCGGCGTTGTCGGCGGAGACCATGAGCGCGCCGACCACCTGCTTGAAGTACTGCACCGGCACCGCCACCGAGAGGATCTTGTCGCCCTGCTCCGGCCGCCGGCGCACGGCCCGGGTCACGGCCTCGCCCGCCAGGGCGGCGCGCACTTCCTCGTATTGACTGGCGGTCTGCACCACGGCCTCGTGATAGACCGGCAGTTCCGTGCGCGGTGCCACCAGGCGGACGGTGGCTTCGAACGTGGCCTCCATGCGGTCGTGCAGGACCCGCAGGGTGTCGCCGATGGGATCGGGCTCGGGCAGCGGTGGCAGGGCGGAGATCTGGAACTGGCCGCCGACGCCGCGCAGGCTGTCGGCCACAAGACTGCCGTCAAGGGTGAACAGCCGCCCGCGCACCCCCGCCAGATCGGACAGGCGGCGCACGATCTGCGCCGCCAGCTCGGGGGTGATGACCTGGCCGGGGACCAGGCTGCGGGTTTCGGGATGGACCTCGAAGGTGAGCGAGCCCTCGGCCACGGCGGCGGCGATCAGGTCGGCTTCGGTGCGCAGCGCCGCCAGGCGGGCCTGGGTCAGCGTCTCGCGGTAGTTGTCCAGGTAGAACATGCCGCCGACCAGCAGGATCGGCGCCAGCAGGTTGACCGCCAGGATGCGCCGCGTCAGGGGTGAGCGCAGCACCGACCCGGACCGGCGCGGTGGGCGTCCCCGGGTGCGGCGGCGGGCGCGGTCGAGGGTGAAATCGCCGTCGTCCGGCCACGCGGGGACGTCGCCCCTGCGCCGGTCTCCCCGGCCGATGTCGCTTGCCTCCCGTCTCACGACCTCACGCCGTATCCTTGTAGCGGTAGCCGACCCCATAGAGTGTCTCGATCTCCGAGAACGTGATGTCCACCTCGCGGAACTTCTTGCGCAGCCGCTTGATATGGCTGTCGATGGTGCGGTCATCCACGTAGATGTTTTCGCCGTAGGCGGCGTCGATCAACTGGTCGCGGCTCTTCACGTGGCCGGGCCGCTGCGCCAGGGACAGCAGCAACAGGAACTCCGTGACCGTCAGGTTCACCGGCTCGCTCTTCCAGGTGCACAAGTGGCGATCCGGATCCATGACCAGCGTGCCGCGCACGATGGCCTTGTCAGACAGGTCCGGGCCGCCCTGGATGCGCGCTTCGGCCCGGCGCAAGACCGAGCGGATGCGCTCGATCAACAGGCGTTGGGAGAACGGCTTCTTGATGTAGTCGTCGGCCCCCATGCGCAGGCCCATCAACTCGTCCACCTCGTCGTCCTTGGAGGTGAGAAAGATGGCCGGCATGGTCGAGCGGGCGCGCAGCCGCTGCAGCAGTTCCATGCCGTCCATGCGCGGCATCTTGATGTCGAGCACGGCCAGATCCACCGGTTCGGCCAGCAGGCCGCGCAGGGCCTCGGCGCCGTCGGTGAAGGTGACCACCTCGAAACCCTCGGCTTCCAGGGTGATGGACACGGAGGCCAGGATGTTCTGGTCGTCGTCCACCAGGGCAATGCGCTTGGTCACGGTGCGGGTCCTCCGGACTCCGGAAAGTGTCGGGGGTCCCCAGGGTGCCCGGACGGGCCGGCCCGCGCAAGCAAGGGAACGGGCGCCGGCCGGCCCGAGGGCCCCGGGGGAATGGCTCCCCATGCAAGCGCCCGAATGTGGCGGTGACCGGGGCGGGATTGGCGCAAAACCGTGGCGGCCGTGGGGATGTCAGTGCGAGGCCCCGTGACCGTGGCCCATGGAGCCCGGACCCATGGCGGCGACATCCTGGACGGTCACGGTGACCGTCACGGTTCCGGCCGTCTCGAAGGCCAGGGAAACGGGGAAGGTCTCGCCTTCCTGGAGCGGCTCGTGCAGATCAATGAACATGATATGCAGGCCGCCCGGTTGCAGACGGGTCACGGCGTCGCCCGGGATGTCGATGGCGTCGATCTTGCGCATGCGCATGACGTCGCCGTCTTTGATGTGGGTGTGCAGCTCCACGACCTTTGAGACATCGGCGTGGGCGGAGACAAGTCGGTCGGCGCCGCCCTGGTTGGTGATGGTCATGAAGGCGGCACCGGCCCTGGCCATGCCCGCCGATGCGCGAGCCCAGGGGGCTTCGATGGTCAGGGCGCCGAGGGTGACATCGTCGGCCCGGGCCGTGCCGATGCTGGCGGTGACGAGGATGGTGGCGAGCAGGGCGGTGGTCCTGCAAGGTTGGCAAGACATGGCGGATTTCCTGCGGTAAGGGTGGCCTGTGGATCGCGGCGATGGGGAGAGGTTTATGCCGAGCGACACCCCCCAAGGATTGTGTGCGGTGTTCGAGGGATCGGCCGTAAGGTTCGAGACGGCGCAACGCTCTACCCTGGGTCAGGATGCCCCGCCTCGTCCGTTCGAGCAAGATCCTCACCGACGCCCGCGATGTCATGATGTTGCAGCGCAATGCTCCCTGGACCCGGCCGACGAATCGAGGCACACTTCGTGACAATGAGCGTTTCGCCTCGTAAACAAATGTCCCGCGCTCAAGCGGTGACCACACGGCGAATGGTGCGGCGGTGCCACACCGGGTCGCTGTGCACGATCGTGGCGAAGGGCGTGCTGGGGGATGACACCGCTGAAGAACCGCCGGCAAGACCCCACGGGGATTGCCCGGCCCCCTATGCGTCCTGGGTGACGGTGGCCACCGATCAGGCTGGCGCACCCCTTCTGCTCTTGTCTACCCTGGCCGTGCACACCCGCGCCTTGATGGCCAATCCCCGGGCCGCCCTGCTGGTGATCCAGCCAACGGCCGGGGTCGGCAATCCTCAGGAGGACGACCGCGTGACCCTCATGGGCCGTCTCGACAGAGACCCCGATCCACGCTTGCGCGCGCGCTTTCTCGCGCGCCATCCTTACGCGACGTCCTATGCCGCGTTCGCGGACTTCGCCCTGTGGCGGATGAGCGTGACGCAGGCGCATCGCGTGGCCGGGTTCGGGGCCGCTGCCTGGATTGACGCGCCGGAGGCGATGGCGGTCGAGCCGGCTCTGGCCAGTGCCTTGACGGCCGAAGAAACGGAGCTTCTTGCTCGTCTCGCCGATGACCATCCCGATCTGGCCAGCCGCATCGCGCGGCGGCATTTGGGCTTGGCGGGCGACGGTTGGCGGCTGGTGGCGCTGGATGCCGACGGTGTCGATTTGGATCCGGGACCTGGTCCCGAGACCGCGGAGTCGCGGGCGCGTGTCGAGCGCGTTTGCTTTCCGCGGCCCCTGGACCGGCCGGCGGCGGTGCGTTCGGCCGTTCTGGCCTTGGTCGATGGGGCGAAGACGTGAGTGTGTCGTGGCGATCCGGGCCGATGAGGACGCGGTGGGTTTGGCCGCCAACGGGGGCGCCGACCGCAATCTTTGGCCGTGCGCGGTCGGCATTGGTTGCCGGTCGCGCTCAATCCTCTTACCCTGCTTTTAGTTTGATCCTAACTCGCATGTTTCGTGTTGTCGGACGCGCGTGTCCGTGCTGCCATCGGGAGGAGTCTGTTCATGAGTGATGCACCGACGAAGAATGCCAAGCTGCTGGCCTGGGTGGACGAGATTGCCCAGCTCACCAAGCCCGACGACATCTATTGGTGCGACGGTAGTCAGGAGGAGTACGATCGCCTGTGTCAGGGGCTGGTGGATGGCGGCTCCTACATTCGCTTGAACGAGGAAAAGCGCGCCAACAGCTTCCTCTGCCGTTCCGATCCCGCCGATGTGGCGCGCGTGGAGAACCGAACCTTCATCTGCTCGGAAAAGCAGGAGGATGCCGGCCCCACCAACAACTGGATCGCTCCGGCCGAGATGCGCGCTACCCTGAACGGCTTGTTCGAAGGCTGCATGCGTGGTCGTACCCTTTACGTCATCCCGTTCTCCATGGGGCCGCTGGGTTCCCCGATCTCCGAGATCGGCGTGGAGATCTCCGACTCCGCCTACGTGGTCACCAACATGCGCATCATGACGCGCATGGGGCAGGCGGCACTGGATGTGTTGGGCGACGATGGCGAGTTTGTCCCCTGCGTGCATTCGGTGGGTATGCCGCTGGTGGACGGCGCCAAGGACGTCCCCTGGCCCTGCAACGCCGACAACAAGTACATCGTCCACTATCCCGAGACCCGGGAGATCTGGTCCTTCGGTTCCGGCTACGGTGGCAACGCGCTCCTCGGCAAGAAGTGCTTCGCGCTACGCATCGCCTCGGTGAAGGCGCGCGACGAGGGCTGGCTGGCCGAGCACATGCTGATCCTCGGCGTGAAAAGCCCTAACGGCGAGAAGACCTACGTCTGCGGCGCCTTCCCCAGCGCTTGCGGCAAGACCAACTTCGCCATGCTGATCCCGCCCGAGGGCTACGAGGGCTGGGAGGTGACCACCGTCGGCGACGATATCGCCTGGATCAAGCCGGGTCCCGACGGCACTCTGCGGGCTATCAACCCGGAATACGGCTTCTTCGGCGTGGCGCCGGGGACCTCCATGAAATCCAATCCCAATGCCATGGAGTCGCTGCACGCCAACTGCATCTTCACCAACGTGGCGCAGACGGACGACAACGACGTCTGGTGGGAGGGCATGACTGACGAAGAGCCGGCCCACTTGGTCGACTGGAAGGGGCAGGACTGGACCCCGGGTTGTGGCCGTACAGCGGCGCATCCCAATGCCCGTTTCACCGCGCCGCTCGGCCAGTGCCCGTCCCTGGACGACGCCTGGGAAGATCCGGCCGGCGTGCCCATTGATGCGTTCCTGTTCGGTGGCCGCGTGGCCTCCAACTTCCCGCTGGTGTTCGAAGCCAAGGACTGGACCCATGGCGTCTACCTGGCGGCCACCATGGGGTCCGAGTTGACCGCCGCCGCCGAGGGCAAGCCCGGCGATCTGCGCCGCGATCCCTTCGCCATGCTACCGTTCTGCGGCTACAACATGGCCGACTACTGGAAGCATTGGCTGGCCATGGGCCACAAGATGGCCGGCGCCCTGCCGCACATCTACCGCGTCAACTGGTTCCGCAAGGACGAGAACGGCAAGTTCATCTGGCCGGGCTTCGGCGACAACATGCGGGCGCTGGAGTGGATCGTGAACCGTGTGCGGGGCCATGCCCACGCCGTGGAAAGCCCGCTCGGCAATGTGCCGACCTATCGGGACATGAACTGGACCGGTTTGCCGTTCGACGAGGCGCTGTACAATCGCATCATGAGTGTCGAGAAGGACAAGGCCATGCGCGAGGTGCAGACCCAGGCTGACCTGTTCGACAAGTTCGGCGACCGGGTGCCCAAGGAAATCGGTGCCATGCGCGACCTTCTGCTTGCCGAGCTGGAGCAGGCCCCGGAGGTCTGGAAACTGCCCAAGTCGGCGTAAGGCGCTGCTGGAACTGACGACATCACCCCGCCGGGCCTGTGCCCGGCGGGGTTTTTTTCATCGACAGGTCTCGCCGTCGGTGAGTCGGCGCGACCCTCACGGTCAGAAGACTTCAGGCCGGGATGTCCTTGATGGCCTGCGCGACCGTCGCGCCGAATTCGGTCGTCGAGGCACTGCCGCCCATGTCCGGGGTGCGGACGCCGGCCACGATGGTGGCCGCGACGGCGTCGCGCAGGCGTTGGGCGTCGCCGGTGCGGCCCACATGGTCCAGCATGAGCCCCGCGGCCAGCATCAGCGCCACCGGGTTGGCCTTGCCCTGGCCGGCGATGTCGGGCGCCGAGCCGTGCACGGCCTCGAAGATCGCCACATCGGTACCGATGTTGGCGCCGGGCGCGAAACCAAGGCCACCCACCAGGCCGGCGATCAGGTCGGACAGGATGTCGCCGAACAGGTTGGTGGTGACGATGACGTCGAAGCGCGACGGATCGAGGACAAGCTGCATGGTGCAGGCATCGACGATGCGCTCGTCAAGCGCGACGCGGCCCTCATAGGCCTTGGCGACGTTGCGCGCCTCTTGGAGGAGCACGCCGGTCAGCACCTTCAGGATGTTGGCCTTGTGCACCACGGTGACCGTTTTCCGGTCGTGCTTCACGGCGTAGTCAAAGGCATATCGAACAATGCGCTGGCAGGACGCGCGGGTGTTGAACCCGGTGGCGACACCCACGGCCTGAGGATCGTCGCCGATGGGGATCCAGTGTTCCTGGCCGACATAGAGGCCCTCCAGGTTCTCGCGCACCACCACGAGGTCGACGTCCGAGAATCGCCCGGGGAGGATGGTGCGGCAGGGACGGACATTGGCGTACAGGCTGAAGGCCTCGCGCAGGCGCACATTGACCGAGCGGAACCCGGCGCCCACCGGCGTCGTCAGCGGACCTTTGAGGGCCAGCGCGGTCCGCTTGATGCTGTCCAGGGTTTCTTCGGGCAGCGGATCGCCCTGGCTTTCGAACGCGCCGAGCCCGGCTGGTCGTTCCTCGAAGGCGAAGGGCTGGCCGAGCGGATCCAGCGCGGCAAGAACCGCCTCCATGATTTCCGGACCGATGCCATCGCCCCGGATCAGCGTCGCGGGAATCTGCGTCATCGACGTCATTCCTTATGGTGTGTATGACCGACGGTGGATGGAGGATCGCCCGCCCCTGGACGCTTCGCCAGCGCCCGCGTCGTCACGTCTGGTGCCGACACGGTGACGGGAACACCCGAAGGGCGTTCGGAGCGGCGTGGTTCGGCCTTGACCCTCATGGGTCGGGATCAAGGCCGGTTGGTGTCGTGCGCTTGACCGATGAACGATCGACGACAACAATGGTGTCTCCAACTTATGCAGGCGCACAATACTATCAGACACGAATGAGGAGCGCTCGTCCGAAGACAGGCGTTGGCGCGGCCAACCGTGAGGATCATGAGCGAGGCGACTCGGCTGCCGCGCCGGTGCCCGCGCGTCCCGATCTCCGCGCCCTGCTGTGGCATGCGCTGTTCGCGGTCCTGCTGGTGATCCCGGCGGTTGGTGTGGTGGTCGTTGTGGTGGTGGCGCTGGCCAGCGTGCCGGTGCTCGTGGCTCTGTTCCCCATCACCCTGACCCTGGCGGCGGTGGCCCTGGCGGTGCTGTATCGACGGCATCGGCGCGACCAGGCACGACGGCATCGGGCCAAGACCGCCGCCGGTGATCAAGACCCCGCCTGAAACAGGGCGAAGGGCAGGCCGTAGTGCTCGGCCCAGCCCACCCAGGGCACGTCCGTCGGGCCGATGGCATACTCGACCAAGCGCCAGCCCTCCTCGGACCGGGCGATCAATCCCATCACCCCCTCGTCAATCATGCCCATGCGCCACTCTTCGGCCATGGGGGTTCGGGACCAGTCGATGGGACGGCCGTCAGGGCGTTGCGGGATGCCCTGGGCATAGGCCCAGTGGCCATCGGTGCGCAGCACGTCGACCACGAACCGCACCGGGCCGTCCGTGGCCTGTTCCACGACGGGGCGCAAGGCGTCCAGGATGCCGGTGCGGTCTGGATCCCCCACGGGCGGCGTCCAGTAGATATCATCGCCTGCCCGTGCCAGGGCGGGAACCCAAGGGCTCGGGACAAAGATCATCACCGCCCAAGCAACCGTTCCCAGCACGAACCCCAGCAGGAGAATCCGCATCGCCCCCATGCCTCCGGCCGATTAACTCGACTGCGGCAAGCTTAACGCGGGGAATGGCCAATGAAAAGACGTTCTGTTTGAGTAACGATTGCGTACAAGCGGAGCCCGAACCGTGAACAGGCCGTGTCAAGGCGGTCTGGAGTTTTCGGATCGCGCTGAGCCGGCCGAGGTGATCGCGCCGCCCTCTCGATGGCGCCGCTGGAGACCGTTGGCCAGCGTGCCGGCGCCATAGAGTGCTGCATCCTTGATGGCGTCGCCGCACGCCACCTTCAGTCTTGGCGCTGCCCGAAACAATAAGGGCGGCTCCTTGCGGAACCGCCCCAGTGTTGACCGTTCTTATACCAACGGTCATTGACCATGACCGTTGGAGTCCATGGCCGACCCGCTCCCCCACCCGGCCACCCCCCAGTGTTTCCTTGGGGCAGTATACTTGGGGTGGCCGGGTGGGGGAGCGGGTCGGTGCGGTTCGGCGGATGAGTCACGCTCATCCGCCGCTGGTATTACGTCAGTGTCGTATCGACGCGGACATGCCTCTCCCTTACCGCTCCACGCACATGGCGATGCCCATGCCGCCGCCGATGCACAGGGTGGCCAAGCCCTTCTTGGCGTCGCGCTTCTGCATCTCGTGCAGCAGCGAGACCAGGATGCGCGCGCCGGAGGCACCGATGGGATGCCCCAGGGCAATGGCGCCGCCGTTGACGTTCACCTTACCGGTGTCCCAGCCCAGTTCCTTGTTCACCGACAGGGCCTGGGCGGCGAAGGCTTCATTGGCCTCGACCAGGTCCAGATCCTCATGGGTCCAGCCGGCCCGCTCCAGGGCCTTGCGGCTGGCGGGGATGGGGCCGGTGCCCATGATCTCGGGCTCGACGCCGCAGGTGGCCCAGGAGACGATGCGCGCCAGCGGGGTCAGGCCGCGCTTGGTGGCATTCTCCTCGGTCATCATCACCACGGCGGCGGCGCCGTCGTTGATGCCACTGGCGTTGCCGGCGGTCACCGTGCCTTCCTTGTTGAAGGCGGGGCGAAGCTTGGCCAGGCCTTCCTTGGTGACGCCGGCCTTGGGGTGCTCGTCGGTGTCGACGATGGTGTCGCCCTTGCGGCCCTTGATGGTCACGGGAATGATCTCGTCCTTGAAGCGACCGGCGTTCATGGCCGCCTCGGCCTTCTGCTGGGAACCGGCGGCGAACTCGTCCTGTTCATCGCGGGTGATCTGCCAGCGCTGGGCGATGTTCTCGGCGGTGACGCCCATGTGATAGCCCTGGAAAGCATCAAACAGGCCGTCGCGCAGCATGCTGTCCTGCAACTCCAGCGCGCCCATGCGGGTGCCGTTGCGCATGTGCGCCAGGTGCGGCGACTGGCTCATGCTCTCGTGGCCGCCGGCAACCACCACGTCGCAATCGCCCATCTTGATGGACTGATAGCCCAGCGCCACGGTGCGCAGTCCGGAGCCGCAAAGCTGGTTGATGCCGTAGGCCGTGACCTCGACCGGGACGCCGGCGTTGACCGAGGCCTGGCGGGCCGGGTTCTGGCCGGCGCCGGAGGCCAGGATCTGGCCCATGATGACCTCCGAGACCTCGCCTGGCTCGGTCTTGGCGCGGTTCAGGGCCTCGCGAATGACGATTTCGCCCAAGTAATGAGCGGGCACGGAGGAGAGGGACCCGTTGAAGGTGCCCACGGGGGTTCGCACGGCGCCGGCAATCACGATATCGGACATGGCTTGCGTCTCCTGTTTAACCTCCCCGTGGCGTCGTCCCCGCCCGGACCGCGCGTCCGGCCGCGCCGCCGCCGCGACGCGGCGGAGTAACGCGGGGTCTGTCGGGGAATGAATCGCGGACGCCACTGTTGAGACTCTTATATACTGATCCGAACGCGTCACGAAAACCGTTCTTCGGGTGTGGGAACTGTTTTCGCGACCCTGTGGACCCATCGCACGAGCGGGTCGTGCACTTGAGCCACGGCGCGGCGCCCAGTGATCATGCCGACATGGCCTAGCGAAGGGGTGCGACACTCGGCCCGGGGCAGCGCCCGAGCTAACGCGACGGCGGACACGGCCGGAACGATTCGATCGCGCTGCGGGATCACCACCAGGGTCGGCAGGGTCACCGACTCGGGGCGGATCGGGGCGCCGTCCACCTGCCATTCGCCGCGCGCGGTGCTGTTGGCGCCATACCAGCCGCGCAAGGTTTCGTGGGCGACGGCGGCGGGCAGCGGGACGCCATCGTTCAACCAGTCCTCCATGGCGACGAAATGCCGGGCCGCCGCGCCGCGCGCGGGCAGGCGGGCGAAGCCCTGGAACTTTCGGCCGATGGAGGGTGGGTCGATGGTGGCGAAGGCCGCTTGCAGCAGATCCACCGGCAGGGTGTCGGAGGCGGCCAGAACCGGGTCGATCCAGGGCGCGAGCGCGTTCGCCAGGCGTCCCTGGGCGGCGGCGCGGTCGGCGTGGAAGTCCCAGGGGGTGGCCATCAGCACCAGGCCCGCCATATCGGCCTGGCGCCGGGCGGCCAAGGCCAGGGCGAGCAGCCCACCCATGCAATAGCCCAGGACCACCGGCCGGCGTCCCGTCGTGGCGCGCAAGTGATCAAGGGCCGGCTCCAGGCGGTTGGTGATGTAGTGACTGAGCGTGTACCCGCGTTCGGCCGAGCCGGGCTCGCCCCAATCGACCAGCAGCGGGTTCAGGCCGCGCCAGGCCAGGTAGGGGGCAAAGCCGCGCTTGCGGTTGAGGTTGAGGACGAACGCGCGATTGATCAGCGACGGCACCAGCAGCACCGGCGGCCCGGCGGCGGCGCGGTCGCGGCGTTCGGGCTCCTCAGGGGTATGCGCGAACGGACGCAACACGGTGGCGCCCTGACGCCAGCACGGCGCCGGGTCCAGCGAGGGCCGGCGGTAGGCGTGGCGGCGATAGCGGGTGACTCCATCCAGGAAGGTGCCGAGGCGCCGGCGTGCCTCGACGTCGATCGCGTGGGCCAGGGTGACGGGGTCGTGCCCGGCGGCCCGGGCCTCGGCCAGCAGGGCGGCGAGGCGATCCCCGGTCGAAGGTGTGGTGCAGGAACCGGCGTCCGGTTGCGCCGACTCAGATTCCGCCCCGGCTCCGGGTCGCGCTGGCGAGCAGGCCGCCGAGGGCG
>Ga0126339_10000754_pt1 | contig 19411 bp, 25 predicted proteins | sample OrbTmetagenome_2_FD_92532 | JGI IMG/M metagenome (GOLD analysis project Ga0126339, IMG submission 92532) | Coral microbial communities from Petempiche,Puerto Morelos, Mexico - Orbicella T R C metagenome | ecosystem: Host-associated > Invertebrates > Cnidaria > Coral | place: Petempiche,Puerto...
AGCTATTCACATAAGACTTCACCCTAACAACATCAACAGGGACAGTGGAATTGAAATTCCTGAAGCATGGATACCCACGATCAAGAAACACAACAACAGGAGAACGGTACAACAGCGGACCACCAAGGGAACAGCTACTCAACGGAACAATGGAACAATAGGAGGATCGAAATGCACCAATCACAGCCGACCTTCGTGATATAAATGATACCATGCAATCAGTCGACCTTATCGCCTGAAGAAGACTAGCAGTAAGCAGTCGAAACGTTGGGATCTACATCTCAAGTGACTACATCGTGAGACAAACGATAATACACTTTATTATTGCATCTACCACGATGAATAACAACAACCTTTTCCTCGACATTGTTCTCTCTTGTCATTTAATTTTCACAGATGTAGAGAAAAAGTTCCCTGGGCTAACTGTTATGAATGTACGTGTTCTGCGGTGCGAGTGCAAAGAAACTGTGATTCTCAATAAGCTGAGATCTCTGACAAATTACAGTGAACGTAAGTTTTATGGAAATACATGTACTTGCGATCTACAACATCAATGAGTGTGTCATATCTTTCAACAAGTAGGTTTTTGTGTGGTATCATTTGTGATTGTTTCTCTAGAAAATTTTCCATAGTGTTGTTGCAACAAATATGTTAACATTAACTCCTTATTTTTGTCATTGCTTTCATTTTTGTCCAGATCATCTTAAATCTTGTCGTTCATCACACACGAAACAAAGGAAAGCTGCTGATGACATTAAGAGCATGAAGGAGAGTATGGAATCTTTTCTGGGACGAGCAACAGCTGCTCCGGTCATTGAAGGGATCTCGAACAATGCCACAGGTGCTGAGAAGGATGATTCTGAGTCTACTGATTCACTGGCAAGTGGTGGAACTGACTGCGATGAAAATGTCATGTAAGGAAAACAAAGATCTTGGACAAATTGCAAATCTTCACATTGTAACCTTTAACGGTACTGCACATCCAATGCCTAATTACTTAGTATTTACAACATTGCTGGTGAACATGGAAAATGCTACTGACTTTACATGTACACCATCAACTTATATAAATGGTAAACTTGTGAAACTTACATAAAATAATCAAGGAAAATAAAGGAATATATTTTTCCTACACTGTTTGTAATTTGGAAAACTAGAAAAACAATCTCTGGTTAAAAATTTGTTTAAAACGAACTTTCGACTACCAGTCTGTAGTCTTTAACGAGTAATAGATAGACGACCGAATTGAAAAGCTAGCAAAGAATGAGGCATTTATTACCTTGAGAGATCACAAACCAGCATTCAACAACCACCCCACGTGCCACCTTATCGACCCTTCCAAGTCTGAAATTGGTGTAGTTAGAAAGCACATCCTTGATGAAGTTAATTCCGCCATCATCAGCAGCATACAAATCAACCAGTAGAACATGGCCAGCATCTCACAATGGTTTAACAGCTTAGAGAATAAAGAGAAACTCTTGTTCATATGTTTCTATGGATGTGAATTTTATCACTTGATCAATGAAAAGTTGCTCTGAAAGGCCCCTGACTTCGCCAGCAAGTACTGACTCATCAGCAGAGATGAGTGCAACATCATCTTACATGGAAAACGCTCACTGTTGTTCAGCAACGATTGCTCATGGGAGAAAAAATCTTCAAATGATCTTTTCGATGTTACCATGGGTTCTTTTGATGGTGCTGAAATGTGCGAATTGGTTGGCTGCTACCTATTATCCCTTCTTGCCGAAAAGTATGGCCAAAACATTGGTCTCTATCGCGACGATGGTCTAGCGGCCTTTAACAAAACACCACAAGAAATTGAAAAGATCAAAAAGAACTGTGCAAGATTTTCCATGAAAATGACTTAAAGATAACGATAGAAGCAAACAAAACCATCGTAAATTTTCTAGACGTCATGCTTGACCTGCAGAGTGGCAAACACTATCCATACACTAAGGAAGGTAACGTCTCATTGTATGTGCACAAGAAATCCAAACATTCACCATCTATCCTGAAAAACATCTCGCATTCCATCAACAAACGGCTTTCAGAAATATCGTCAGACCGAGAATGCATTAATAAATCTGATCCCACCAATGATAGCAATAGTAAATGCCGGAACTCAAGCATGTGCCCCATGGACGGAAAATGCAGTGACCAAAACCTGATTTACCAAGCTGAAGTCACGACATCAACTTCAGGAGAGACATACATTGGTCTTTGTGATACATCTTTTAAGTTGAGATACAGAAACCATGTATGCTCATTTAAGAACAAGTGGTATAAGCATACTACAGAATTATGCAAATATGTTCGAAGCCTAAAGGATAAGAGTATTTTGTATAACATCAAATGGCGGAAGGTAAAACAGGCCCAATCATATTCTAATGTAAGCAAGAGATGTAATTTATGTTTATGGGAAAAAATATTTATTATCCGTAAACCCAAAATGTCAACACTGAACAACAGAAACGAACTGACATCTAATTGTAGACATTCTAAGAAATTCCTGTTAAAGACCGTTCTCACTTAGCTTTACCAATCACATCTCTGCATGTCATGCCACTAGGCATTGTTCTGTATTTTCAAATTTTGTATGTCTTCTTATGTATCCGTTATTTTTGGCAGCTGCCTGATGATTGCTTTGCCAGGAGCACGAAACTCTGAGTAGCAATTAATGTCTTGAAACAAATAATCCAACTTTGCAAGTCTATACATATATATAAAAGTGAATAAATTTTTGAAAGAAAATTTGCCCTTAGTACATATATATACATATATACTATCACAAATGAAGACAAACCACACAATTTCATAGCACACCTATATTTCAACTGCCTACAACAGTCTTCCTCAGGGTAAATGAGCTGTTAAAACTGCACGTGTGATTCTACTTTTAAAAGTAACAACCTTGACAAATGCCTGCGCGCAACTAATCTACCACGCACGCCGACACAAGTACACAATAAGTTATGTGCTTCTTGAACATGTGTTCTGAGCAAAGAAAAATCATTGTCATTAAGCCCATAAGGACGCAAAGTATTCAGTTTATAGGCCCATTGGCCTTCTTTGTCCCTCAGTTCTTCCTCTCCATTCACTTGATCTATCAATTGAATTCTGACATCCCTCAAGCCATCATGTCCATCCCCACAAAAGTGCTTATACAGGAAGTCATCCTTCTCTTGCTCTGTTCCATTCAATCTCCCATGTCGTCTCATTCTGGCCTTATGACAATTGAACCTTAAGCAAAACTTCATTACAGTAGATCCAACATACTGTAATGCACATTTCCTGCAAGTTAGCAAGTAGACTGCATTGCTCGAGTTACAATTAAGGCTATAATTAGTGGAATATCTCCTTCCTGTAGAGAACTCATGAAGTGGTCTCTTTCATTGATATAATCGCAGACTTCTCATTTTGACCCACACTGACAAGTCCCCCGTTGTGTATCCTCTCCGCACCCTCTGTTTACTTTTGCTCAAACCAAATAGTCCGCCAAACTCTTCGGTTTCCTGAATGCCACCATTGGTGCCTGCCCTATCGCTCTCATACACCTTTCCAAATAAGACTGCTTGAAGGCCTTGAACATGCAGAAGGTCACTCACTCATGCCCCTTACGCCTAGGTGGCATGTAGGGCAGCAACATGCTCCCTCCATATCGGCTAGTCTCTTGCCTTAAGCTTGATGCCTCCCCAGGTCTTCCCCATCTCCTTAATTTCTTTCTAAGTAAAAGTAAGTAAAGCAAGTCTGTTGCCAGGTGATCTTGGGGCAGCCCCTCTTGTGTTTCCCTTCTGGCATCCAATGTAAAGCAGTTTTTGCAATGGAAGCACTTGACGGGTGGCATGGGCAATCCACGTCCACCGTCTCCTCATCAGGATGGTAGCCATTGGTTCGGTTCCACACTAATCAAAGAGATCTTCACTTCAGATGACATTAGGCCAGAAGATGTGTAGGATATGCTGAAGGCTCTTGGTGTGAAATGTGGAGAGTTTTGATAAATCCTCCTCTGTTAAGCACCAACATTCTAACCCATACAGGAGAGTTGTGAGGACACAGCTGTGATAGTTTCAGCTTAGTAAGAGTACTGTAGGTGGAGGAGCGCGTTTCTGGCCTTGTTGAGACGGCATTGGATGTCCAGGTCAGTTTCTCCATCTCTACTGATGATGCTGCCGCAGATAGGTAAATCTGTCTGGACTGGTCGTGTGTTGGTAGTACTCAGTGCCATAATTTTGGTCTTCTTGCTGCTGATGTTGAGGCCAACTTGCTTTGCAAAGGTGTTAAGGCATTGTGTCTTCTCTTGAATGTGCATGTGGGTGTGTGATAATAAGGCTTGATCATCAGCATAATCCAGGTCTTCCAAATAGGAAAAGGGTGTCCATCTGATGCCCCTGATATGATCCTCAGTGGTGCGATGCATGATCTAGTCCACAACAAGGTGGAAAAGCAATGTGGACAAGACACAACCCTCTCTGACACCATTGTGGACTTCAAATAAGACGTTACCAGCACCAACAGCACCAACACAGCAGGTAAAGTTGTCATAGAAACTTTTGATGATCTCAGTAAGTTGGGAGGGGATTCCAACATTCATAGTATCTTCCAGATGCTGTGCCGGTATACGCTGTCGAGGGCCTTGGGAAAATCTACAAAGTTCACATAGAGAGTTTGCTGCCATTTGGTACTCTGTTCAATGATATTTCTCGGCGTGAAAATATGATCAATACAACCCCTTCCTCTCCTGAAACCTGCCTGTTCCTCGTGGAGTTTAAGGTCCACAGCTAATGATAGGCACTTCATGATGACTTTCACTAAGATCTTACTAGGAGTGGATAATAATGTAATCCCATGCCAGTTGCTACATTCAGACAGAGCTCCTTTCTTCGGTATCTTAATGATGATACCCTGATTCCAGTCATCAGGGATTTTCTTCTGTCCCATATGGTGTTGAAAAGTGGTTGCAAGATGCTTGGGGTGGTCAGTGTCTGCCTTGAACAGCTCAGCATTGACGCGATTGTTGCCAGGTGCCTTGTATTTTTTTAGAGAATTAATGGCCACAATGATCTCTTCTGTCTTGGGTGGTCCAGTGTCAACACTTAGGTCCCTCCTCAGCTTCTAGTATATCACACTCCACTTCTGGTGTTGGCCTAGTGAGGACTTCCTTGAAATGCTCTACCCAACATGCTTCTTGGTCTTTTTCAGAGGTGAGAAGCTGCCCTTGTTTATCTCGTATGGGGGCATTTCTGCTGCCACTATATTTTTCACAGATCAATTCAGGGATTTTATAGACATTCCTTTGCTCTCCCTTTTGAGCCGCTTCCTCTCTTTCCTTTGCCACCTCTTACATATACCAGGTATGCCTTTTTGTCAGTTCGGATCTTTCTTTTGACACACCTGTTGGTTTCTGCATATGCTGCCCTATACTTCACTTGAAGTCTCGCTGATCTGCTCTCATTTATCTTCTTCTTCTTCAGCTGATGCTTCTCCTCGATAGCCTGCCATGTGTCTGGTGTAATCCATTCTTTTTTTTCTAGTCTTCAGCATTCCCAGAAAGGTTTTACTTGCTTCATCAGAGATGTTCCTCACTTGCTTCTACTGTTGATTTACAGTGTCTTCTTCTCCAATGTCTTGCTCGTCTATGTTACTCAAGGCTTGGAACCTGTTCCTCAGCTGTAGGACAAAGGCATTTTTAGTCCTAGGGTCTTGTCGTCTGATGTCATATCTGGGGGTAATGTGTTTGTGTGGCCAAGCTGCTCTGAGTTTCAGCCTCACCTTTGCAGTCACAAGATGACGATCACTGCTTACGTCAGCCCCTCTTCTTACTCTTACATCAAGCAGGGAGCGGTGTCACATGCTGTTAACCATGAGATGGTCTATTTGTTTTGATCCCGCCAGGGGGATGTCCAGGTGAGTTTGTGAATGTTGCAAGCGGGAATAAAGGTCCACTGATGTTCATGTTATTGAATGCACACCACTCTACCAGCCTCTCTCCATCGCCATTCTGAACTCCACATCCTTCTCTTCCCATTAGTCTTTCAAAATTCACATTGTCTGAACCCACCTTGGCATTGAGGTCACCTATCACCAGCAGGAGGTCCCTACGATGGACATTCTCAAGTGCCACCTGGAGCTGCTCATAGAAGGCTTTATCTCTGTCATTGCTGTCATTAGTAGGTGCATAGCATTGTATGATGGACAAGTTAGTCTGCCCACCCCTTAATCGTGCTAGAATCTTGCTGTTTACTGACTTCCATTCCATTAACCCTTTGTTTACCAGTTACGCATTTATGCGTAATTTATTCTGACCAGAAATAATATATGCACATATCTTAAACTTTGCCTAGAGGGGAGTTCTACTATTGCTAATAGGGTACCTAAAAAGTTGTGTTTGGATTCTATCGAGTCATTTCACAATTTTTAAGCTTTGAAAAGGTTATTTTCTCAATGAAACTTCGAAGTACTTCTCGTGTGGTGCTTTAAAAATGGACGCTGAGGATTCAGATGACGCTGATTGTGTAATTCGGCAAATTTTTGGAGATTCTGACGTGGAAAGCGATGAAAATCTTGAATTTGATCAAGAGGAATTCAAGGACAACTTACCGCTTGCCTGTCTTCTTACTCGTTCAGAAGAGTCAGAAGATGAAGAACAGTTCGAAATGCCTTCTGATGAAGAGGAAGACGAATCTGACAGTGAGGAGTGGAGATCGGATGTCATTACTCACAATGACTTTGATTTTGACGAGAGTTCCGTGGGCCTGAAGGTAAGAATGTTGCCAAACAAGTCAGCCTTGGATTTCTTTGAACTGATATTTACCGATGATCTTTACAATCTCATCTTAACTGAGACCAATCAGTATGCCACTCAACAATGAAAAGAGCCTCGCAACCAAAAGACGCCCTGGACTGCCCTCACTATTGAGGAGTTCAAAACCTGGTTTGGTTTGTACCTTTCAATGGAGATTGTGCAGCAACCTTCACTAGTGGATTACTGGGGCCAGTCCACCCTGACAAATACCCCAGGTATTGCTGCAGTTATGACTAGAACATGGTTTCTTCAAATCTTGCGTTATCTGCATTTTGTTGACAACGAAAGTGAGGTTGCTAAATTGCCAAAGGACAGTCCTGATTATGACAAATTCTCTAAAATCAGAGACTTGTTGAATATCATTAGAAGAAACATTCAAGGAGCACTGAACCTTGAAAGGAATGTTGCTATTGATGAAACACTTGTAAAATTCAAGGGAAGAGTTGGGTTTCATCAGTTCTTGTCAAACAAACCCGGTTGATTTGGGGTAAAAAACTTTACTCTTTCTGCGTCATCAAGTGGGTACGTCTGGGATCTACTCGTGTACACTGGCAAGACTCGTCATGATCCTGAGAAAGGGGTGGCTCACCACGTTGTAATGAAGCTATTACAAGGACTTGAAGGAAAGGGCTACAATCTTTTTGTGGACAATTGGTATTCAAGTCCTGAACTGTTCCTTGATTTGGCAAAGGAGAAGACTCTGGCTTGTGGCACTGTGCGAGCTGGCAGGAAAGGCTTACCTGGTGATATTATGAACATCAAAGACAAAGAGATCGAGTCCATGAAAAGGGGACAGTGTGTATTTAGGAAGAAAGGCAGACTCACTGCTTGCACATGGAAGGACAACAAGTTTGTCCACTTGTTGACAACGCCGGCCACTAGTGAGTGTTCGACAGTAACACAAGCGGTCAAAAAGAAGAAGCAGTCCAGAGGCCAGTTACTGTGGAGTTATACAACAAGTTCACAGGAGGAGCGGATCTAGCTGCCCAGAGAGTAAGCTATCATCGCAACACCAAAAGCTATGTTTGGTACATGAAGTTGTTCTTCTATTTTGTGGAAGTGGCAATCATGAATGCTTACCTTTTAGAAAGAAAGAGCCCACATCACAACCCCCCGACAACACAAAAGGCTCGGCAGATGCTCCCTTTCTGCCAGGAACTTATTGAGAAGCTAATAGGGGGACGTGTTTATCGCAGAAAGCAACAGAACAATCCACCCTTGCCAGATGAAGGAAGATTCAACCTCTCACTGGGCCACTTTCCAGTATCAATGCCTACCAGATCCCACTGCAAAGTGCATATGTAGCATGTTGATACCCAATATGCATGTTCTGTTTGCCACATTAGGATGTGTCCTGCACCTTGTTTTGAAAGGTTTCACACCCTGGAAAACTATTACTATCATGACGAAGACCGTGGTGATGCTGATGTGGTCAGGGGAACAGTGCGTGGCAGACCTAGAAAGCGAGCAAGGGGTCGCCTTAGCGTTTAGACTTATTTGTGTAAATGAGAACCTCCCTGGATTTTTGTTACCTGATCTGTAGTGTCTATGAAAGAAAATAACTTCTGTTTTCATGTTGTCATTGACCTCTGATATATTCTGATATTTTCCACCACAAAGTGAACTTTTGAAATTTCCCTCGGATCATACCCAAATTGACTAAATAGGGACCCCATGGTATAAAATGAAAGCTCTTTTACTGTAGTTTTAGTTTCTGTTAATAATTTTGAGTCATGATATCATGGGAACATGTTTTAGCTCATTGTTCATAAAAATATCATTTTTTGTCCAAAAAAATGTCATTTTTTTTAAATTGCCCTCTTGGGTGACATGTAATATCTAAAATTTTGACTTTTTAATTAATCAGAATGATAGAATAAACATTAAGCTTTAATTTGATAGATAGGTTGTGTGGTGGTATTCACTACTGATCAATTTGTATGACATTTTGCATTACACCCCCAAATCAAGCTAAAAAAAAAAATCTGAAAGTCTGGTATCAAAGGGTTAAGTACTTTTAAGTACTTTAAGTACTTTGAGCTCATTGGGGACAAATTTTAACTGTCCTGCCCCTCCCTCCAATCATTTTTCTGGAATCTGGAAAAATCTAGCAGACACGTGACCAGCCACAACCAGGGTACTTTCTTGAGGGAGGAAGAGAGAGAACATTACGTCATGGTGAACATATTTGCGTCATCAGCAATAGCAATGTTCATTGTTAAACACAGATATTGACATGTAACAATTCATGTTGAATTATCAACTTGAAAGTCGAATTCTCAAGTTGAATTTTGGCGGGATTGGTGCGCCTCTGGTGACTCAACATTCGACTTGGAGATTCAAACTTCATCTTTTGCTGACAGCCCAAGTGTCAAGATCATTGTTGACATGTTAACATGAATGTTGATGGATAAAGTTGAATGTTGAACTGTCACTTTGAAAGTTGATGTTTAAAGTTTCAATGATTGTGATACAAAGTATAAAGTTGAGGAGTGAAATATGATGTTGATGTTTGCCAAGTTAATTGTTAGACTGTCAAGTTGAATGTTTGTGATCAACTCTGATTTTTGGCGGGGATGGAACTCCATACATGCAGAGTTACTTAGAGAAGTTAAAAGCACCAAAAAATCTTGCAGCTATTCAAGAACTGCAGAAAGACATATTGAGAAAAGGAAACATCACGTTCAGCTGCTACAATCCTGGCCAAAAGTAGTTGGGACACTTGAGCTGTATCACATATCCCCCTTCCCCCAAATCAATGTTGGAAAATATCGCGGTTTTTTTTTTCAACAAAAAGGGAAAAAATCACCTGATTATCAACATTGATAGTGGGGGGAGGGGAGAACTCTTTTGTCCAGGATTGTCTGAAAGAAGAATTTAAAGAATGTCACACCACTCGTTCTAACAAAGGCTGGAGAAGAGGGGAGTTGTACCGTCTTGCGGGTACAGCTAATGAGCGCTACTAAAAAGAAACAGCGTACAATGGCAAGTTTTACCTGGGTTGGCACTAAGGAACGTAAAGTCATCTTTCTAAATGACCTTCAATGATGGAATGAGTGATGAGATCAATCCTGAAACACCAAAAACTGTGATGTTAATCTTAAACTAGTGAAGTTTACCTGTAACTTGATAAGGAGGTTGAACAATGAATCAATGGAGACTTGGTTTACAAGGCTTGCATGGTCACTTCAGTCCTAAGCTAGGAATCTTACATAATATTGGCCAGAACAGTGGCATGAAAGTCAATGAAGAAACTGTTGCGAAAAAAATGCAAAGAGCATGAGCATCCAGTGGCGAGCGCCTGTTTTGAGTATATGAATTTCTAACAGCTCAATAAGTAACTTCATTTTTATCCGCAATGGCCACCACAATAATGTAGCAAACAATCCCAGAAGATACTTTCAGCAAATGAGATATTAGGGAGTTTAAGCAAATCGCTACGGCTGGCTCTGATATGGTTGCCGGAAGTAAATTTCCCCCAAAATGAGACACTGTGCATGTATGTCGGTTCAATCCAGCCATAGCGTGAAATCTGACTATGTGAGTCGGGATGTTTTGCCGTAGTGGCTATTACATCGGGTTTATTTCGCTTCTCTGGCCCTCTTCAACGGACATCTCAGCATTTTAAGAATTCCATTGGACACTATATCCTTTAAACTCAGTTTAAGTCAAAGATTGTGTCAAGGTTGCCTTTCATAAGCTTGTAAATCCGTATCCTAAATTTATGATAAGTTTTGGCAAAGGTGTTGGAATGGCAAAGCGAGTCAAGTGAAATATTTGTGTTGAGCACGAGGTTGTTTTTCTTCGGTTAAGTTTGCTCTGAGGGTTTAGTGAAGATGTTTTATATCTGGATAACAATATGATGCTATTTTGCTTCTTTGAGTATTGATATATTGGTGTTCTTCACTCAATATTCTTCGAGATATTTGTCTCTGAAATTATATATTTCATCCATCAAATTGTTATGGTACAAAGTGTATGGCATTCGCTTTTGCTAAGAAACAATCTGTCCGTCCTACCGAATAACGGCCATTGTCCTTTGAGCGAAACCATTTGGCTGTGAGAAACTAAATAAAAGAGATTTTAAACCCCTTAGCCGATGTTTCTTTCATCTTTGTATTTCACTTTACGCGCTAAACTTAAAATTTGGCAGACCACCGAGACATACTCTCTCCAGACCTTTTCAGTCACGGCAGCCACAGTAGCACCAGCCGTAGTGATTTGCTTAAACTCACTATTATTGCGATGGAAGATTAGCAAAATTTGTCTTCTGGAAAAGACATTGTGACAACTACACTGCATGTCAAGCATCCTGTGAGTTGTGACCAGTACAACATATGTACATAGTCATAGACGACACCTTATGCAAAATCAAACTTAGTGTGTTAAAACTTCTGTGCAAAAACTTAAGCATCTCAATGCCACCTGATCAGAGGAAGAAAGCCCCTACATCTCTCTTCTCAAAGATATTGTCAAAGACTCCTTCTGTTCTTTAACAACTTAAACAAAACCAAAGTAATGCTTGCTTCTAAAGGTCAATTAGATAAGGTTAACTAGATGGCCATCAATTTCACTTCTTCCCAGATTAATCTCCACTGCAAGATGATTTTTGGAATACCCTAGCTGTATTTCTTTGTTAGTTTTCTTCTGACTGCACAGTCGTGCTGTCACGAACACGATATAAACTGTCATGAATAGTCCTTTATTTAGATCATTAGGAGATAAGTCTTTGCCAGTTTTGTTTAGGCCATCAAGGTTGGCTTTTAATTACCTTAGTTTCCTTTCAGTTATCAGTCAATTCTCTTTTCTTGGATAGAACACCTGTTAGCCATATGCTTCCTGTTTGGCGACATTTCACCATTGAACACCCTTCGTTTCCCACATGATAAGGAATGCCACTTTTGATTTTAACTAGTCAGAGTTACGTTATCATAGGAGAAAGAAGTCATCTGAGTTTATTAGTATTCAGTCCTTACACATAACTATCGGAGTACCGTTGGAGCATTGGAGTTACCTTTTCTTTTTCAGCCTTTAACGTAGTACCGGGTGTAAGTTCTTCTCGTTGATATTCACCTTTCCATTTTTCCTTTTACCATGCCTTTGTAGATCTTGTAAATTTTAGCTCTCTTTTAATTATATATTGCAATCTACTCTGTAGTTTTCACCGCATGTGTACAATATTTGGGCAAGTTGACCTTAATAAATGCTGATCAAGTAAACCTGTCCTATTGTTCTACATCATGCGGCTGATGCTTGATGATCTCAACGTGCACCACGTGCCATCATTTTGCATTTCAGATTCCAGAAATACTATTGAACAGCCTTTAATATTTCAGACATCATGAAGAAAGCTCTGGAGTTCAAGAGATTTTGTAAATTAAAACTCAGTTACATATTAAACACAGTTAAACACGATTTAAATGTAGTATTATTTCAGTCTTCCAAATGTGAACATGCATGCTTTTAAATGCTGTTCCTTTTCCAAGAACTAAGCATGGTGTAACTTCTTAATCTACACTAGGACAGGACTAGCCACTTGACCAATTATTGCTAAACATGTGACCATAAGCTAAGCAAGCTGTTGGGTAGCACACCCCTGACACTGTAACTGCCTTTAACAGAGTCTTAAAAAATACCATAGTCTGTCGCTGGAAGGGAGGAAAGGAGAGGAATGCCAGTGAAACTATTAACAGTGTTAGGGCAGATTCATGATTTTTAAAGGAATGTAAAAAGAGATTCACAAAAGTGACATTGATAGATTAAGCAGAAGGTGCTACAAAGTTTCTCTTAAGTTAAATGAAGGCCTTGCTACAGTCCTTAGGTTCTAATTCCTCTGGGTGTGGGATGATACGTTCATATTCCTTTCTGAAAACTTCATCAAGGAAGTCATTGGTGGGAAAGGGGAAGACAAAAGGGTGTGGAAGGCTACATAAGGCTACATAATATATGTGGTTAGGAATACCATCTGGTAGAACCATGTCCTTTTGGGCCCTGATTCGGTGAGTATTCCATATGGTATCCTTGAAAATATCCAACTGCTTCTGCAGCAAGGGAATCAGGATAAATGCAAGCAGCATCCTAGGTCAAAAGATCAATAACATTACTAATGATTGCTCTGAATTCATTGATTCAGGCTTAACAATGACATAGTAACTATCAAAAAGGTAGGATCTATTTTAAGGCATGAGAGTGATAATTGCATATTCTCTTGAATTCTCTTAATTTCTTCAGTGTCCCTACAGGTTGTGTTAAGGGGGCAACCTACCTTAATTTTGTCAAAAAATGCAAAATTAGGAAAAAACAAATTTAATCTGTAGATATTCTTTAAGCATTAAACAATCCAATTAATTGGTTTTTTGTCCTTTTTCGCACCTTATAAGGCTATTTTCAATAATTTAAAAATGTTGTTATTTCGTTTTCATGGCAACGAATGTTGTTTACACGCAAATAAACTGCTTTACAAAGCTGCCAATGCAAGATATTTCAAAGAAAAGAAACGATTTCGCATTGAGGGGGTCTGGGGCACATTGTAGCCAGTTCACGTGGTCTTACAAGACACGTTGACCCACCAATTTTACGATTGATGCTGTGTTGGCACGTGTGACTTGCTCAAGTGTAATTCTCCTGAATTCTAGTTTGTTCTTGTGTTGTTTGGTTTTCGAAAATGTTCCAGAAGTTCCATTCAAAGGGGAGAAAGAAGAGAAAATTTGCTGGAAATCAGTTTACAGCTGAAGAAAGTCACTCTACTTCGACACAGTTGCTTGGCAAATCAAGTGAAACCAAAGATGGCGGCGAACAATTGTTGTCATTTCAGAGTGTGTCAGAAGAGAAAATTGAGAGTGGAAAGCGGTGTCATTCTTTTATCAAGGACAATGAATCAGAAAAAGAACTCTGTGATATTGAAGAAGAGTGTTCAGGGCGTCGAATCGTTGAAATTGAAAGCCTTGTTTCAGCAATCGAATAAACTGCTGTTTGCAAAAGATGCAAGGAAGGATCACTACTTCTTTGTGAGGATGGCTGAATGGGATTGGCCAGTCAGATGACTTTCCAGTGCATAGGATGTGGCGAGGAAACCACATTTAGCACCGATAGTAAAACAGGACAGTTTTACCCAATCAATCAAAGTGCTGTATTTGCTGCAAAGTCTATTGGGCATGGGTATGCAGCATTATCAAGATTTTGCAACAATCTGGACCTCCCAGGCCCCATGGCAAAATGGACCTTTGAAAGGCACTCAAAACAAATAAGGGATGCAGCAGTTTCAGAGGCCAAAGAAAGCATGAGTGTTGCTGTGGAGGAGATCAGGCAGCTAAATGATTGTGAAGGGGATGAGCTGGCTGATATTGCCATTACCATTGATGGGACATGGATGAAGAGAGGACACAGCTCCCTTTATGGTGCTGTTTTCGCCCTTTCTTCGCAAACAGACAAAGCCATTGATTCTATCACATGACTACCAGAGTGGGAGATCCCATGAGATAGCACAACGCATGCGCAAGGTCATTGCATAGCTTGCATCGCACAGTAAGGTCACAATGGAAGATTATTGTTGGAATTTCGCTTGAAAATATTGCTTGGTCTTACGAAGTAAGGCTCAAATAAGCATACAGTGAGTCAACGTAGTTGACCCTATCCCAATCTAACTGTTCACGAGTTGTTACTACTCGCACTTCAACGTAGTTGAAGTTAGACAATTTCCTGCTCAAACTTGAGCATGGCGGACGCGGATGGCCCAAGTGAAGAAGAGCTATTGAGAGAAGAAAGTACACCGGGCCCCACATATACAGGATCAATCTTTGCCGCTCTTCTCCAGGAGATGAGAAAGATGAATGAGAACATCTTGGCCATAACTGAGCCCACTGAACCTAGCGAAGAATCCCCTGAGAGGGAAAACAATGACTCGGAGTCACTCGACGAACGAGTAGCAAATTTAACAGCTAGTGGGTCAACAGAACCAAATGTTCTGGCTGATATCGCTCGCGATCTAGATGCTAGCGAGAAAACTGGGCCGGCTGTCAGCGAGGGTCTGGCGGGTATTGTAAATTCTCTTTTGAAAGAGAAGTTGCCGGACGAGAAGATCCAATCGAAGATTGATCTCTACCCTAAACCACAAAACGTAACCGGCCTCAGAACGCCATGTGTAAATCACCTAATATGGAACCAAATATCCCCTACGTCGAGGACAAACGACTCCAGAACCCAAAAATCGCAGAATGCACTACTGGCAGGGGTTGTCGCCATGATAAAAGCAACAGACCTAGTCCTTGACTCTGAACTGAAGGACAACAAAGATTTGGTCAAGTTCATGACCGACGCCATCGCGCTCACACTTCAAGGTCATCACGATTTGAACACCGCTCGACGCCAAGCGATGAAAAATGACCTTAATAAAGACTACGCTGCATTATGCAGCAGCTCACCAGTCGACCAGACTTACGAGTATCTGTTTGGAGACCTCTCCAAGTTGGCAAAAGACATCACAGATGCAAACCGACTCACTAAAAAAGTGCGTCCCTCAGCCCCACAGGCTAGTCACAGCCGGGATAGAAGTAATCGTCTTGGCGGTAGAAAAATCTACGGACACCACAACAACAACCGCTATGCTCCCTATCAGGGAAGAAACGATTTTTTATCCAAGGGCCACCCTCCTCGGGGCAGGAAAAAAGAGGGAACCACAAACAAACAGTAAACATTGAGGTAAGCTCAAATGATGTTGTTGAGTTTTTACCCGACCTTACGACCTTTCGTGCGGGCAACCTGAGAGAGTTTGTGCCCAGTTGGCGTAAGATTGCAAGTGACATAAACATATTAGACTATGTATCTGGTGTAAAAATTTCCTTTAAAGAAGGCCTTATGCCTTGTCAAGCACTTTACAGGCCGAGTGTCTTTAATGCTCAAGAAGAGCTTATAGTTCAACAAGAAATTAAAACCCTTTTAGGAAAAGGAGTAATTCAACAATCACATCATGAACCTGGCAAATTTATATCTACAATTTTTCTTAGACCCAAACCTGATGGGTCATTTCGAATGATTCTTAACCTTAAAGAATTTAATAAATCAGTGGAGCACCATCATTTTAAAATGGATACCCTGGACACAGTAACAAAAATGATTAAGCCAGGTTGTTGTATGGCATCCATGGATTTGAAGGATGCTTACTATACTGTGCCTATACACAAAGACCACCAAAAATTTTTGAAATTTAAATTTAAGAGTTGCCTTTACAAATATACTTGCCTTCCTAATGGCCTCTCGAGTGCTCCACGCATTTTTACAAAGTTGCTTAAGCCAGTGTATTCAACACTGCACAATCAAGGTCATATAAGCATGGGTTATATTGATGACTCCTATTTGCAAGGTGATACCAAGGATGAATGCAGACTTAACATTATTAGCACTGCAAGATTATTCACCGAACTAGGTTTTTACACTCACCCCACCAAATCGGTATTCCTGCCTACTCAAACTCTGACATTCCTTGGCCTTATTCTTGACTCCGTGAAAATGACAATCTCACCAACACCAGAAAAGATAGGAAAGACTGTCAAAGCTTGTCACCAGATGGTAAAAAAGGCCGCACCCCTTATTTTAGAGGTGGCCAGGGTAATCGGCCTTATCACCTCATTGTTTCCAGGGGCAGAATATGGACCTCTCCACTACAGGGTACTTGAACACGATAAAACAAATGCACTTGCAGCTAATGCAGGGAATTTCAATATGCCAATGAAATTGTCAGAGGCATCAATTCAGGAGCTGCTTTGGTGGATTACGTATGCACCGCAGGCCAAGAAGCACATCTCCTACCCTACACCCTCGATGATTATCCAGACAGATGCTTCCAAAAAGGGATGGGGAGCAGTATTTAAAGGACGGAAGATTGGGGGAGGTGGACCACATCCGAGGCTCTAAAGCATATTAACCTGCTAGAACTGCAGGCAGCATTTTTTGGCCTTAAATCCTTTGCAGAGCATATTAGAGGAATACATATTCAGCTGCAGCTAGACAACACAACAGCAGTTGCTTACGTTAATAACATGGGGGGTTCTAAATCCCTTGAGTTAGACCAACTAGCTAAAGACCTGTGGGAATGGTCAATTTCTCGGGAGATCTGGGTCTCTGCAGTTCATATCCCTGGAATATCAAATGTAGATGCAGATAAACAGTCACGGCATTTCAATGACAAGCATGAGTGGGCTCTGAACATGGGAGCCTTCCAGGAAATCACAGCAGAGTACCCTGAGCTCACTATAGACCTATTTGCTACAAGGCTTAATCATAAGTTTGAGGCCTACTGTTCCTGGAAACCAGACCCTGGGTGCTCTTTTGTAGATGCTTTTTCAATAGATTGGCATACTTTTAATTTTTATGCTTTTCCACCCTTCAGCCTGATCCCATGATCCCTCCAGAAAATCAGCAAGGACAAGGCAACAGGAATTCTCATTGTCCCGTTATGGCCCAGCCAACCATGGTTCCCCTTTCTTCTCCAGCATCTTTACAAACCCCCATGGATCCTGAACCCAGACAAGCACCTCCTTCAACACCCAGGACATCAGAAACCACACCCTCTGTGGAGAAAACTGAAGTTGATGGTATGTCCTGTCTCAGGAATTCTTTCGCAAAATACAACATTTCTGGAAACATTGCCGACATCCTCATGCCATCGTGGCGATCCGGCACCCAAAAACAGTACAAGATCTACATTGAACAGTGGCTCAAGTTTTGTGGTGAAAGGAAAATTAATTGTTATTCACCACAAATCAGTCAAGTATTAAATTTTCTGGCAGGCTTATATGACAAACAACTTAGCTACTCCACTCTGAACACTGCTTGATCAGCTCTCTCGTCAATTTTACACGTGGATACCTGTAGAAACTTTGGTTCACATCCACTTACGGTACGATTTATGAAAGGGGTTTTTGAAAAAAGACCACCTCACCCTAGGTACAACAAAATATGGGATGTTTCATTGGTCCTAAAATACTTGACCAGTTTGGACCCAGTAGAAACATTGACATTGAAAGACCTGACACTCAAGCTACTAATGTTACTCCTACTGGTCACAGGACAAAGAGGACAATCAATACACTTGCTTAATATTGTAACTATGCATCTTAGCGATACTTCCTGTGTTTTCAACCTGACTAGTCACATCAAAACAAGTAAGCCAGGAAAACCAGCATCAGCTATCACTGTCCAGGAGTTCAAACAGGACTGCCGCATATGTCCCATAAAAACACTGAAGGAATACTTGAAACATACAGACACTATCAGAGGTGATGAACAACAGTTGTTTATTAGTTTTGTTAAGCCGCATAAATCAGTATCAAGAGATACAATCTCTAGATGGGCTAAAATAGTACTGCAAAGATCTGGAATTGACACAGAGCTGTTTACAAGCCACAGCACAAGAGCAGCCAGTGCTTCCAAAGCCAAGCAGAAGGATGTAACTCTGGATGAAATTTTATCCCAGGCTGGCTGGAGCACTGCTGATACATTCAGAAAATTCTATGATAAGCCCATCGTGTCAAGTAATGATCACATGGCCTCTGCTATATTGAGAAATTAGACATTGAAACGTTTCTTGTTATCTCATTTAATATTCAAAATAGGTTGTGTTACAATTCATAATAATTTTTCTTTTGCTACTGTTTCATTGTGATGCTACATGTAGAACCACATGTATGACAAGAACTTGGTATAGTAAATGTTTACATATGAATATACACCTACAGTCTTCATTTGCATGTGGGTGTTCGCAGGCTTTAAAGTCTCATGGGATCTCCCGCTCTGGTAGTCATGTGATAGAATTGGGAAGTTAAACAAGACTTACCTGTAAGTTGAAGTTTGACTGAGATTCTATCACATGACGGACAGAGCGAGGGGATCACATGCCCACCCGCTCCATTCTCCCTTCCTGTTGGAGTTATACACAAATATTTTGTTTATGGGAACATAATTGCTGATCCTTAGTGGACTGAGTTGGGGTTTCTTCCCTTCTCACACCCACACCTTTGAAGAATGACCTTGCGCATGCGCTGTGCTATCTCATGTGATCCCCTCGCTCTGTCCGTCATGTGATAGAATCTCAGTCAAACTTCAACTTACAGGTAAGTCTCGTTTAACCTCCCAATTATGCTGTACTTTCCAAGTTTTGCTACAAGTGCAACTACTGGGACAAACAAGATGAAAGACCCTTGCAAGACATTGTTTCTTGGAGGGCAAATCATGTCTGTCACAATACCCATGAAGGTTCAGCAAATTCCATGGAGAGCCAAGGAACTGTTGACATCTATTCTCAATCTGTACGGCAAAACAAGTTGCGGTATGTGACTGTGATCTCAGATGGAGACTGTAAAAATCATGCCAGGGTTAAGGAACTGAAACCTTATGGTGATGATGTTTATATTGTGAAGGAAGACTGTGTCGGCCATGTCCAAAACAGGATGGGTTGCCGGCTCAGAGATCTGAAGAATGCATACAAGGGCAAAAAACTAGATGACAGAATATCAGGGCAGAGGGGGGGGGGGGGGGAGGAAATGGTTTAAAAAAAAAAAAATTTCATTTGCTCAAAAAGTTTTTGGGAAAAGACATAAAAAGAAAAAGACAGAA
>Ga0126339_10000757_pt1 | contig 19401 bp, 11 predicted proteins | sample OrbTmetagenome_2_FD_92532 | JGI IMG/M metagenome (GOLD analysis project Ga0126339, IMG submission 92532) | Coral microbial communities from Petempiche,Puerto Morelos, Mexico - Orbicella T R C metagenome | ecosystem: Host-associated > Invertebrates > Cnidaria > Coral | place: Petempiche,Puerto...
CCAGATGCTCGCGTTCCACCACGGCGGCGCGCAGGCCCAGTTGCGCGGCGCGGATGGCCGCCACGTAGCCGCCGGGGCCGCCGCCCACGACGATCAGGTCAAAGGAGGTCTCGCTCACGGCCGGTCTCCTTCATTGACCCCCTCCCATCCTCCCCACGCATGGGGCGATCGCGTTCACACATCTATTCGCTGCCCTTGATGGTCTTGTGCGTCGATGGCCCGGAAAAACCGCGTCATTGCGAGACCGCCCCGCATGTTTCGCTACGCGAAACTGGCGGGGTGGGCGAAGTAATCCAGGGCGGAGGGCACACCCGGGACTCTGGATTGCTTCGTCGCTTTGTTCCTCGCAATGACGACCGGATAACCGAATACTGGTCCGTGCGTGGGTCACAACAGCAACGTCAGCGGGTCCTCGACGATGGCCTTGAAGGCCGCCAGGAACTCGGCTCCCACGGCCCCGTCGACGGAGCGGTGATCCACCGACAAGGTGCAGGTCATCATGGTGGCGATGGTCAGGGTGCCGTCCTTGACCACCGGGCGCTGCTCTCCCTGGCCCACGGCCAGGATGCAGCTCTGCGGCGGGTTGATGATGGCTGAGAACGCGCGAATGCCATACATGCCGAGGTTGGAGATGGAGAAGCCGCCGCCCTGGAACTCCTCGGGCATCAGCTTGCCGTCGCGGGCGCGGGTGGCCAGGTCCTTCATCTCGGTGGCGATGGTGGCCAGGCCCTTGCGGTCGGCGTCGCGGATGATGGGGGTGAGCAGGCCCCGGTCGGTGGCCACGGCGACGGAGATATCCACGGTGTCCAGTCGCAGGATGGCCTCGTCGGTCCATACGGCGTTGGCGGCCGGTACCTTGCGGAGGGCCGCGGCGGCGGCCTTGATGATCAGGTCATTGACCGAGAGCTTGAACGCTCCGGCGTTGGGGTCCGTTGGCGCTTTTTCATTCAACTGCTTGCGCAGGTCGAGCAGCGCATCCAGGCCGCAGTCGATGGTCAGGTAGAAATGCGGGACCGTTTGCTTGGCCTCGGTCAGGCGGCGGCCGATGATCTTGCGCATCTGCGAGTTGGGGTGCTCGGTATAGGTCTGCCAGGGTTGCAGGTTCGCCTTGCCGGCCGCCGCTGGGGTTGACGCGGCCTGGGGTGTCGGGGCGGCGCCGGGTGTTGTCGCTTGTGTGGTCGCGGGCAGGCCCTCGGCCTTGGCCCGCTCCACGTCGGCCTTGACGATGCGCCCGCGCGGGCCGGAGCCGGTCAGGGCCGACAGCGCGAGTCCGGCGTCCTGGGCCAGTCGGCGGGCCAGGGGGCTCGCGAAGATCCGGCCGGCGGTGGGGATGGTGTCCATGGTCATGGTCTCCCGTTACGCCTGCGACCGGTAGCAGACCGCCCGCGCCGCGTCGGCCACCTGATCGGCGCGGGGCAGGGCCAGGGCCTCCAGGTTGGCGGCGTAGGGCATGGGCACGTCGGCACCGCACACACGGGTCGCCGGGGCGTCCAGCCAGTCGAACGCTTGCTCCATGACCAGTTGTCCGATCTCGGCGCCGATGCCGGCGAAGGGCCAACCTTCCTCGACCGTGACAATGCGGTTGGTCTTGCGCACGGAGCGCAGGATGGTCGCGGTGTCGAGGGGACGCAGGCTGCGCAGGTTGATGACCTCGGCCTCGATGCCCTCGGCGCTCAAGGTCTGGGCGGCCTCCAGGGCCACGCCCACCATGCGCGAGAAGGCCACCAGGGTCACCCCGTCGCCCTTGCGCTCCACCTTGGCCCTGCCGATGGGCAGCACGAAGTCCTCCACGTCCGGCACGTCGAAGGTCTGGCCGTAGAGGATCTCGTTCTCCAGGAAGATCACCGGGTTGGAGTCGCGGATGGCGGCCTTGAGCAGGCCCTTGGCGTCGGCCGCCGACCAGGGCGACAACACCCGCAGGCCCGGCACATGGGCGTACCACGAGGCGTAACACTGGCTGTGCTGGGCGGCCACGCGGGCGGCGGCGCCGTTGGGACCTCGGAAAACGATGGGGCAGCCCATCTGCCCGCCGGCCATGTACAGGGTCTTGGCGGCCGAATTGATGATCTGGTCGATGGCCTGCATGGAGAAGTTGAAGGTCATGAACTCGACGACGGGACGCAGGCCGCCGAAGGCGGCGCCCACGCCCAGGCCGGCGAAGCCCATCTCGGTGATCGGCGTGTCCACCACCCGCTTTTCGCCGAACTCGGCCAGCAACCCTTGGGAGACCTTGTAGGCGCCTTCGTACTGGGCCACCTCCTCACCCATCAGGAAGACGGTCTCGTCGCGGCGCATCTCCTCGGCCATGGCGTCGCGCAGGGCCTCGCGCATGGTCTGACGCTTGGTCGTGTCGTAGACCGGTTCGTCATCGTCCTCCGGCTCGGGTTCCGGTGCGGGGGCCGGCGACACGGCCGCCGCCTGTTCGGGACGCGGCGGCGGTGCCTCGGCGGTAGCCGGGGCAGCGTCTCCGCCGGTCCGCGCCGCCGAGACGGCCGCGTCGAGGGCGCCGTCATCCTCGCCGTCCAGCAGCAGGATGGCGATGGGCTGGTTGACCTTGACCCCCTCGGTGCCCTCAGGGACAAGGATCTTGCCCAGGCGCCCGTCGTCGACGGCCTCGTACTCCATGGTGGCCTTGTCGGTTTCGATCTCGGCGATGATATCGCCGGATTCCACCGTGTCGCCCTCCTGCTTCAGCCATCGGGCAAGCGTTCCCTCCTCCATGGTGGGCGAGAGGGCGGGCATCAAAATCTGCGTGGGCATGGTGTCGTGTCTCCGCGCCTCAAGCCTCGACCAGGACATCCGTCCACAGCTCGGCCGGGTCGGGCTCGGGGCTGTGCTGCGCGAACTCGGCGGCCTCGCCGACGATCGCCTTGACGTCGCGGTCGATGTCCTTGAGCCGCGTTTCGTCGAAGGTCCCATCGTCCAGCAGCCGCTGCTTCAACTGGTCGATGGGGTCGCTTTCGGCGCGCATGCGCGCCACCTCCTCCTTGGTGCGATACTTGGCGGGGTCGGACATGGAGTGGCCGCGATAGCGGTAGGTCCGGACGTCCAGCAGGTAGGGTCCCTTACCGGCGCGAACGTGATCCACCGCCTCGGCGCAGCCTTCGATGACGTCCAAGACGTTCATGCCGTTGATGCTCTTGCCGGGGATGCCGTAGCCGGCGCCGCGCTGGCAGAGGTCGCCAGGGGCGGAGGCCCGCTCCACCGAGGTGCCCATGCCGTACTTGTTGTTCTCCAGCACGTAGAGCACTGGCAGGCCCCACAGAGCGGCCATGTTGAAGCTTTCGTAGACCTGGCCCTGGTTCGCCGCGCCGTCCCCGAAATAGGTGAAGCAGATGGCGCCGTCCTCGCCCTTGTATCTGTGGGCAAAGGCCAGGCCCGTGCCCAGCGGCACCTGGGCGCCGACGATGCCATGACCGCCGTAAAAGCCGGTCTCGCGGCTGAACATGTGCATGGAGCCGCCCTTGCCCTTGGAATAGCCGCCGGCGCGGCCGGTCAACTCGGCCATCACCCCCTTGGGGTCCATGCCGGTGGCCAGCATATGGCCGTGGTCGCGGTAGCTGGTGATGATCGAGTCGCCGGGGCGGGCCAGGGCCTGCAAGCCGACGACCACCGCTTCCTGGCCGATGTACAGGTGGCAGAAGCCGCCGATCAGGCCCATGCCATACAGTTGGCCCGCCTTTTCCTCAAAGCGGCGGATCAGCAGCATGTCTCGGTAGAGCTGTTCCAACTGGCCGGCGTCCAGGGCCGGCGCCCCTTTCGAGCCGGATGACGATGCGCGCGCGCGACGAGTGGCCGCCATGTCCGAATCCTTCCCCTCGTGGTGTCGGCCCCATGGTTCGGTCCCGTGTGATCGGGACGGCCCGCCGCCATGGTGGGCCAACGTACCGTTGTCGGGGACAATACCGTTCAGTCCGACCAGAGGTAACCGATCCTGGCCGAGTTTCAAGAGATATGTCCGCGTAAGTCGTTGTTTCGCAATGCACAAGGGTGCATTAACTGAAATCTGGTTAAGATGCTGATTGGGCATACGAAATTGGTCGGATTTATCCGATATGGTTGTATGGGCCGGGTTTTTGTGAACCGTGCGTGATGTTTGTCGCCCATGCAAAAACGCCCGCGACCGGGGGGCCGCGGGCATCTCGCGTCCGGGACACGGCGGCGTGTCAGGAGGGGGCGGGCGGCACCTGCATCACCCGGCCGGCCACGGCGTCAAGCTGGTTGGCCAGGGTGCGGTCGCGGGCGTCGGGGTGGGTGATGAGCGCGAAGTCCAGGGCGGTGTGGCAGCCCTTCTCGCAGGGGCCGGCGCGGTCGGCTAGCTTCGGCGCCACCGCCTTGACCAGGGCGCGGCCCTTGTCGGCGTTCTCCAGCAGCACCTTGATCACCGCCTCGACGGTCACGTTGTCATGGTCGGGATGCCAGCAGTCGTAATCCGTGACCATGGCCACGGACGCGTAGCACATCTCCGCCTCGCGGGCCAACTTGGCCTCGGGCATGTTGGTCATGCCGATCACGTCGCAGCCCCAGGCGCGATAGAGGTTGCTCTCGGCGAGCGTCGAGAACTGCGGGCCTTCCATCACCAGATAGGTGCCGCCAACCTGGTGGGGAATGTCCAGTTCGGCGCAGGCCTGGGCCACCGCCGCGCCCAGGCGGGCGCAGGTGGGATGGGCCATGGACACATGGGCCACCAGGCCGGTGCCGAAGAAGCTTTTGACGCGGGCGAAGGTGCGGTCGATGAACTGATCGACGATCACGAAGGTGCCGGGGGGCAGTTCCTCCTTCAGCGAGCCCACGGCGGAGACCGACAGGATTTCGGTCACCCCGGCGCGCTTCAGGGCGTCGATGTTGGCGCGGAAGTTCAGCTCCGACGGTGGAATGCGGTGGCCGCGCCCGTGGCGCGGCAGGAACACCATGGGCTGGCCTTCCAACTCGCCGAACAGCAGCTTGTCCGAGGGCTCGCCGAAGGGGGAGTGGATCGTTTCCCATCGGGTGTTGGTGAGGCCGGGAATATCGTAGATGCCCGAGCCGCCGATCACGCCGATCACCGGCGAGCCGTGCTGTTGCGCCATGATGTGGGTGCACTCCCCTTGTGTCTCGATCGAGCGCGCATCCTAGAAGATGACACTTCGCGCGCAAGGGGATTTCCGCCGGGTCCGCGAGGATGGGGCGCCCCAATGCCTGTGATTTAAGCAGGGCTTTTCGGGCCTGCTCGCTCAGTGCGCGGTTGACGGGAGCCCGGCGGGTTCCCAAGCTATCGAGACGCGGTTGTCCCGCCTCCCGAAACCAGTCCGGACACGGTTCATGTCGCTGCTCCGTCCGGCCCGTCCCCGGGCCATCATTCACCGCAAGGCCCTGACGGCGCGCCTGGACCAGATGGCGGCCGAGGCCCGCGATGCCGGCCGGCCGGTGCGCGGCCCATTGCTGGAGACGCTCAAGGCGGCCCTGACCGAGGGCCGCGCCGAGGTCCGCCGCCGCTTCGAGGAGCAGGGCGGCAAGGGCGCCGCGGTGTGCGCCGGCAACACCTATCTGTTCGACCAGCTCCTGCGGTTGTTGCACGATTTTGTCGTCACCCATCAGTTCCCCAAGCAAACCCGCACCACCGGCGAGAAACTGGCCATCCTGGCGCTGGGGGGCTATGGGCGCGGCGAGATGATGCCGTTCTCCGACATCGACCTGCTGTTCGTGCTGCCCTACAGGGCCACGCCCTACACCGAGCAGGTCGTCGAATCGATGTTGTACATGCTGTGGGACCTGGGGCTAAAGGTGGGGCACGCCACCCGGTCGGTGGACGAATGCCTGCGTCAGGCGCGCGCCGACATGACCATCCGCACCTCGCTGCTGGAAGCGCGCTACATCTGGGGCGAGCGGGACCTGTTCGAGGCCCTGAAGAGCCGCCTGTCCGCCAAGGTGATCGCTGGCACCGGCACCGAGTTTCTCGAGGCCAAGCTGGCCGAGCGTGATCAGCGGCACGAGAAGCTGGGGGACTCCCGCTACGTGCTGGAACCCAACGTCAAGGACGGCAAGGGCGGTCTGCGGGACCTGCACACCCTGTTCTGGATCGCCCGGTATCTCTACCACGTATCCGACGTCGACGAATTGGTCGGCAAGGGGGTGCTTACCCCCAAGGTGGCCCGGACGTTCACCAAGGCGCGCGCCTTCCTCTGGACGGTGCGCTGTCATCTGCATTACCTGAGCGACCGGGCCGAGGAGCGCATCACCTTCGACGTCCAGACGCCCATCGCCGCGCGCATGGGCTACCGCGACCGTCCGGGGGCGCGCGCCGTCGAGCGCTTTATGAAGCACTACTTCCTGGTGGTGCGCGACGTCGGCACGCTCACCCGTATCTTCCTGGCGGTGCTTGAGGAGCAGCAGAAACGCCGGCCGCTGCTGACCATGACCGGGTTCGGGTTGCGCAAACGCAATCTGGAGGGCTTCGTTCTCGACAATGGGCGCCTTTCGGTGCCGGAGGCGGAGACCTTCGCGACCGATCCGCGCGCGGTGCTCCGCCTGTTCCTGGTGGCGCACGACCAGGGGCTGTCCCTGCATCCGGATACCCTGCGCCTGGTGACCGAGAACCTGGCGCGGGTGAAGGCGCTGCGGGAGGACGCCGCCGCCAACGCGCTGTTCCTGGCCATGCTCACCCACCGCCGGGAGCCCGATATCCTGCTGCGGGCGCTGAGCGAGTCCGGGGTGTTCGGCCGCTTCATCCCCGATTTCGAGCGGGTGACGGCGCAGATGCAGTACGACATGTATCATGTGTACACCACGGACGAGCACACGGTGCGCGCCATCGGCATCCTCAGCCGTATTGAGGCCGGTGTCTTGCGTGATCGCCTGCCGGTGGCCTCCGAGGCTGTCAAGACGGTCCAGTCCCGCCGCGCCCTCTACGTGGCGGTGTTGCTGCACGACATCGCCAAGGGGCGTGACGGCGACCACTCGGTGCTGGGGGCGGAGATCGCCTTGTCCCTGTGCCCGCGCCTGGGTCTGGACGAGGAAGAGACGGAAACCGTCTCCTGGCTGGTGCTGCATCACCTGGACATGAGCCGGGTGGCCTTCCGCCGGGATGTGGATGATCCGCAGACCATCGCCAACTTCGCCGAGGTGGTGCAGTCGCCGGAGCGCCTGAAGCTGCTGCTGGTGCTCACCTGTGCGGATATCATGGCGGTGGGACCGGCGATCTGGAACAACTGGAAAGCGGCTCTGCTGCGGGAACTGTACTACCGGACCGAGGAGTCCCTCACGGGGGGGCTGTCCGCCGAGGCGCGCGACCGGCGTGTGGACCGCCGCAAGGGCGCCCTGGAGACGGCGCTGGCCGATCTGCCGGCGGCGCGCGTCGAGCGGTTCCTGGGTCTGGGATACCCCGGCTACTGGCTGACTTTCGACACCGACACCCACGCCCGCCACGCCCGGTTGGTGTTCGCCGCCGAGGACGACACCCGCCCCGGGGAGCAGGTGCTGGCCCTCGAAACCCGGGTTGATTCCGCCCGGGGTGTGACCGAGGTTTTGGTGCATGCCACCGACCACCCCGGTCTGTTCCGGGAGATCGCCGGGGCGATGGCGCTGGCCGGGGCCTCCATCGTCGATGCCAAGATCTTCACGCTGACCAATGGCCTGGCCCTGGATACCTTCACCGTGCAGTCGGCCGAGGGGGAGGTGCTGGACCAGCCGGGGCGGTTGGAGCGGCTCAAGGCCACGGTCGAGCAGACTCTTTTGGGCAAGGTGGACCTGCGCGGCGAACTGGCCCGCAAGGCTCCGCGCTTGCCGGCTCGCACCCAGAGCTTCCAGGTGCCGCCGCGTGTGCTGTTCCACCTGGACGCCTCGACGACGCACACGGTTATCGAGGTCAACGGCCGCGACCGCTCAGGGTTCCTGTACTCGGTGACCGACGCCCTGACCGAACTGAACCTGCAAATCGCCAGCGCCCGTGTGAACACCTATGGGGAGCGGGTCGTGGACGTGTTCTATGTGAAGGACATCTTCGGCATGAAGGTGACTCACCCGACCAAGCTGCGGCAGATCAAGAAGGACCTGATGAAGGCCATTACGCGGCAGGCTCTGGAAAGCCAGCGGCGCGCGCCGGTGGTGCGCGAGGCCGATCTGGCCCGGCGCCGCGCCGGCCGCGCGGCGGAGTAATAACAGCGGCATCAGAACTTGGCCTTCTTTCTTTGCGTGTAGCGTTTGGGGTGCGCTCACGCCGTAAGGCGTAGCGCACCATTGCGCCAGGAGGCGGTGCGCTGCCCACCTCTGTCGAGGCGGTCGAGCGCACCCTACGCGTCACCGCAAGAGGTCACGTCAGGTACCGTTGGCATCATACCAGCGGCATTGATCCCGACTCGTCAGGATCAATGCCGCACGCGACTTCGCCACGCCGGCCGACCGACGAAAAGGTCAACCGTTTCGTCGATCTTTATTATCTGCCGCCTTGTCCTCGACCGCCGCCAGCGCCGCGTTGGCGCGCGCAAGGTCCTCTACCGTCTCCTCGGCCGGATAAAGCTGCCCGCCGGCGTCCCGGAAGGTGGCCGCCATGCGCGCCATGCCCTCGGCGGCGGCGTCCTGGGCCTCCCGGCTGATCCGCATGGCGCAGAACTTCGGCCCGCACATGGAGCAGAAGGGGGCCGCCTTGCGGCCCTCCTCGGGCAGGGTCTGGTCGTGGAACGCCGCTGCCGTCTCCGGGTCCAGCGACAGGTTGAACTGATCCCGCCAGCGGAAGTCGAAGCGCGCCCGGCTGATGGCGTCGTCGCGGGCCTGGGCGGCGGGATGGCCCTTGGCCAGGTCGGCGGCGTGAGCGGCGATCTTGTAGGTGACCACGCCGGTCTTGACGTCGTCGCGGTCGGGCAGGCCCAGATGCTCCTTGGGTGTCACGTAGCACAGCATGGCGCAACCGAACCAGCCGATCAGGGCGGCGCCGATGCCGCTGGTGATGTGGTCGTAGCCGGGGGCGATGTCGGTGGTCAGAGGGCCGAGGGTGTAGAAGGGCGCCGCGCCGCAGGTGGCGAGCTGCTTGTCCATGTTGATCTTGATCTTGTGCATGGGCACGTGGCCCGGCCCCTCGATCATCACCTGCACGTCGCGGTCCCAGGCGACGCGGGTCAGCTCTCCCAGGGTTTCCAGCTCGGCGAACTGGGCGCGGTCGTTGGCGTCGGCGATGGAACCGGGGCGCAGGCCGTCGCCCAGCGAGACGCCCACGTCATAGGTGCGCAGGATCTCGCAGATATCGGCGAAGTGCTCGTACAGGAAGCTCTCGCGGTGATGGGCCAGGCACCACTTGGCCATGATCGAGCCGCCCCGGCTGACGATGCCGGTGACCCGCTCGACGGTCAGGGGCAGGAAGGGCAGCCGCAGGCCGGCGTGAATGGTGACATAGTCGACGCCCTGCTCGGCCTGCTCGATCAGGGTGTCCCGATAGACCGCCCAGGTCAGGTCTTCGGCGATGCCGCCGACCTTCTCGAGCGCTTGGTACAAGGGCACGGTGCCGATGGGCACAGGGCTGTTGCGCAGGATCCATTCGCGGGTGTCGTGGATGGCGCGGCCGGTGGACAGGTCCATGACCGTGTCCGCCCCCCAGCGGATCGCCCAGACCATCTTGTCCACCTCCTCGGCGATCGACGAGCCCGTCGCCGAGGTGCCGATGTTGGCGTTGATCTTCACCAGGAAATTCCGGCCGATGACCATCGGTTCCAGTTCCGGGTGATTGATGTTGGCGGGCAGGATGGCGCGGCCGGCGGCGATCTCGTCGCGCACGAACGCAGGCGTGATCACGTCCGGGATGGCGGCGCCGAAGCCCTGGCCGTCGCGCGCCCGGCCCTCGGCCCTGGTCGCGGCCTCGGCCCGGCCCATGTTTTCGCGGATCGCGGCGAACTCCATCTCCGGTGTCACGATGCCACGCCGCGCATAGGCCAACTGCGTGATCGCGGCGCCGGCCTTGGCTCGCACCGGCGGGTGTTGGCGCGGAAAGGCGATTCCCTGGCGTCGTGTATCGGGAACCACGGCCGCGCGATCCGCCGACTCCACGTCGCCACGCTCGACGATCCAGGCCGCGCGGTGACGGGGCAGGCCGGCGCGGATGTCCGGTTTGGCCTCGGGGTCGGTGTACGGCCCCGAGGTATCGTAGACCCGCATCGGCGGTTCCTGGGCCGAGTCCTGCAGGGTGATGGTCCGCATGGGCACGCGGATATCGTCACGGCTGCCGGTGACATACTCCTTGGTCGAGGCGGGCAGCGGGCCGGTGGTGACGGAGACAGTCGGGCCGTCGATCTTGGTCACGGGGTCTTCCTCCGATGTGAGGACACATCGGATCACGGCTTTGGCGATGGGGGGCGACCTGGTGGGGACAGGAGTCCTGGCATCATGGGTTCCGTTCCCTCCGCCGGCATGATCCGGGTCAGGTTCAAAGGGTCACCATGGTGCGGGGCACGCCGTGCTTCGGGCGAACGGCTGTCCCGCCGATGGACTCTCAGCCCCCTCTCGGGGCTCCCCTCGGACATCCGCTAGCCCAAACTATTCGGCGGTGGGGGTCAATGGAAAATCGCCTGAGTGTGACCATGGGGCGGTGGCAGGGCCTGGGAAGACCGTCCCAAAGACATGGGGGCGCGGCCCCCTCGAGAGACCGCGCCCCACCTCATGCATCATGCCCTGTCGTGACGACGCTCAGACCTTGGCGCGCTCCATGTAGTCCTTCACCTGCCGTTCCATGGCCGAGAAAGCGTCGCGGAGTGCCACGTTGATGTCTTCATGCGCCTTGGGATCCTTCGGCGTGCGCTTGACGATCAGATCGTCGCCCGGAACCTCGCAGGTGATGGAAATGTGGTAGGGTTCGCCCTTGCGATGCAAGGAGGAGACATTGCGGTGGTGAACCTCCACCACCACCCGGCAACTGGTGATGCGGTCGCAGAACTGCTCCAACTTGTCCACCTTCTCCCGGATCCGTTGCTCCACGGCATCGGAGTGGTCCAGTCCATGGAACGCGATCTGCAGCGGAATTTGCATCTGTGTCTCCCACTCACGGAAATGAACTGCGCGCGGGGTGCCTCGGGGAGTCGCCGGGGCGGGCCCCGCAAGCGGACGCCAGCAATGTCATGGCCCATTGGGACCTGAACCGCAGAGTCCACCCTCTATCATGACCGATTTTTGACGGGTTCGATAGCGGTGCGTGCGGGCAACGCTCGCGCGGCGACGTGCCTCGACAGGGTTGCGCGCAGGGGCGTCCTGGCACATATGAACGCGCCGAAGCGGGGTCATGCGCCGGGCGCGGGGGTGCGCGCGGCGCCAGCCTGTTCGGCCCCCCTCACACGACCATTTCACAGACAACGGGGTCGCCCCTCCCATGACGGACCAGAACACGGAAGAACGGCTGTCGTTCCAGGCCGAAGTGACCAAGCTGCTGGATATCGTGGTGCACTCGCTGTACTCGGACCGGCAGATTTTCCTGCGCGAGCTGATCTCCAACGCCTCCGACGCCTGCGACAAGCTGCGCTATGAGGCGTTGACCAACCCGGCCCTGCGCGAGGGCGCCGGGGACTTCCGCATCACCCTTCGTGCCGATACCGAGGCCCGCACCCTGGAGGTGGCGGACAACGGCATCGGCATGAACCGGGACGAGGTGGTTCACAACCTGGGCACCATTGCGCACTCCGGGACTCAGGAATTTGTCCGCGCCCTGGCGGCCAGCGACAAGAAGGGCGACGCCACGCTGATCGGTCAGTTCGGCGTGGGGTTCTACTCTTCGTTCATGGTGGCCGAGCGGGTCGAGGTCTTCACCCGCCGCGCCGGCGAGGCCCAGGGTTGGCACTGGCAGAGCGAGGGCAGCGGCGACTTCACAATCGCCGAGGCCGAGGTGCCCAGCGTCGGGACGCGCATCGTTTTGCACCTGCGCGAGGACGCCAAGGAGTTCCTGGAGACCTACCGGCTGCGCTCCATCGTCAAGACCTACTCGGACCACATCGCCATTCCCGTGGTCCTGCTGGACACGGACAAGGACGGCAACCCGCAGGAAGAGACGATCAACGAGGCCTCGGCGCTGTGGACGCGATCCAAGTCCGAGATCACCGAGGAGCAGTACAAGGAATTCTACCATCACGTCGGCCACGCCTTTGATGACCCCTGGCACACCGTCCATTTCAAGGCCGAGGGGGCGATCGAATACACCGGCCTTCTGTTCATCCCCTCCACCAAGCCCTTCGATCTGTTCCAGCCCGAGCGCAAGACTCACGTCAAGCTGTACGTGAACCGGGTGTTCATCACCGATGACGCGCCGGACCTGCTGCCGGCCTATCTGCGCTTTGTGCGAGGCATCGTCGATTCCGCCGACCTGCCGTTGAACGTCAGTCGCGAGATGCTGCAACACAACCCGGTCTTGAAAAAGATCCAGGGCGGCCTGGTGAAGCGCCTGCTGGGTGACCTGAAGAAGCGCGCGGAGAAGGCCGACGAGTACGCGCCGTTCTGGGAAGCGTTCGGCGCGGTGCTGAAGGAGGGCATCTACGAGGACTTCGAGCGCCGCACCGAGGTTCTGGATTTGGCCCGATTCCGGTCGTCGACGAGCGAGGGCTGGGTGTCGCTGGCCGACTATGTCACCCGCATGAAGACCGGCCAGGACACCATCTACTACATCACCGGCGATGACCCGGAGTACCTGAAGCGCTCGCCGCAACTGGAGGGCTTCCGCGCCAAGGGCGTCGAGGTGCTGTTGCTGACCGATCCGGTGGACGAGTTCTGGATCAACGCCGTGCCCGACTACGACGGCAAGCCGTTGAAGTCCGCCGCCAGCAGCGCCGCCGGCCTGGACCAGGTGGCCAGCCCCGAGGCCAAGGACGAGGCCGAGGAGGATAGAGCGCCGGCCGATCAGGTCGAGGCCCTGGCCAAGGCCCTCAAGGAGACCCTGGGCGAGGCGGTCAAGGAGGTGCGTCCGTCCTCCCGCTTGAAGGAAAGCCCCGTCTGCCTGGTGGCCGAGGAAGGCGACATGAGCCTGCACCTGGAGCGCATGCTCAAGCAGGCCGGACAGGGTGCTGGGCCGGGCGCCAGCCGCGTCATGGAGATCAACCCAGGCCATCCGCTCATTAAGGGCATGGCCGCCAAGGCCGCCGGGGACGCCGGCGCCGAGGCGGTGGCCGACATGGGCAAGCTGCTGCTCGACCAGGCACGCATCATGGAGGGTGAGCCGCCGGCCGATCCGGTGGCGTTTGCGCAACGCATGAGCGCGGTCATGGTGGGCGCGTTGTAATGCAAGGCATAACCGGTTCGTGGACTTTGTCCTGATACGGCGGGGCAAAGACCGGTTCATGTAGAATTGAAAAGGGGGCGCGGTATCGCGCCCCCTTTTCTTGCTCAACATTTTCCTTCGCGCGGGGACATCCCCGCTTTCCTCATCCCGAACCGCGTCAACGACGTCGGGCTTCCAACGTTGGCATGCCGTCTTGCCGGACGACAGGCCACTCGGGATGACGGGGCTTAAGCGTCCAGCTTGTCCAGCATCTCCTGAGTGATCAGGGTCACGCCGCCCTCGGTGCGCAGGAAGCGCCGGGCGTCCTCCTCGGCGTCCTCGCCGACCACCAGATGGGGCGGCAGCTTGGTGCCCGTGGCGACCACCGCCTTGGTGATGCGGGCGTGGCGCCCCACGTCGACGCCGGGCAACAGCACGCTATCCTCGACACTGGAGAACGAGTTGACCCGCACATCGTGGAACAGCATGGACCGGCGCACCACGCCGCCGGACACGATGCACCCGGCCGACAGAACGGAATCCGCCGCCATGCCGCGCCGCTCGTCCTCGTCGAAGACGAACTTGGCGCCGGGGCGCTGCACCGTGTAGGTCCAGATGGGCCAGGCCGGATCGTAGAGATCCAGGTCGGGGGTCACGCCCACCAGATCCATGTGCGCCGCCCAGTACGCGTCGATGGTGCCCACATCGCGCCAATAGGCCTCCGACGTGTGCGAGGGGTGCACGCAGCTTTCCTCGAAGCGGTGGGCGACGATGCGCGCCTTGCCGATATGGTTCGGGATGATGTTCTTGCCGAAGTCGCGCGCGGAGTTCGGGTCGCGGGCGTCCTCCTCCAGCGTGCCCAGCAGGAAGTCGGCGCTGAACAGGTAGTTGCCCATGCTGACGAAGGCGCGGTCCGGCTTGCCAGGGATGCAGGGCGGGTCGGCGGGCTTTTCCAGGAAGCTGATGATGTTGTCGTTCTCGTCCACATGCACCACGCCGAAAGCGGTGGCCTGCTCGCGCGGCACCTCGATGCAGGCGATGGTGCAATCGGCCTTGGACCGCAGGTGCGAGCCCATCATGCGCGAATAGTCCTGCCGGTACACGTGGTCGCCGGCCAGCACCAGGATGTAGTCGGCGCCGTGGGCCTGGATCTGCTCGATGTTCTGGTACACGGCGTCGGCCGTGCCCTGGTACCAGGAACCGGCGGCGGTCTGCTGCTGCGCCGGCCACAGTTCCACGAACTCGCCGATCTCGGCGCGCAGGAAGCCCCAGCCACGCTGCACATGATGGATCAGGGTATGGGCTTTGTACTGGGTCAGGACGCAGATGCGGCGCAGGCCCGAGTTGATGCAGTTGGACAGCGGAAAGTCGACGATGCGGTACTTGCCGCCGAAGGGCACCGCCGGCTTGCTTTCCTTCTCCGTCAGGTCCTTCAGGCGTGAGCCGCGCCCGCCGGCCAGAACCAGCGCCAGGGTGCCTCGCATGGCACGATTGACGTCGCTGGCGAAGGCCAGCCCGTCACTGGTGGTGTCCCGGTGATCGGTGCGATCGGTTTGCACGGCCTGAGTCATCCGCTGGTGTCCTTCCGTATGGTGGAGCCTGAATTTGATTCGGTTGCGGTTTGGTTTCGGCCGCAGGCGGAGAATTGCATGCCCGACCGCGACGATCAATCAAAGGAATGTGACGCTTGTCCGAGTCTGTGACGGACCTGCGATGGCGCGTGTCCGGGGCTTTGCTTCGACCGTTCGTGGGAGTAAGGTCCCCCGGCATCCACACAAGAGACTCCGAACCGGAGAAGGGACACCCGTCCGATGCGCGTCCTGTTTGTCACGCCCGAAGCCCACCCCATGATCAAGACCGGCGGTCTGGCCGATGTGGCCGGAGCCCTGCCCTTGGCGTTGAACCGCCTGGGAGTCGATGCTCGGATCTTGATGCCCGCCTATGCCGGCCTGCTGGACCGGGTCGAGGTGACCGGTCCGGCCACGGACCTCGGCGAGGCCCTGCCCAACGTGCGGGCCCGCCTGGTGCCGGCGCGCTGTCGCGCGGGCGGGCGGTCCCTGATTCTGGTGGACTGTCCGGCGCTGTACGAGCGGCCCGGCGGTCCCTATCTGGACGAACACGGCCGCGACTGGCCGGACAATTTCCTCCGCTTCGGCTTGCTGGGCAAGGCTGGCGCCCTGGTGGCGGCGCGCGGCGCGCTGCCCGACTGGACGCCAGACGTTGTCCATGCCAGCGACTGGCAGGCGGGCCTCACCGCTGTATACCTGAGCCTGTGGGGCGTTCGCCGGCCGGTGACCCTGTTCACCGTGCACAACTTGCACTACCAGGGCATCTTCGGCCGCGAGGTCCTGCCTATGGTGGACCTTCCCGATCACGTATATCAGGTCGACGGTCTGGAGTTCTATGGTCACGTATCGTACCTTAAGGCAGGGCTGTTCTACAGTCAGTTCCTGACCACCGTCAGCCCCACCTACGCGCGTGAGATCCAGACCCCCATGGGCGGCGAGGGCCTGAACGGATTGTTGTCGGCGCGCGCCTGGGCGCTGCAGGGGATCACCAACGGGGTCGACCAGGAGGAATGGAATCCGGCCACCGATCCGCACCTGCCGGCGGCCTACGACGCCAAGGACCTGTCGGGCAAGGCCGTGTGCAAGGCCGCCCTGCAACGCGAGATGGGCTTGGCCGAACGCCCCGACGCGCCGCTGTTCGGCGTTGTCAGCCGCTTTGTGGAGCAAAAGGGAATCGATCTCGCGTTGTCCGTGGTCTCCACCGTCCTCGACCACGGGGGGCAGATGGTGATCCTGGGGTCTGGAGACCCTGGCCTGGAATGGCATGTTCGCGGGGCCGCCGGCGCCGCGCCGGAGTCGGTGGCCGCGCGCATCGGCTACGACGAGGGCCTGTCGCACCGCATCCAGGCCGGCTGCGATGCCCTGCTGGTGCCGTCGCGCTTCGAGCCCTGTGGCCTGACCCAGCTCTATGCCATGCGCTACGGCACCGTGCCGGTGGTGCGGCGGACCGGGGGACTGGCCGATACGGTGATCGATCTGGACGAGGCCGGCGCGGGGACCGGCATCGTTTTCGATGCCCCCGACCCGAGTGCCCTGGCGGCGGCCGTCCGTCGTGCCGTCGCCCACTATCGCGAGGACGACGGCGCGGCTTGGCGCCAGACCATGGCCAATGGGATGGCCCTGGATTTCAGTTGGGATCGGGTCGCCCGCGAGTATCTGGGCCTTTACGGAGAAGTCCTCCACGCGCCCTGACGGGGCCGACAGGACCCCGAGGGTACGGCCGGGACGTCAGGGCCCCTCTTCGTCGACTGCGGTTTGCGCTATCATGAAGCGCCAATAGGAAGGACGTTCGGCCATGGATCAAATGGTGAAGGATGCCCTCGAGGGCGATCGTCGGGTCGACACTCAGGACATGGAGAGCATCCGGCATGCCCTGATCGACTATATGGTGCGGGTCGTCGGCACCGACCCCCGCGACGCCGGGCCGCGGGACTGGTTCCTGGCGCTGGCGCACATGATCAAGGGCATTTTGTCGGAGCGCGGCATGAGCACCAGCCGCGCCCAGTACGGCCAGGACACGCGGCGGGTCTATTACCTGTCCATGGAGTTCCTGACCGGCCGGCGGCTGATGAAGCACCTGTTGGACTTCGGCCTCGAGGCCAAGGTGCGTGAGGCCATGGACAGCCTCGGCCAGGATCTGGACGTGGTTGCCGAGGAGGAACCCGACCCCGCCCTCGGCAATGGCGGCCTGGGGCGGCTGGCGGCCTGTTTCCTCGACTCCATGGCCACCCATCGCTACCCGGGCCACGGCTATGGGATCCGCTATCAGTTCGGCATGTTCTCGCAGACCATCGAGGACGGCCAGCAGGTGGAGCATCCCGACAACTGGCTGCAACAGGGCAATCCGTGGGAGTTCGTGCGCCACAGCGTCAGCTATCCGGTGCGCTTCCACGGCCGCATCGTTTGCTTCAAGGACGAGCGGGGCCGCCAGATCTGCCAGTGGGTGGACACCGAGGATGTCCTCGCCATGGCCTACGACATGAAGGTCACCGGGTACGACAGTGAGGTGATCTCGAACCTGCGCCTGTGGTCGGCGCAGTCCACCAACGCCTTCGATCTGCGCAACTTCAACCAGGGCAACTACATCGAGGCGGTCAAGGACAAGACCACCTCCGAAACCCTGTCCAAGGTGCTCTACCCCATGGACAGCACCGTCCTGGGCCAGGAACTGCGCCTCAAGCAGGAGTACTTCTTCGTCTCCGCTTCGTTGCAAGACATCATTGCCCGTCATTTGCGGGCGCACGATGACCTTTCCTTGATGCCGAAGAAGATCACCATCCAGCTGAACGACACGCACCCGGCGCTGGCGATCCCGGAGATGATGCGCATCCTCATCGATGTGCATGGCATGGACTGGGAACCGGCCTGGACCCTGACGCGCGAGATCTTCTGCTACACGAACCACACCCTGCTGCCCGAGGCCCTGGAGACATGGCCCATCGGCATGCTGGAGCACGTGCTGCCCCGGCACCTCGAGATCATCTATCAGATCAACCACGATCATCTGCAGCAGGTGCGATTCCGCTTCCCGGGCGACATGGAGGTGTTGCGCGGCATGTCGCTGGTGGATGACTCGACCCAGCGCATTCGCATGGCCCACTTGGCGATCGTCGGCAGCAAGCGGGTCAATGGTGTGGCGGCGCTGCACACCCGGTTGCTGCGCGAGACCGTCTTTCCTGAGTTCGACGCGATGTTCCCGGGCAAGTTTGTCAACGTCACCAATGGTGTAACCCAGCGGCGCTGGTTGTTGCAGTGCAATCCGAAACTGTCGGCGCTGATCACCGATGCCATCGGCGAGGCCTGGACCACCGACCTGACGGCGCTGACGGCGCTGGAGCCCTTGGCCGAGGATGCCGCCTTCCGGTCGCGTTTCATGGCTGTCAAGCGCGCCAACAAGGAGCGGCTGGCGGCGCATATGCTGGCGTTGACCGGCGTGGACGCCGATCCCGACAGCCTGTTCGACGTACAGGTGAAGCGCATTCACGAGTACAAGCGCCAACTTCTCAACGTGCTCTACGTCATCCACCTGTACAACCGGCTCCGTGAGGGCCAGGCCCCGGATGCCGTGGCGCGCACCGTGATCATTGGCGGCAAGGCGGCGCCCGGCTACCACTTGGCCAAGCTGATCATCCGCCTGATCAATGACGTGGCGTTGACCATCAACAACGACTCGCAGGTGCGTGACCGCCTGCGTGTCATCTTCATGCCCAATTACAATGTGTCCAACGCCGAGGTGACCATCCCCGGGGCCGACTTGTCGCAGCAGATTTCCACCGCCGGCACCGAGGCCTCAGGCACGGGGAACATGAAGTTCGCGCTCAACGGCGCGCTGACCATCGGCACGCTGGACGGCGCCAATATCGAGATCAAGGAAGAGGTCGGCGACGACAACATCTTCATTTTCGGTCTCACCGCCGATCAAGTCGCCGAGACCAAGCGGCGCGGTTATAACCCCTGGCGCGTGGTGGAGGAGGACGCGGATCTCAAGCGCGTCGTGGGCATGATCACCTCGGGCTTCTTCAGCCCGCAGCAGGTGAACCGCTACCAGCCGATCCGCGATGTCCTGTTCGACGAGGGCGATCGGTACATGGTCTTCGCCGACTTCCGCGCATACCTCGAGGCGCAGGCGGCGGTGGAGGCCCTGTACCGTGACCCCGACGCCTGGGCGCGCAAGGCGATCCTCAACGTCGCGCGCATGGGGCTGTTCTCGTCCGACCGCTCCATCCACAGCTACGCCAAGAGTATCTGGTCCATCAAGCCCATGGAAATGTGATCCGAAGACAGCGGGGACGGTGTTCACCACCGTTCCCGTGCCGACTCACGGGGCGTCGCGCCGCAGGATGCGCAGGCGTGCGCGGCCATGGGTTCGGTCGTCGACGAGCATGAAGCCAGGGGGCGGCTCCAGTGGGTCCGGGCGGTCGGTCTCCACCACGCACAGCGCGCCGGGGACGATCCAGCCGGCCCGGTCCAGCGCCGCCAGGGCCGGTGTGGGGATCCCGTGGCCGTAGGGCGGGTCCATCAGGATCAGCGAACAGGCGGCCGGAGCCGGCGGCGGGCGGGTCACATCCCCTCGGATGACGGTCGTGTCCCCGGCCACCCCCCAGTCACGGACCACCCGGAGCAGCGTGCGCGTCCGCG
>Ga0126339_10000758_pt1 | contig 19400 bp, 20 predicted proteins | sample OrbTmetagenome_2_FD_92532 | JGI IMG/M metagenome (GOLD analysis project Ga0126339, IMG submission 92532) | Coral microbial communities from Petempiche,Puerto Morelos, Mexico - Orbicella T R C metagenome | ecosystem: Host-associated > Invertebrates > Cnidaria > Coral | place: Petempiche,Puerto...
CACATTTTTAAAACGTGCCTTTAAATTAGAGCTATTTTCGTGTTTGGTTCAAAACTCCATTTAACGGGTAGAAAATCTTCTTTTAACCGTTGAAGGAACAACATTGAATTATAATTGCAATATGGCTAAACGAACTGCTATTATATATCTATAGTTGAAAAAAAGAATTGGGACTTTTGATCGAAATTTTTTTTTTTTTTTTTATCGCCGGCAATATGTGCTATTTTTCCAGTTTCGGCAGGCATGCAACTTTTGTCGAGCAGACCGAACTTCAATCAATCCTAGAAAACTTCAATTAGAATTTTTAGTCAAATAAAACTCATTTTAGTGATTGACTAGGTAAGGGCTTCCAAATCCCAGCTTATAAGAAAAATCGAATTTTCGAAGTAAAACCAGTGGACGGTTTTTACAGAGACAGCCTCTTAAAACGATTTCCGCGACTTTTAGCCTCACTACGGCTTGCGTAAAGTTAGGAATCCAGAAAGCTCGATCTATAGTTCAACGCGCTAACCATTGGGCCACTGCATCTCCCTTTTATCCTGTATTATTTGATGGCAATTTAATCATTGCATAATTTGTCTGAATCATGTTTTTTTTCAAACAGTTGCCCTAAGTGAGTTCGATTTGAAAGGAATCTTTTTCGCTAATTCGCTAATCCAATAAGATTCCTTTCCAAACCGATCAATTATTTTAATTTTATACACCTTATACTACTTTAACTACTTACACTGTACTTTCAATTCCACTTCATCGGAAATAGTAACAACCTTGCTGGAGGTAAGTAAAAACTTGTAACGTCCACTGTCTGATCTTTGTACGGTGAGAATTGTCAACTGTGCCAAAGTGTGTGACATATCAGCCCTGAATCGTTCTTGGTAACCGGATGCCACATTCACGTCTCCATCTCCAAACTTGGCTGCAATTGTTGAATCATCTGTCGCATTAACAAATTGTATTACCCCAAGTGATCCATCAATGGTGTAGTTCCACTTGAGAGTGGTGTTGTCCCACTCTCTTACAAATGTTGGGTCTGAAGGCTTCAGAGAACCAAAAGCTGTTACCGCAGGTTCTGAAAAAAAAATTAATTAATACGTTATTTTAATATTGTAAATAATTTGACCCCGCCTTATCTCAGGGAGCTCATGAAGACTAGCGGTTTTGAAAGAACTCGCTTTCCTCTACGCTCCGCACAAAATTTAATCCCTCCTTCTTTGCTCCTTACCTTCCATTCACTACCAAACTGTAAAACGAAATTTAATAACTTGTAGATTCGTTAATCCAATACAATATTTAAAGCATTTAATCGGCTTTATTAGGCATGCAAAGTGTATGTAACAATATATGTCTAAAATAGTGGGAAAAAAAGTTTAAAAAAACGAAAACGAAGAGAAAATAATTCCACAAAGTAAAAGGGCGAACGGGACGAGATAGAGTACCCGTGCGAAGCTCTTTCCAAAATAATATATATAATAAGAATAGCTATTTACAAGGCATAATTAGTGCGTTCTTTTAAGAGAACCTTATCTGTTCATTAGATGATTTGTGATTACTTTTTCTTTGATTACTCCTTCGATCGCTCTTTCTCTTTATAAAATTACTGACATACTACGCGCACTCTGATTCGTCAACAGAGTTGCCAAAGCTACGTTCTATTGTGCCAGTAAACACACGGCTCCCGATTTGGCAGCTCTATGCGGGAACTAGAGAAATCAGAACGCTAGCGATAACACAAGTAAAATACAGTTTCAGCTTTCACTTGCTAAGATATCAATAAAATGAATATCTTTTCATTCAACATATACATGCAAAGTTTGTAAGAAATGACAGGACCAGGATCTGCTCACCATATAATGTTTGATCTTTTTTCCTTTCTTTTTACGCTTGTGTTAAGAATTAAGGAACTATAAAGCGCTTTTCAGTTATTCCTACGCTCCGTGGAGGGCGAAGGTTTGAAAGCATTTGAGCTGGACTGATCAATTTGGGTCGTTAAAAAAAACAGGGAAAAGATTTCTTTCGAGTTATTATAAAGCTTTTCAGCAAATTTTTAGTTTAAACCCAATGCATGTATGCATAACACACCAATCTGAGCTAAGCTTTCAAGCGATAGTTTTAATTTAGCAAAATACAGAGAAACACGGGCTTGCCTCCTTCTGAATAAATTTAGGAAACAGAGATTTAGGAACTAACCTTAATTCCATTCTCAAAACTTTTTAAAGTTTTTTGAATCACTTTGCTAAGCGCATTAAGTTTTGTGACTTTTCGTACAGTCTTTTACTTTCCTTATTTTTTACTGATTCCGGCCACGATTCGTGACCGGAATCAGTCATCAGAAATCCCCGCGTCTCCCCGTCAAAGTACGTAGTTTTTAATTAATTAATACACTTTCTGTCTTTCATCAATAGACTTTTCTGTTCCTTTCCTAAAACTGTTATAGCGCTAAACATAGTCGTCGCTTTGCCTGTGTAATTTTATTTAGCCAATGTGATTGATTTGTTACGTCATCTCATGAATCAGAGTAACCATCCTCGAAGACCCTGGGGCAGTAATTGGGAGCGAGAGAAAGTGATATATAGATTTAGCCTAGCCTGAAAGCGGAGCTCCTGTTTTTCAGTATAAAAGAAAAAAAAATTACAATTTTTTTTTTCTTGGATCAAAAACCCAGCAACTGACTTTGAGCGTGTAATTCGTCGGAGTGAGGTGTGGTTTCACTATCTTTTTTCCAGTTTAAAACTTAAAGGGGGTTACTACCTGAAATATGCCCCTTTTTGCACAGTTGTCACAACCCTGTCCTTAAAACCTATGTATCACTCCAAAGGTAACTGCTTGCAAATTACAAAACTGCATATTTCAATACTTGGAGTGATTTCTTAATTTAGCCTATCTTGATAAAAAAAATGGGCTGAAATGGAAACATCGCTTGTAACTTTTATATGTTGCGTGTACGACACATTTTCAACGTTCGCCAGGTCACGTGAAAACTAGTCGCGTGGCTGCGTGACCAAACAAACAAAGAAATGGTAACTCAGAAATGGTCACGTGACCTGGCAACAGTTGCAAGTGATGTTTCCATTTCAGCCCATTTTTTATCAAGAAATTAAGTTAAGAAATCACTCCAAGTATCTTGTCAACTATCTATTCCACTAGTTTTCTCAAAGATTATTCTCGATGCTGATTTATTATCTGATATTTCGTTGCGTGCGTTGTCTGAAGCCGCCAACCGCCAAATGTATTCTTTCTTATTCAAAATAAAAACTAGTTAAAATGCTCGTTTGTAGCTTGATACGTATTTTCTATTACAGTAACTGATCTTAGAGACCTAAAGACTGTTTTGTTGGAGATTAGACCCACAGTCAAACATTTCTGGATCAATGTCGGAGATAGTCATCGCGGCGTGAAAGGTCAAAATGTCAGGCGATTAGCTCAAGTGTCTAGTCTTCGAGACGCGCTCAGTTTTTTTGGTTTTATTTACCCAAGCTAGATTTACGATAAAAACTTAATTTAAAGGTTACTTTTAACCAGAAAAATAGTTTGGGCAGGTAAATCCATGTAACAGATTGACTTTCTGGTCCCCGAAATTGACCTAAATTTTGACAGGACGTAACATCATCGAAACGTATAATTTAAAAATTCAGGTTTAAATTTCATGCGGATCTAACAACGCTAAATAACTGCCAAAAGATGATATTTTAGTACTGTGGGTTAGCTCTTCCAGTTACGCTTATTTTTGCTTGCTAGCGCTGACAAAAAGTGTAATTGTGGGGTCAAGTTTTGCTCTTTTCGGGGCAAATTACGTAAGGCCGTCTCCACAAGAAAATAAAAATCCAAACAACCTCAAAGGTACAGTTTTGAAATAAATTAGTAAAAGACTTCTTCCAGACAAAGTTTCAGAATATCGAATTTTTCTATTACAGCAAGCTGCTCTTAATATTCAACCTACGAATCTCGCGAGAATTTAGATTCATTCAGTTTGTCTATGCTGTCAGAAATATCCCAAACAGAATATGTAAGACAGCGTCAAAATTAAAAAAAAAATTAAAAATTGGCCGTCGTACAGTTCACGTTCTCTGGAATATGCAGAATGTGGCTCTTTCATGTTGTTGTTTTGCGACCTTTTGTAAACAACGGCAAAGAAATGAACAAAGATTTATAACGCACGCTTACACAGCCATTGTACTCGTTGCCGTTGCTTTTTAAGTTTGCATAATTAAACTCCCTAAAACCGAATAAAGAGCCAAATACTGAACAGCCAAACGAGCACAACTACATGTGCTGTCACGTACAAAAGTGTCCCCAGCTATATCTCATGCGAAAACTTTGTTTCAAAAATTAATTCTCACCTCAGTACTACACATCGCACTCGCTGTAAAGTACCTTTCCCAAAGGCTTACTGCAACTATTTTCGCCATCCCACGGCCCTCCACAATTCAAAACATGGCCCACCAAACTCTATGTCGTTCTCACTTTATCTCTGATACATCAGAAACACATCATCCGCGGGACTTTCCCTAATCGTTCTCACTTTATTTCTGATACATCCGAAACACATCATCCGAAACACATCATCCGAAACACATCATCAGCGGGACTTTCCCTAATCGTTCCCACTTTATTCCTGATACATCAAAAACACATCATGTATCCGTGGGACTTTCCCTAATCGTTCTCACTTTATTCCTGATACATCAGAAACACGTAACGTATCCGCGGGACTTTCCCTAATCGTTCTCACTTTCTTTCTGATGCATCAGAAACACGTAATTGCATCAGACAGTGGTTGACCTTTTCAAACTCGGTTAAAACAATCAGTTACCTTTTACTGTTTACGCAATTTCATCATACCTTTTCTCAAACTCTTCTTTATCCTCTTTATGCTTCATTGTGAGTTTATGTTGGATTATATATGCTAACAAATAATATGTACAACAATACGGACCGAACCAACGTATAACCTCCACAAATTTTATCTACATAAAAAACGTTTAATTTTTTTTCCAAAATGATCTTTTTTAAAAACAATATAGAATTTTTATTAGGGTATTTTTCTAATCTAAAAGAATATACTTCATAATTTTTCGTATGAAACTCTATAATATAAATATATATAAAAAATAAAATCTAAACCTATAATATGTGAGTTCATATGGTTCAAGTCAATCAAGCCAAAGTATAAGCCAATCAAGCCAAATGAGTCAATCAAGCCAATCGAGCCAAACTGCAAGCCAAAGTCTAAGTCAATCAAGCCAATCAAGTCAGAGTTCAAACTGGGATTCTCAATCTTCGGGTGACGAATGGTCACCTGATTCTTCACAATCGACAGATTCTGATTAAATTTATTGTAACGTAATAGTAATGAACTGCAATACAGAAATACACAATGAAATGATTACAATAGAATATATAGATTGCCCATTCTGTGATCAGGAATTACAACAATCATCAACAGTATACCTTCCTTGTTGCGAAAAACAAGACATTAACAATAACAAAGGCACGAATGTATGTCGTAATTGTGGTACAGTTAACAGTTATGATATAGCCAGCGAATACATTGATTTTCATGAAAACAAGTACAAGACTGTAAAGAAATCAGTTTACCAAAGAAAATATTACAGTTTCTGACCAAAATATATGAGTTTCAAAGACACAGACAAGATACTTCCACAGATTAATGGTAATCGCAAACGAATGATCAACATTAATTTTATTTTGAAAAAGGTATTCGAAATGTTAAATATACCACATGAAAATATATCCATAACGAAGTCTAAAAAGACATTAGACATTTATGAGCAATATTGGAAAAAAAATACGAGATATTATTTAGTTTTAAACATTTTATTGTATTTATCTTCAAATTTGTCGTATACGGGACACATATCTATTATAATTTCATCGACAACTTTGATGTACTCTAAAAATCGTTCATCATCGAATTCTAATCCTCTCAGAAACGACCTTATATCAGTCAATATCTTTTCATATGTCGTGTATGCGAATTTACACATCTCAATCTTTCTTTTGTGATTTTTAGCTTCTGTGAATGCGCTCAAAATAAGACCAGCACCTGATATTGTCCCAAGAACAATGGGATTTAATGTTGCAGCTCCCACTGTTGTCCCTGTTGCTATCAATCCAACAAATCCGATTTTAGATGTCAGGTCCATTTTTTTTAAACATTTGTAAGTCATTTTGAATAGCCAGTATTTTTTATGATAGTATTTGTACAAAGCTTTCAACTCTGATATCTCAGCTTCGGTAAAATTTGGATTAATATGATTGAAATTGAAAATAGTCTTTGATGCTTTCATACATATGGTTTAGATATTATTTAATCTAATCCGAAATATTTTCCAAACTTCTTTTTCTGCTGATACCATAGCTTTAAAAGCATCCCCACTTATTGCATAAGGGTTCGTTGTGAAACCCATTCTCAAAACTAGATAACTAGATCTTATCGATGTAAAATTAATGTTTTCTGTATTCTGGGTGGGGGGTTGTGACTTTTTGATTTCTATCGGATCAATTCCAGCAATAGTCGAGCCTGATTTATTGCCCTTTTTAACACTCCATAACATAATCTGCTTGTTTTTAAATTTACTTTTATCACCGGTTAAATCCAGATATTCGTTCGTTCCTTTAAATTCTATATTTAACAAATCAATGTTGTTGAGTTTTTGAAAGCTAAACCATGTCTTAAAACCGTAATTTGATCCCATATAAAAATCCAAATAACGATAACTCGTGACGTTGAAATCTATTTTAACAACAGCAAAAATCGTAAAATCTTCAGTCAAATTAAGATTGACATCCATTTCACCATAGAAATTATAGAAACCGTAAGATAAATTAAAATCAGAAAATGGTTTGCCACTTGGTGAACCAGTTGAGGTAACTACATTTAAATCGTTGAAAGCAGTCACACTAGGACCACTCCATATGAACTCTTCAGGATCTAATAAATCAGCGTAAAATTCAAATATTCTCTTGAATAACTGATCATGTAATGCCATTCGGGTATTTGTCTTTCAACAGCGTATACTTTTGTTGTTATTTCAGTAATTTTACTATTCAACAGTATTTTAGCTGCATTCACATAACTATTCACTTGTTGAAAGTTAACATCTCCATCATCATATCCAACTTCTACATGTGTAATTTTTTTTTGTTATTCATGTCTATCGGAACAATCATATTCATTTTCCCATTTTCTAAATAATACAATTCATCAAAGACATCTGAGCTCACATCATTCTGTTTTCCCTCGATTCCATAAATGACCAAACGACCACGCCTCTGAGATGGATTGTTTGCAATACCCTGCTATTTCAAGTCAACATAGATGTAGTCAGGTGGAGTTACATCATATTTATTCAAGTGAATGATGGATCGACTGATTGATTGTTGACCGATATTCAATGAAGTAGAAACAACTGACACTGTCACCTGGTCCATAGTTGGTGGGAAGAATTCAATCGCCAAAGTGAATTCACCCTCAGGAAGTTTGTACATGTTGAAACCCAGTCGAGATGCATACCAGCTTTGTGCTCCTTTTCCCATTCTGAAGCTGTAAGCTTTTTTTCATGAGGTGAATCAGAAAAGTCTTCGATACCATCGACAATAATGTTATTTTCACTTGTTGATTGATTAACATCATCCATAAGGTATTGGAAAACATTTTTTGTTAGTTGTGCAGCTTATATGAGACTCATTTATCTTTTTGTTGAAACTATCAGTCAGCGTTATAATCATATCCCCTTTGACTTGGCTTATGTACCTGATATTGGTGGCTGACAACATGTTGTGGGAGTCAGTGGATAAGTTGGTTATTTTGTTGTTATTCATGTCTAAATCAGCAGCCATTTTATTTGAACCATCAAGTAAAAGCGTTTCATTTTTATTTGCTTTGGTTGTGAACTGTTGATAATTGACTGCATCATTGTTGCTGCTGCCAGGTGCAATGCTTTTTATTTTGTTGTTACCCATATCAAGATCAACAGTCATAGAATTTCCGCCATGTATGCTTAGTTCTTTATCCAGATCTTCATCCAATTTTATGGATACTTCTCGTAGTCTCTTTTGTTCCATCGATATTCTTAAGAAGAACCGAATCAGCGTTGTCAACATAAGACTTGTTGGTTTTATCAGCAATAGCAATATCTTGTTTACTGTTTTCTGCATCAACATAAGCGTTGCTGACTAAGGTATTATTATCATATAACCCATCATAATACGGTTCTGTGTTTTTGATTACCATTTGTCTGGCATCAAAATAATTACCATCCACACTTTTGTTGAGAAATTTGTCATTCAAATACTCTTTATTAACAGCACTCTTGAGATCTCTGATTCTTGTGTTGTAATCATCATCAACTTTATGATCATCAGGAGTCTCCAGATTGAATATGTTCTTATTTTGTAAATCATAATTACCATCAGGAGTTAGTTTAAAGCCTATTCCAAGATCTCCTTTTTCACCTTTTAGTATTACTGTTTCAGATGAAGAAACTTCACCTGTCCAACCTAATATTCCGTTTGAATAAGAAATAGATAATAATATTAGATTAAAAATTACAATTTCTCATTAAAATTCTTAGCGGTAAATTTTCGTGGTTTATCTATATACAGAAAGCTATATGGATCATTAGTCGCTTTTTCGTAAAGTTTTTTATCAACATTGTTTTCGGGGCATAAAAGTGATTTTTCATTTGCTGATGGAAACTCATAAATACAAAAATGAGAGCAATTCAGTGTAATATCCTTTGGTGTTTTATAGTAGTTCTGACTTAGATATATCACACTACAATTTTTATGTCTTTCTCTTACAAAATAATCGCTTAATGGCGCTTGGTTCTTTTCACAAACAAAGTCATCAAATATGACTAGCTTTTGATTACCACCATTCATTTCTGAAACTGGCTATATTTCAACATTACTAACCTCTAATATATCATAACCAACTTCTTTACTTATAGGTTTGAAAGTCTTCATCAGATATTCATATTTTGATTGTTCGAGATTCTTAGCATACAAATAACATTTATCGAAATACAATAGATTCATTATCGTATGAAGCAGACTATTTGTTTTTCCTGAGCCTGATGGCCCGCAAATTAGCATCCGAAAACAACGATCAGGCATAAATTGGTATAATTGCTTATAATTACCAATATCCTCTTTAATATCATAATTCGGTATTTTCATATTATATCAGTATATAATTTTAGTACTACATGGTGTATTACATGATGTATTACATGATGTTTTATATAATATAATACTATAATGAGTTTACTAAAGTGGAAAGAACTTGCAAAAAAGAAATCTGAATTGGGTAATAAAATCAATTAGTATAGGTAATCATAGGGTTTCGAGTTCAATTTGGAATTAATTTGCGCGAGTGAGTTTTTCAAAAAGCTCACAAGTGCAAATTAACTCCAAATTGAACGAGAAAAACCGTATGATTACTTAATAATATAAACATGAAAAAATTCGCGTGGAGGAAGTGACGGAAGATCTTTCTTCAAGGCATTTTTTTCTCATTCGAGAAAACGTTTTTCAAAGTTCCCGCACAAAATATTCGTCATCATTTTACGTGATATCATTTGCTTAGAAAATTTCCTATTGTCTTTCAGCCAATCACAATCCAGAATTACGATGTGTAATTTGCACTGGTGTTACACTTGAACTGCACTGCTCTCAGCCAATCAGAACCAAGTAATTTTTTCATGTATATTATTATACTCATAATACAATATTACAAAGTGATATTGGTAAACAGACAAGCCAGGCATCTTTCAAAAAAGTATTTGAACCAATAACAACTAAATTGGATGATGTTGTGGCTAGTGATTTAAAAATACCACCAATGAGACGAAAGACAAAGAAGAAGGAAGGTGTACCAAATTATGGTCTTGATATTGAAGATGAGGTTGAAGATATGAATCTGGGTGATTTATTTGATCAACCTGTTTTACCAGAAAACATCAAACAAATAGTACCAAAACCACCAACGTATGAAGAATCATTGAAGGATGTTTTGGAAGGTAAAAAAGAGATTTATGTTGATCCTCAATTTTTGTTTCAAGAACCACAAGAACTGCCTCCGGAATACAATGATGACGAAGTACCTGATTATGAGATAGCTGATGAAGACATGGCTAACAAGATGCTAAATGATATTGGTGTAACAGATTATGCTGATGTGGAAATGCGATTGAATCAACCTGAAATGACGCCACCAAAAAATAAAGCATATCTTGATAAAATAATCAAATATGCGGAATTCAGACGCAAACATTTGAAAAATTATCAATCCCAAGTCACAAAACAATTCAAAAGTAGATTAATATCTGAAACTGAAAGGCAAGAGAATCGGAAAAGAATACAGAATGCAAATGCCGTGTTGGGTCAATATATAAATTATTACAAAGCCAAGGTCAAAACGATGAGAGGATATGGAATTCGAAAACAGAAAGTTGGTAACGTTAGGTTTTACAATGATCCAAAACAGCGTCTCAAAAAATTAGAGATCATAATAGGAGAGATTGTGGCGGTAATACATCAATAAAGATGAGAGACACGGGAGTTGCTCTGTTAGACACGTTGTTACGTATATCAGCAATCAATAAATCACAATACAATAAATTACACAAAAATCATTTCAAAATATAATCCAGCTGGCGTTTATAATTATATCGACATGAACGCGTTTTTGAAAAATGAAACATTTTTTTTAAAATAAGATGATGATGATAAAGGTAGTAAAGATGAATATCCAATAACGTTAGAATTTCAAAACAGCACTTTCAAAGTTTTGATCAAATTTAAAACAGTTTACCAACTTGACTTGACTGGATCAAATTTTCATGAGCTTATTGGCTTTGACAAAGTCATTGTCAAAGATGTTGAAAATTTAGAGGCAAGATTATCCAATTTAAGCTAAGACACAGATATTTTAAACATTCATTGTGATTTGGTCAATACCAGTCTTGTTGATGGTGTAGATACAGATATCATATACAGTTTTAACACGTCTGTCTTGAAGCCGTCATATAGTTTCACTATGGAACCACGGAGAGTCACATTTAATCCCGTAAAAAAGAACACCATTTCGAGAATAAGAATATATATAACCGATGGTAAAATAAGACAGATAAATCTTAATGGCGCAGATACAGCTCTTAGTTTGTTATTGAAAAGAATTATGTAATGTACGTATATGAAACCATATGAATTCAAAAAGTTTTACCATCCTAAAATGGGTAAATTTGCGTATAAACACAAAGGAAACGGTTTAATTGTTGACAATATATTTAAACCGATAAGGAAAATAGTATCATCTCTTGCTAAACCGATCATGAAAAAAGCAATAAAATATGGAATGGAACACGCTGGTGAGTGTTGGGGTAAAAAGGCAGCAGAAAAATCTGGTGATCTGATAATGAAGCGACTTAGGGATGTGAAACAAAAAGCAGCACTTCCAACAATAAAAGTAGAAAGTACAGATATGATATTAAATCGTTTAATATCAGGACAAGGATTGAAACGCTAATTTTATGTAAACTAATACTATAATGGCTTTTAGATCAAGTGAAATGTCACAACGAAATGAGTTGTTAAGATACCAACTTGATAATGTAATAACAGAACCAGTTGCTGGTCAACATCAAGACAAAAATGGTTACAAATTCACAATCAATGACAGATCGGCGTTTTGCGATTGGTATAATGCGTATTTTGAAATTCAGTTTCAATTACAAAAACTCGCTGATGGTTCTCATTATGATGCCAATAGAATAACAGTAATCAATGGCTCACATTCTTTCATAAATCATCTGATGATCAAATATGCTGGTAAAATTGTTTATTATACAGATAACCTTCAGAAGGTTACTTTTGTTAAGAATCTGTTAGAATATTCTGACGATTACAGCAGATCAGTTGCTAAAAATAGTCTTTGGTATTTGGATACTAACGATAAGATTACCAATGCTAATCAGAATACAGGATTTCAAGCATGAAGGCGTCTTACAAGACAAAATGCTGGTGGCACTGCTCCTCAAGACGTTAATGTTATTATGCCGCTGAACAGATATAGTTTCTTTGAAGTGTTAGAAGACAATACTAAATTAAAAAAATATAAATATAGCATTACCGAATGATGATGAATTGATTCAAAAAGCAGCAGCAGTTGATGATGGTAGAGTCGTTCTTGATAGATTTTTATTATGGGTGCCGAAATTAATTCCAAAAGACAGTCTGTATGATAATTTTGTCAGTTCATTTTTGAAAGAAACAAAATGGCCCTATCTTAGATCAATGTACCAAAAGTCGGCTCCTTCACAAGCGAGTGGTTTTTATCAGATTTCTGCATCTATTGATAACGTTGAACACATATTTGTATATCTCTAAAGAGCAAAAACTGATGCTGCAACAGACAATCCTTACTTATTTGATACTTACAAACTGAATGCAGCTGATGATAATTTTGAAAGTCATTTAACAACATGCAGACTTGAATACGGAAATGGAATATTTTACCAGGAGACTGAGTATAATACAGAGTCTAAAGTGAGAATTTTTAATGATCTTATGTCTTATGCAAAAAGAAGAAATGATTATAATACTGGTAGACAACTGAATCTCGCAAACTTTAATAGACTCTATGGCTTGGTATATTTTAATTTAACAAACCAAGCAGCAAAAGTTACAAGGGATCCCAAACAGTTGACATTTTGATACAAAATAAGTGTTGCACCAGCAGCTGCATTCAATGTTCACGCAATTGTGTTTTACGAAGAGATGGCTGTGATTGACAAAGTGGGTAATGAATTAGTTGTTGTATAAATCGATAAAATAGGAAATGAGTTAGTTGTTCTGTGTTACTAATACTAATAAGACTAATATCAGAAAGCAAGCTGGTGGAAGCCTTTTAGCAAGCATATTAAGTTTAGGAGGTACTTTTGCACCCACAATGGCAAAGCTGGATTAGCTTCAGAAGGTGCTTCCCAAGCTGTAAAAAAGATAACGGGAAGAGGTCAAACAGTTGGTTTCATGATTCCACAAAATAAAATTGATCAATCAATAGCTTATAAACATCTTTTAACTGCAAAACAGAAACAAGACATTTTGAATGCTCTCCAGACAGGTGGAAATGTTACAATAAGACCAACAAGAGTTCAATCAGGTGGACTTCTAGATAGTTTGCTTGCTTCTATTGGTATTCCACCTCCTGTTGATATGATCGGTAAACCATTATTGAAAGCTATTACAGGAAAAGGAGCATCGAGATTGGGATTACCAAAATCAAGGGGTGGTTCAGCTCCTCAAATAGGACAGCCGCCTCCTTTTATTGGTACTTGGGAAAAGACCGTTGGAAGAGGAAGAAAAAAAATTAGCAAAGGGACTACTATCAGGCAAAAACAGCCCATTGAACTTAATTCCAATAATCGGACAAATATAAAACCAAAATTTCATATAAATATTCAGATGCATATGAGTAACCATCATTTAATATAATGGTGTAAATACCTCAGAATACCGATCAATGAGGTTTTGTCTAGGGATCAAAGAGTACCTCATAATCATACGCAAGCATTATTTATTTACAATCTTGAACCTTCATATATGAGTGGATCTCACTGGATTACAACATATGTTAAGAATAACGTTATAAACAATTTTAATTCATTTGGAATGCCGCCGTTTCAAGAAATAGTGGATCACGCCAAGAGAAAAAGTCTGACTCTTTTACATCGAAATGACCAAATACAAAATCTTCTGACAACCACTTGTGGTTATTTCTGTTAACACTTTTTGAATAAGATGAACGAAGGGAAATCATATATGGATCTGCTAAAAGTGTTTGACATACACGATACAATGAAGAATGAACGGTTTAGTAAAAGATATTTTAAGAATATCTAACTCATGTATAAATGAACTCTTATTGTAAACGAGAAGATAGATGGACAACAAATTTATCAGAGAATAAAGTTAAGTGCAAAACTAATAAATCTGGAGGGCAAAAGTATAACGTAATTTGCAAATGTGGTTACCTTACAACTGTTTATGAGAAAAATGGCTGCATTTTATTGACGTTGTTTAATCCTGATTGGGATTTCGATAATAATTAAGAAATATCTAATCTATATATCTATATTGCGTAAAACAGAAAAAGGTAACAGAATATATTCCAGGTAGTGAAAAATATGTCACAGCCAAAAATGGAAGACTAATGTTAAAATGTAGATGAGCTGAATGTGGAATAACTAAAACCAAATTTGTGAAGTCAAAAAATTAATTGAGCCCTCACAAGCGGGGGCAATATATTTCAACCTATGGATCTGAGTTACGAACTTGCATAACTGACGGAGAGGGCCACAAGAGGAAAAGGCATTTTGAGCAGTGGTGGAGATACAGCTGCTGAATTATTTATCAGTAAGGGAATACCTTACGTCGCTAAAAAAAAGGTACAGAAGCTGGAAGATATTATGCTTCTGAATTCATGAGTGATCCAAAATTGCAAAAGAAGGCGATTGATTATGCAATAAAGAAAGCAACTCCTGTTATTTAAAAAGTTGGTTCTGAAGCATTGGATCAATTATCAACCAAAGTGAGACCAAATTACAAATACAAAACGGACAGAATGGATCTTGATGATACCCTTAATATCGACATTTGCAAATGTTATCCAAGTATACTGTTACATAATAATCAACCAATTCCTGTTTATACGATACATGACCCTGTTGAAAAATAAGTATGTAAATCAGATTTAAGTCAAACAGGTGAATTTTACCTTGATGAAACAGTATTATCATGTTTTGGTTGTAATATCAAGATAGAAGTAGGATTGTACAGTAATGTATTAGTCTCTTATTTGGTCAACACTTGGTACATGCCAGAATCAAACATAAAATACAAAATCACAACAAGGAAAGCTTTGAAACCAGAAACATTTTCAAAGTTCATAAGATATATATTTGATACTTTTCCAGAGAATGAGCCCAAGAAAATGGCAAACGGTTGGCGACCTTGGCTGAGGGAAAAAAAGTTACAGTTGACAAGTACAATGGCATATTTTTGATTCGTGAACAAAAGTGTGAAGGATTGTTTTCAGATAATACAAGCACCAATAGATTTGTCGTAAGTCAAGCAATTTTGAGATGTCTACAATTGATTTGGGATTGCATGTTTGGATCCAAAAAAAGCTGTATTATATGGTTACAATACTGATGGAATATACATCAAAAATCCAAAACTGAAATTAAAAAACAAAAAGGATGTGGAATTCAAAACTAAAAAAATTGGAAAAGCTTACAAAACAGATTCCAGATTATCTTACTTTGAAAAACACTATTGTGAAAATTTATGTATCGATGGTTATGAGATTGACACAGGAAGTCGATGTGTTTAGAATGGTAAAGCTGGGTCTGGAAAAACAGAATTGTTGAAAAATATGGTACAAGAGGCAGAGAATCCAATAGTTCTGAGTTTCACTAATAAAGCTGTTGAAAATATAAAAAAATAGAATAAAAACAAGTTACGATGATGAGTCGAGTTCTGAAGATTCCGATTCTGAAGATGATACTAAATACTACCATGATGCAAATGAAATATGTTTCACTTTTGATTCATATTTTTGTGAATGGAAAGGGAGAGATATGACAAGTTTAAAAGACAAGGTGATATTTATTAAAGAATATTCAATGGCACCAAATAAGTGTATGACCAAAATATATGAAGCATTATCTCTCTTTCATAATACCGTGTATCTATTTGGCGATTGTAATCAAACTAATCCTGTCGAATCCGGAAGTCAAATCCATTACAATTACGATTATTCCAAAACTGTTCAGCAAATGACAGGTAAAAAACAAACTTTAATACATTGAAGACTGTGCTCGTTATGATAAAAAGACGTACAAAATGCTCGAAAACTTATTAAGAAATGGTAAAGTTTCAACATATTTCGAACCATGAACAAGACATACAATAAATATCTCAATAAAACAAGGATCAAAGTAAATACTGATTGTTGTGATAGATTTCTGAAAGAAAACATTATGAAGAAATCAATTTCTTGTGTAATGGGAAGCATGAAAAATATAAGGCTTGCACAGGAATGCCTGTTATGGCGGCACAAAACATCGAAGACAGAGAAATATCCAATACAAGGGAATTTGGCGTTGAGGATATTGTAGATGGTGAATTTTGTGTCAAGAATAATTGGTTTACGAAAAAGAACAACACGCAGCAAATTTCATACCAAGCTTTTGTCTGACTATTTATAAGTATCAGCTTAAGGGGACAATGTCAATGAAAATTACAATATTCATGATGTTGAAAGAATGGATAAGAAAATGCTATATACAGCATTTAGCAGAACTCGTAAATTCGAATTCATTCATTTGAATTTCAAAGATCTCAATCGTGAATATAAAAATCGTAAACAACCCATCATAGAATTGATCAATGGTATATTCAATAGTTTGTATAAAAATGGTAAGATCTATGAAGTATCATTTGACGATGGTAAAATATATGTTGGATGCACATGTGATAAGATTTAAAAACGATTAGAACAGCATACGAAAGATGACAAAAGCCAAGTTTATAAGAACAAAAAACATAATCCCGTGATTAAATTAAAAATTGATGCTCCTTCAATAGACAAAAAGGCATTAGGATCTATTGAGAAAAGATATATTGAGGAATATACTGATAAATATGGTGATAAATTGGTTAATAAAAGATGCAATCCGAATTAAAAGAAAAAGAGTGAAGAACGTGAGATCGACAAATCAAACAGTGTCAAATCGACACTGAAAAAAAATTAAGAGAAAGAATCAAACTGTTGGGAGAATAGATTGAGATAAAAAATGATGAAGAGCGAAAATTACTTTTATTTCAAGGTACAAATTAAAGGTTAAAAAATAAGATCAAAAGCAAGATATAATGAAAACAGTAAAAAAGATGCATTTAAAAAAATGAAAAATAATAAAAATGAAAAATGAAGGAGTTAACATTATAGCGGAGCTCCTGCGCGCCGAAGGCCCGCCAGCGAAGCATCCATTCCTCAGAAATTTTGGTAACCCACCAAGCCGAGTAAATCTGGTTATGACGTCACCGTACGAAAGATGTCCGTCCGTCCGTCCGTCCGTACAGACTCTGGGGGAGGAGGAGGGGAGTCTCCAGGTAACCCGAACGGGGGCGCTCAAGAACGCCAACTTTCCTTTGCGGAATGAAAACTCGTTGCCATATTGTTATGTCAACAAATAATAGCGGAGTTGATAATGTAACGTTTTCAAGAGAAGTTTTAACTGAGGCAGAACGTGAAAGAAAATAACCGGGAGCAAGTATTACTGGTAACACGAAAAGATCGCGAAAGAGAGCAGGCGCGGCGAGGTCTAGAGAAAGGGAGCGAAACAGTACTGAACAATGTCGTGAATTAGAGCGAGTCAGGGTTGAGAGAAAGGAGATGAAACAATATCGAGCAATGCCATGAAACAGAGCTAGCGAGAGCTTGAGAATGGAGGCGAAATTGCCGACAAATTGTCTCAGAAGACTACAGGACTTCGCAAGTTAATTGCAGCCACGCAAGGAAAGTCGCATGATGTTAACTGTGTTTAGAGAAATTACAGAACGCTAAATACAGCACAAAAGATGGTTGATTCGTTGATCTATCGAAAGGATTAGTTCAGTTCAGTCCTCACTACTTTTGCTGCAAGTTTCTACCTGGAAGATTTAGCCAGTGGCCGAACTTGCGGTAAGCAACTGATCTGTTTTTGTGGTGTTTTCAAGTGTTTTCTATACAAATTATCAAGTTGCCTTATATTCAACAGGTATTTTTCAAAGTCTTCCTGACTTGAGGCCATGCTGCGGGACATTTTTTAAAATTACACCGTTTTAATTTCACTCATCGCTAAATAATAACAGTGGAGTCGCTTTGTGGACGTTGTTGTAAGTTGCATATTGTAAACAAATAGTTTTCGCTAACCTCACGGGCTACAACCTCATCCCTAAAAATAATCAAACTGTAAGTTTATTTGTAAACACTCAAGGCGAGTTTTGAATCTTTTTTTCACAGGCGCTCGCTTCATAGACTATTAAAATTTCCTCCTCTGTTGTTGGAAACCAAGAAAGGTCAATAAACCATTTTAAGCCGAAGCCAACAAAATTTGCTTGTTTGTGGTGATCTGCCAATTGTGTTTACAAAGTATGGAATTTCCTCGTTTTGTTAATTCAATGTATTCGGTTTGGTGAAATGCTTGGGGGTTAAGGACTGGTAAAGCCACCGCCGATGAAATGACTGCAAAGCCGTCAGCAAAAGTAATATTCAAATCTATGCTTAAGCGTGAATAAATTATTGAACTTTAGCACTGCAAGTTTTTGAACTTCTGAGGTGTCGTTTTCAGGCTTTTAAATGCATCTCTTGGCTTTACTTCGAATTTGCATCCTTTCGTTGATAATTTCGGTCATCCAGGCTTCATTAAAACGGGATTTGCTGTTTGATACTCAGATGTAGTGAAATGCATATTGTGTTTATTTCGATTTCCTCTTGTCCAGTTAATTCGGTTTGGTGAAATGCTTAGTTGAAATGTCTAGGTTATGCATGTAAACCCTGTCTGCACATGAAGCTGTACTTTGATTTTGATTTTCTACTTAATTTGGTCAAGGGCACATGGCCCCTATTTTCCTTTTGAGAGGTTTTTGGAATTTACATGTCTGGCTTTAGTGTATGTACAGTGAGGTATTTTGTACAAAGGGCTATATTCAGTAATGAACAATGTAAATTAAAATTTCATTTAATATATGCTTACACCCTGCAGTATTGATCGAGCGACAGCAAGGTCAATATGGCAAGGCTGAGGTTTGAGATTTTCCCGTAAAGACCGAACGTTCGAGGTTAATAGGTAGTCGATGATATGGCCTAAAAAACAAAATCAAAACAAAAAAGCCATCTGTTACTTGGAGCACTTATCTGGCCATACATTCATCGTTACCAGCTGCACAAAACAGGTGAACTAATGCATATTAAAAGAATTCTACATTCTCCTTGCTTATCGACGACAAACTGACAATGTTCCATTGAAATGTTTTTCTCGTCCTATTTTATGGGAGAATAATGCCCTAGTATTAGTCAATCAGAGCACGCGTTGTACTGGCTACAAACACAAGCCATATAATAAATGTGCGTACATGATATTTCTATTACAGAGAGTTGTGCTGGGTGAGAACGTCTTCACCCTAAATATTTTATAAGTTTGTAAATGATAGCGGAGCTCCCGCGCGCCGAAGGCGCGCGAGCAGAGCCCCATTCCTTAGAAATTTTGGTAAACCCATCAAGCCGAGAAAATTTGGTTATGACGTCACCGTACGAGCGAGCGAGCGAACGC
>Ga0126339_10000759_pt1 | contig 19389 bp, 9 predicted proteins | sample OrbTmetagenome_2_FD_92532 | JGI IMG/M metagenome (GOLD analysis project Ga0126339, IMG submission 92532) | Coral microbial communities from Petempiche,Puerto Morelos, Mexico - Orbicella T R C metagenome | ecosystem: Host-associated > Invertebrates > Cnidaria > Coral | place: Petempiche,Puerto...
TTGTGGTGGGAGTGATATTAAACGTTTGGAAAACAAACACCAATACAAATTGCCTCCACCCCTCCTGATATGGAGGTGACAGTGCTATTTGATGATGAGCACCCATATGAGCACCACTAAATGAAACCAAACCTAAGTGGTCAAATCCATCAACTACAGTTAATGACAAATCCAACAACCATTTCAGTTTCAAGTTCAAAACATGAATTCTGTTTACAGGTTGCTAAACCACCCTTTCTAAGCATCTTTATTAATGTTATGAGAATTTGATGGTAGATCAAAGAGTTCACCAGTTGATTTTGTTTATTCTCATCGCTTGCCCCCTTTTGAGAATGTAAAGATAATGTAAGGAGAAATTAATTTTTGATCACTTGGGTGTTGACGGGTTGAGCAAACTGCATCAGTGTTATTGAATTGTACTGCGTTAAAGTCGACAATGAAGAAATGCACAGTCTGTAGGAATATTTTGTGAAAAAAAGGAATATGGAGGGCGCTAGGTTATCCAGTTATACTATTAGGGGAGCAGGGATGGCGCAGTGGTGAGAACGCTCAACTCCCACCAATGTGGCGCAGGTTCGATTCCAGCCTGTTGCCCTAGTTTGTGTGTGGGGTTGAATTGGTTGTCGCATTGCTCCGAGGGTTTTTCTCCGGTTTTTCTCGATCCCTCCACAAAATATCTGCATCTCCAAATTCCAATTCAACCGGGAAAGAGGACCTACATGAAAACCAGCTAAGGCCGATGTGGCTTCCTCTCAAAATATTGTAATTTACTCTATAAAGAGGGATTTCGTGAGTAATGAATGCTACTTCCAAATAGTAGCGAGCAAGGCTGTCGTTTTGTAACGGCTAGCAACAATGTTGGTATTAGCCCGCGATCGAATGGAATCGTTGTCACCCAGTCTCGCTCTACTGCCACTGGAATTTCTGAACGATAGCCCCAATCTCGGCCCCATCCTCCATAGAATTCCTTGGAATTGCTTTAACCTTCATAACATTAATAACACATCCAGCCGTCCCTACTGAATTGGATAACAGTTCCGCGCTGTGTTTCTTTGTTTTTACATCAGCTATTTTTACCATATTAAACATATACGTTTTTAATTTGGAACATTGCTTGTTAGCGAAAATGATAAATGTGCTCAACTCAGTTAAAACCATGCAGAAGATGCCAATCTCTATCACTAAACCCCGCCCCGCTATTTGTTCAGTGAGGAACACAATAAATTTACTTTTTCCGATTTGAAGCTATTTTGAAATATTTAGGTTTAGAATTTCAACTTGAGGAGAACAAATAATTGCTTCCAACATATTGATCACTTTAAATATTTGAGCTTGGTATGTCTCGATTGTTTCCTCGGTGTTGAACTAAAATTTGATTTTTTTAAAACAAAATGTTAAGCGCTACCTGACACTAGCTCTACTTTTAACAAGAATATTGTTTTAGCGGCCCAGGCTGAATCTTCTTATTTTTCTGCTTATTTTAGGCTGAAAATATGTTCTTATGAATATTTTTAGACGAGATAAAGGATTACAAAGTCGACTTTGCCGATAAAACGTCAGGCTATCTGTCCTATATCATGACATTGATTGCGTTAAAGTCATATTGGAGCCAGCCAGACAATAAACCTAATATGACACACATAACTTCTAGCAGAAATTAGCATCAGTGGAACATGCGGCTACTGCCGAGTTTGTTGTTTTTTGGTTACAGGTGTTGTTTAGAGAAAGGAAGGATTTTATACGGTTCAGTTCCATATAGTCAATGTGTACTGTATTTGTAAATTTTCAACACACAAAATTATATTCTTTTCACAAGCCCACTCTCGGGGTTTATTCGTAAAATATTCCCAAAATTTCGCAAAATTTAGCCTCGATATTGTTGCACAAAGAAATTCCGGTGACAAGTTAGAGGGAGCAGGGCAGTCTAATTTGACCATATTTCCAGCTAAATTCCCCATACAATTAAAGTTCAAATCATTGTACTGACGTGATCAAAGCACCATGCTATTGGGGTGCACGGAATGCCTGTTAATCAGCACTGATGATACGCCTGTACTCATTGCTGTATGTGGCTTTAGTCTTGTGAATAAGATCGTGCATGCCCATGGCGCTTAGTTTGAAAACGTACTAACAGTGAAGAACAAGATCGATGCACTGAAATATTTCACTGTGAATTAAGCTGGAACAGGGGCGTAGCCAGTCTAAGGCAAACCTAGGGACTTGACTCTGTCATTTTGTATCGATTCTATTGTTTTTTTTTTGTTTTTTTTTTTGGAGGGAGAATGTAAGCCACTACCAAATACTTAGGGTAGAAATTACATCCTGCATGGACATTGCCTCAGTCATAATTTTTTTTTCTGGCTATGGCCCTGTAGAAATAAGCTAAGTTCTAATAAAACTCCCGCTCCATGTGGAAGCGTAGCCGATTTGGGAACCAACTCTCGAATAAATACTGCCAAGCACTGAAGAATTGACACAATTTCCTAGTTACAGCCTCGCCTGCCATTCAGTACAGGAAATTTTAGAGATATAAATAGGCCATCTCCCAGTTGCCTTTTGCCTTTGTGTCAAAACGAGACTTCGAGCAAAATCATTCATATGAAAATGTTTCTCCCAACAGGTTCATTTTCATGCAAATCAAACTCATTTTCAGATGAAAGGTTTTGCACGAGCTCGAGGATTCGTTTTGAAACAGAGGCACAAGGTAACTCGGAAATGGCCTATTGCAATTTTACCTTATCCCGATTTAGAAAGCACCCTTGAAAAAGAAGAAATGGTCCGTAGATAAAATTCCCACCAAGAAAGAAACAACCAGAACGCTCGAAATAAACAAAACCACATTATCATGCAATAAAATGATTTATTACAGATAGTATCTGTGATGTTTTTTACAATTAAACGAAAACACTCAAATATCCCTGAGCTATGAGGTGCGAGTTGTCGCTCTCGACTGATAAATAGGATTTGGATAACTACGTGTTCTGCTTATGTAATATGACTATAACTTTGCTGTTAAAATACATCTCATATACATATAGCTATATACATATTGCACATCACCTGTCAGTAGATACAGATCATTGTTGGGTGCTATCAGATACGACCTTTTGGGATAAATGAATTGTTTCATGTGCAACTCGATCTTTTCTCTCCTGAAAATCAATTGAAAATTATTGGACAACTTTATTTAGTGCTTAGTTTACTAAAGGGTTCTAGTGATTGCTCGTTTATGTTGGCCTATTTCATACCCCGTACTGGCATTCGGATTGAAAAAAAAAAAATCTCGACTGAAGAATCTGATAGAAATTAGATGTTCGTATATAAAGGCATGTGATAGCCAGTATTTTTAATTCTTCGATCCAGTGGAGACCCTTATGTGAAAAGTTCTCGGCATGCTCATCAAAAGATTTGAATTAAATCCAGAAAGATGACAAACCTTATTTACAACCGTAAGCGAAACGAGAAGCATCCCTCCGCCGAGTCCTTTCTCCCCCTCTCCCCAGGTGTTTGATCGTACAGTATTTATCTTTTACCGGGAGATGTGAGGAACTAAAACAAGCTAAAACAGGTTACCCTTTGTTTAATAGTAACGTTATGTTTTAGTCAAGCAACCATAGCCTATCTCTTAGAGACATTTTGGCAATAGACGGTTACTGATGAATGTCACTTTGCTACATCAACAGAGTATTTTCTAACATTGTGTAGATCACCTTGTCATGTATTAATTATGAGTAAAATGTTTGGATTCTCTTTTTTAACAGATGTTCTCAGCTTTGTTTCAGCCTTGCGGCGCTTCAGATAGCTTCTCGACCATGGTTTCTGGTCATTATTTCTTTCTCATGGTTATTCTTTAACCTATACCTTCCCAACCATCCGTAACTTAAAATATTTCCTATATACTACGGAGGGTGTAGTTGGTAAATTTTAACGCACTCCCATCCCACCCTACCCTACCAGTTTCTAAACAGCCGTCGACGACGCCTTCGTTTGGGAGATGCGAGTTAACTCTGATTCATATTGCTGCCTTTTCTTTCTCTTAAAACCCGAGGCCTTGCGGAAATCAGGCTTCCCTAAAATATACAAACATGGATTGATTAGGGACGAGCAGAATCTCAACCAATGTAACAGTACTATAACTAGATCGCTCAAATTAAGCTTCACAAAATCGCTGCCCAGGACATATTCTAGTCGCAGGAGATAAAACGGTACCCAACACACAATATATACCAGCAACATGATCAGGAAGATGGTGGCCACTTTCCATTCTTGCTTGGTGCTTCGTCTTGTCTCCTGCCATCCAGGAGTGTTGTGTTGCTGGATGTTCTTGCTCTGCCTGTGAACTTCGTACAAGATGTGGCCATAAGTGAAAGCCATGAAGGCCACAGGAATCCCAGTGAAGGCGATGGAGCAGAAGATATCGTAAATGATAATCATTCTTTTCGATTCTTCAGAATGGTCGTCTTTGAGATCTTCGCGCAAATCAGTCCAGGAAAGTTGGACGAGCGCCAAGAGGAGAGAGAAAAGCCAGATGAGTGTTAGCACTTGGAATCCACGTCGCTTCGTGACCCAACTCATGTATCGTAAGGCGAAGACGATGCAGATGTATCTGTCAATTGTCATGGTCAGAATGTGCAATACCGTCGAAAAAGACGTGAACCGCATCGCTATCATGGACGCCACGCAGATTTCCGTCTCTTGGACGATGGTGCAGGACAGAAACAGTGGAATCGATATGGCTCCAGTGCAGAGGTCAGATATAGCCAGGCTTGTCAAGATGTAGTTTGTCACTGTCCGTAGATTCCGTCTCATGAAGACCAAAGCGACCACCCAACAGTTCACAGCAATGATCAAGATGGCAATAGCGATGGGGAAGGAATCGCGTTCGGCGCTAAAACCAGGAACGTAGTCATCTTCTTTTGGTTCGGTCCCCGGAGCGTTCGTTGAGTTTGGAGTGCAGTTTTGCGTTGTTAAGCAGCTTGCCGAAGACATTGTTCAGTACTGTGACTTTACTCTTCGCAGTCAACTGTAGAAAATCAAGAAAGACTCAATGACTCAATCGAGTTGAAACGATTCTGAACAAGAACTGGCTAACACCGTTGTACACGCCTGGATTGAATAGCTTTTAGTGAAGTCAGACCCCTTGTATTGCCGCGGGATTGATTGCCCTGACACAAAATCTTTGCCCTGATATCTTCTGTGTGCATTTACATCAATCCTTTTTTGACATTATTTAACTAAAGAAAGCAGTGTTTTGTTTTGCGAGTAAAAGGCGAAGGCAAACATTGACACTCTGTATAAAGGCTTTCAGAAACGCCCTTACTTTAAGAGATCAGTTACAGCATCGCCAGCATGAAAGTTTCCGAAACGATAATTTAAACGCACCTTAAAAAAAAAAAAAAACTTAAAGATTTTAGCATTTTTTACAGTAGCAGACTAATATTTATACCTTCCGCAGTCTAGTAATTCCTGCTTGGATGAAAACCTAGTGAGTTGTAATTGAAATGGAAGCTATTAAGCAGTACTTTCAATTGGGCTTTTTGATTTGGCTGCGAAAGGTGGAAGTAACTTGAAAGTCTATGGGCGAAACCTGGTGTGTGGTCATTCAAATGAAAGCTATTGAGTAATACTTTGATGAGGTGCCTATTTTATTGCGCTGCAAAAGATGATTCTAACTACCTTGTCGGTAGATAAAGCCCCTGTCCGTGACAATTCAAACGAAAGCTACTGAGTAATACTTACATGTGGTGCTGCTTATAATGCTGTACGAGGAAGTTCTGACTATTATGTCTGCGGATGAAGCCCAAGTGTTTGACCATTCAAATGAAAGAATTTTAGGGGTACTTCCATGTAGTGCTGTTGTTTGGTATTCGCCATTACCATGTTGGATGAGATCTTTGTTTACGTCTTTAAAATGTAAATTTACTTGGCAGTATCAGGGCAATGCATCGATCATAATCTCAACAGACGTTTCGGGTGCTTTTTAACGTTCCTTGTGAGTTTTCTTCCTGATATCTTTCTCCGTGTATTTCGATTGCCAACATTATTGCCTGTCTATTTTACCCTATTTTGGCTCAGTTTCCGTACTAGTCGTATGGTTAATTCGATGACAATGCAAAATCTGGTATTTTCTTTGATTTAACACTAACAATTAATTAAGATTAAAAAAGTGTGTAGTTAATTGTTCTGTCTTTCATAAAACGGACAACAGCTGACTCTGGGTGTTATTAAATTACGACGACTCGATATTTTCATAGCCTTAAAATAAACTTTCGCGCTTTTAGAGGTTGATAATTCGAGACTGAAGCTGTGATAATGTCAATTGGAAGGCGGTGACAAGAAAAGATTGAATAAGATAAAGCGTATACGTCGTGAAGAAACAAAAGATGGCTGATTTGTGATTCCATTAACACTCTTCATAAATGCAAAAGTCGGTGATTAAAGTATTAATAGTGCATTTAGAACGAGATCTCGAATAGGAAATTGAAATAGCCGGATTGACATGTAAGCTTTTGCATCAACCGACTTTCAAGATGCTATTCAAGGTTTACACGTGCTTATGACTTGCCATCTTCAAATAGGAAGAGGCATACTGCTTTGCTTGGATTTCAAAAACTCAGCAGTAATACCGTGAAACTTGTATGACATATTTTATCTTTGTTTGACGACCTTCAGTAAATTAAGATTTATTACTTGGACTAGACAGATTTCACTGATAAGTAACATCCGGGAATTGAATGACGTATCATTGCGTCACGATAAGAGAGGACTCTTTGCCATAAGTTGCACTTACGGCTTCTAAGTAAAATTCCATTTGCTTAAGTAAATATACTTTGAGAACGTGATGCCTGCGTTACATTTTGTTTGCACTTGAAAAACATTCTCTCAGATGTGAATTTATTCATCGGAAACAACTGTTTAGTTTGACAGATCAGATGCTGAGAGCAAACGTGATCTAAAATCCAATTTGCTTTTTCTCAGAAAAGATTTATTGTTTGCAAGGATGTGCTGACAAGATTTTAACCTTTTCCCCCGTCACTTCAATTGCTGTTAGGCCTTCGAGTAGTTTGTTCTCGCCTAATCGTAGCTAGGGCAGCAAAGAAAAATGATACTGACTTTGACACTTGAGTTAAAAAAAATTACTCGCAATTCAAATATACGCGCGCGGTGTGGACACACACAAGTATGGTTTCTTTCCCGCATAGTTACTATTTTCCTCGGTAAAGTAAGAATGCTTCTGATAAGTTTTTCAATTCTGAAGCATTAGCAAGCAAGACAGTCTAGAAGGCAACTGAAAAAAGATTAAAAAAAGGAAAAATAGACAAGCAGCTAAACAAAAAGGCAGGAAGTTTGTTTTTAAACTGTGAAATTGCATAAAGTTGGCAGTAAAAAGCGACACACGATGTAGTTTTTAAATGAACTTTGTACTCTGCAGCATTAGCCCGTCTTTCAATAAAGATTCCTTCTTTTTTCATGTCAACAAAGCGTTGCATGCTTTTGCCGATATCTTTATATACGTCTTGTTTAAAGATACTAGTTTTGAAGGAACGATTACTGTCAAATTATTTCTCGAAATAATGCGTTAGCAATGTTTAGTTCGTCGCTGTGTCGTTAATTTGCACGAGAAACCTTCTGATTTTCTTATCCTTTTTCCACTACTTGTGAACTGAGAAACACGAAAACTGTACTTTGATTCCACATTTTTCTAAGATGGTATAGTAAACCGATTCTAAAATCTTTAAGAAAACTAAAGTGAGAAACTCACTCGGCTCTCGAAATGTATGTAAAATAACACTGAAAGATGATATGTTATCGGAAAGAAACCTTCGGAAAGTAACGAAACACTTGACATGCATGTATTTGGCCTTCGTTTCGTCTTGCTTGGTTTTGGCAGATCTTTACTTAGCGTAATGAAATTTGCATTAGTAATATTATGCTTTCCTGTTTTTACGGCAAAAAATAATCAAATTTATGTTTCTTTATTTGTTATTCTATAGCAGGTGATAACATCGCTAGTTTGAAAGATAACATAAGACTACGCTGTGTCTCGCGTCAATTTAAAGCCTTAATTACTCTCACATTCGCTCGATTTGCTTATTTTGCGAATTCAAAAGTGAAAATCGTTGCAGAAAGAACGTGAACATGGTATCAAGGGTGGGAAACGTCACATCAGCTTGCTTACACCTGATTGGCTAAAAAGGAATTATCTTTGTTTGTGATTGGTTGAGAGTTAGTTGCTTGCGTTTTCGAACCATTTGTAGCTCAATAATCAACAATTGTGCTAACTGGATAAGGAAACAACATAATTTTCTTGGAAGATTGACATTGAAGCTACCTTGTCTTTGCGTTGGTCTCTGCAATTCAGTGGTTATCAAAAAGCGCTATCATATAATTGTAACTCACCCCAAGATAGCTTTGTTGTTCCCTAACAGCAGGGTCCGTCTTCTTCAATTTAATGTCTAGTTGATTTATTGTTCAAACTATGTGCTTGGATCTCCCTCTTGTTTTCATAAGAGAATTCAGTGATATAAAGAAAGTTTTCCACGTCTCGAATAGAATTGCGCTGCTGGGTTGCTCTTCAATCTGGTTCTGTGTGCTAAATACGAACTGCTGCGAAAAACATTTGTATTCCGGAAAAGAAAAAAAAATACCAAGTTTTTAATATATATGTATTTTTTTTTTTTTGCCTTCACTCTGAGCTGATAAGATGACTACTCCGTGGTTAGCATATCGAAGAAAAATTGTCATTTTGATCGTGTTAAGGAAAGTATCCAATTTCTGGCATAACGTCTGTGAAACGTAGACTTCAAAGAGATTGCGAAGCAAGTTATAATCAAGCCCGAATATTACTTTTATGTAATTAAATGATATGCAGCTAAGAGCTAAGCAGAACATTGTGGAAAAATTAAGCAAAAACGACTGTGAGATACGGTTCCAGCGACGATGAGAGTGCAGTTGCTGGAATACCATAAAATACTGAGAATTATGGCCTGGTAGGACGTAAATAAACAATATCATTTACGATACCGAGTTACTGGCGTAGAGGTGACCTTAAGGACGGCATGTGATAAAATAGCACATCATGTACACAGCAGCTAACGAAAAGTGATGATTTTTCTTTTGAAAGGGGGATTTAATAACCGTAGCTCTCTTCAGCTCCTGTCATGCAAATATAAATTTCACGCCTCCAGGAATACTGAAAATCAAATCATTGGAGTGATTCATTCACGCGTAAAGAAGTCTGAAGATTATTTTGATCCTCTCAAAATCATCATGAATGAAAAATTCAATTCTCTTGTTTTTGCAGTCTAACTTACCTTCTAGCTGTCACTTAAGCTCTGCAGCGGATCTGTAGACAGACTTATCAGACTTCTCCTGTATTCACTTCCCGGGAAATAAGCGCAGATAAAACTATGTGAGTTTTGATGGTCTTAATCTGTTATCAATTCTATGCCTCCTTCTTCGTGAAACGTTCGAACTGGGCTGAAACCTACCAAAATAAACACACCACAATTAATATCCTGCAGGAAATTAGTTTGTCAACATTCAATTGTTGTGCTTTCATTCTGTCTTCATTAAAAACAGGACATATATCCTGCAGCAATAAGGAAACGTGTTTAAAATTGATAACAACTTCTATTTGACAAATTACGTTTGGTGCATAACTTGAAGAAAGGTCGAATTTAGACATGCAGCATGATGTATGACAAATCATTTAGTTTGTCACGTGATTCGTGCTTGTATCGCGTTGTGTAATTCCTTGTCAAGTTCATAACGCAACAGAGAACTTTCATTGATATGGAAATCTATTTTGAACGTAAATTAATATTTCTACAGCTTGAAGCTGCGCATTGTAACAAAAAAGTCATTAATCTAACAAAAATCTCAATATCTTCTGCTCATTAATAATGCATAAATAAAATATACGGTTTTACTCTCGGTCAGTTCACCGCTTTTGAAATAAATGATTATGAAAGTGAATGTGACAACGGGAATATAGAGAAATATTGTTTAGTATAATGACGTTTGCCAGTTCCCTTACATTTACATAAGCTAAAATTAATATTTGTCCGTTCGCCTGCTGTTGGTTTGAAATACAATAAATTATTGTACAAGGCCCTCACTGACGTCCAACGAATGTGCAGCTGAAATCACCAATGCGAAAGGTTACCTGCTATGTGGATGGCTTGGAAATTTGCCTTTAGAATATGCATATTCTTTCATTGTACCGTGTAAAAAAGTGGGAGCTTGCCAATAGCCTGTGTGCACATGTCTGTAAATCTACTTTCACTTGGAAAAAGTGACGTTGTTACTTTCCGTGTGAAAGGAAATAATGGACTGGAATATACCTCGCAGGCTAGAGTATACTTTGGTAGTTTTTTGAAAATGTCGTGTCACCCACTCGCTTCGTGTTTATAGTTGTACGCGAGAGTCTAGTACAACACTTTTAAGGTCAATTTGCTGTTTATTTAAGAGGGAAATATTTCGCAACTTAGTGTCGATACATGCGTCAGTAATCCTAATTAAAATGAGTTCTGTACTATAAGACAACTTAGTCATGTGCCAATCAACGTGCTTGATTGCCCGTGCAATATTTCTTAGTATTGGACCGGGTTAAGTTTATACAGCTTTCTCCAAAGCCTTGTCATAAATCTTTCATCACTCTCTTATTAACCAAACAGTTCCCAAGACCGCACTTGGACTGAAAATGTCGGCTTTCAAATATTCAGAACCCGCCGCGCTCGTATGGTCATGGCCTGGGACCGAGATTCTCCCAGTACGGCCCTCATACTTGTGAGGGGTTAAAGACATTTCTGTTACTGAATGAAAAGCGCGTATTTAATAAGTTTTAGATATCAAAGGGTGATTTTTCATTTTACAGACTTGTTTAGGCAGAAACCTCAGTCTTCCTTCTACAGTCTTCTTCAGAGCAAATAGTGTATTACTAGGAATGCCAATTCAAATGTACACTGTAAATAACAAGTAACTGCAAACACGTCCGTTTACAAATGATAGAGAAAATACTCAGCGAATTGCAAAGATATGCCTAAGTTGAAGAAGATTCAAGGCAGATTATTTTTCGTTTTTGCCGTAATATGTTCAAAAATTGTCGTCCGCTACATAGCTTAAAGCTCTTGACTTTTCTGCTGACCAGCTAGACCTTTAAATGATGCATGTGATATATTTATGTATATTTCGTACTGATATAGCAAGCGTCGTAAATTAAAGAGTTGGCGTATAGGAAATTTGCCAAGACGAATAAATTACGATATCCCGTCTACTACATGGCTAAATTTCTAATAAAAAAAATAAATATATACGTCACGTATTTCGTATCAGTATGGCTGATACCAAAATGAACTCGATGATTGGGAAATAAGCGAGCCATCACAAAAAAAAAAAAAGGATATTTGTTATAAAATACTTATATCTAGAATTTTAATGAATGGAGAAAGATATATTTCGTATCTATGGCTTTCACCTTAAAGCAATCAAGTATTGTAAATTTAACCAATATCAAACAAATAAAAACAATATATAACTAATATGCACTTAGAATTATTTGAATAAAAATAGATTTCTTATATATGGCTAATAACGGGAAACGAGCCCGGACTTGGAATATTAGCCAAGAGAAATAGATAAAAAATATCTTATATCTAAAATGTTAAAATTCTAATGAAGAAAGACTTATTTCTTTCATATGGCTGATTCCGGGAAACTTATGTAAACCTTGAAAATTAGCCTAGACGGATAAATAGTAGAGATATACCTTATGTAACATATCGCTGTAATTGTAATTAGGAAAAATATATTTCTTAATTAATTAAGTATGGGTGATACCAGAAACTTCTGTAAACCATTGGAAAATTGGCGAAGACAAATATGTAAAGCTATTTATCTAATAATAGTTATTTAGATTAAGAAAGACATATTTAGTATATATATATTTACATATGGCCTATACATATATATTTACATATGGCCAGAAACGTGCTCGAACTATTGAAAAATTGCCGAAGGCAAATTACTGAAGCTATCTCATCTACTACGTACCTAGAATTTTGATTTCAACAAAAACACCTTTGACTTATAGAGAGAGAAAAATCGAAATATTAGAAGTTAGCCAAGACAAATAGATGAAAAGATATTATCTATTACCTACTAGAGAATTTTCTTAACGAGGAAAGATATATTTAAAGTATATCTAGGTTTATAGCGGAAAAGTAAACATGGTTTGCACGAAATCCATCAGGAGATAAAAATAATTGATGTTATATTATCCAGCTTCTTGGTGTCTTACTTAGATTCATATAACGGAGGAAAACAGTCAGCTTAAAGATTCGTAGCCAGCATCCATGAATCCAGAAAATAATTACAAATTGGCGTTTATAAACGATAGATTATTTGATTTTACATTTAGGGCCGTCAAGGTATAAGTATCTAAGCGTAACAGTAGGGCGTAAAGTACCTAACCGAAAAAAATAAATTAAAAATCAGATTTTTTTCTGTCACAATTTGAATTAACAAAGAAAAACCACAATCCTTGCTGATGTTTTTTCGCGGTCAGTGTTCAATATTTCTGTTCTCCCACCAACCTAACGCCTGAAGCAGGTTGAAATTTTGCGTGAAGTTTCGACAAAGCGTGAGAAGAATTTTATTCATCACTTAACAAGTAAAGAAGCTTAAGCCGTGCATTACACTGTGATAAAACACGACGTGCATTTGAGAAAACGAGCGAAATGTAGAAATTTTCGAGTGTTCTCAAATTTCTGGAGTGTTTTGTCGCAATGTAATACACGGCTTTGCCTTGGGCTTCTTCATTTGCTTTATGATAATAGATTTTACACGCTCCGAGTAGAAACAGCAAAGCACAAAGATCAAGAAACTGACGCAATTTAATACCACTTAAGTGTTACATGCCTCGTCTTCAAAATGTTCTGCTGCTTCGCAGAGAACTCCATCACAAATTTCTTCAAAGAAAATGTTTTTCGCCATCTCTAACAAAAATGTAGACTAGAGGTTATGTGGCAAATTTCTCCGGAATACGCTTTTTCTATGTTTTGTACACTGATAGAACATGGGTTTGTGACCAATCAGAGCGCGCGCTGGATCCTATCTATAATTTAATTATTCATACAGGATTTCAGATAACTTAGGTCTACCTCCGGAAATTACTGCATATCTGATCTATTCTGTTTGTTACCTTGACCCTATTTAGCCTGAGGGGTCCCTGGGTTGATTTCAGTCTTTCATTACAGGCATAATATTCAAACAGTTGTGGTCAATCTTTGCGATTATATTCTGCAAATTATGTTCTCGTGATTTGACTCGTCTATAGCAAACATTTTTTCAAAGGATGTTTTAGCCAAATTTGGCGTTTTTGTTAAGCCCACTTAATTGCTGTTTTAATTCGAATTCGGGTTTTATGAGGATTGTCCTCCAAATTCTTTACATTTCTTATAACCATATACTATTCCTGATCTTTTGAGTTAATTTTGGAGATGTTCTGACTTATTTTTGAAACGTTTGGAGACTTAAGGTGGCGGGTCCAAGGTGGTGGATCCAAGATTGTGGAAAATGCCCTTTTTTTCAAGTAGAAAAATATTTAGTAGAATGAGTACTAAAATAAATTACAATATTTAGAGAAGAAGCCAGATTAACCTTTGTTGGTTTCCATACAAGTCATCTATCCTGGTCGAATTAGAATTTGGAAGGAGGAAAACCCGAGAACCCAAAGAAAAATCCTCGGAGCAAGGCAAGAACCAAAACCAGACTCAACCCACATATGGCACCGGGCCGGAATCGAATCCTGGCTACATTGGAGAGAGGTGAGCGCTCTCACCACTGCGCCATCCCCGCTCCCCAACAAAAACCGAGTGGCCGCCACGGAGAGTAGCTAACCCACTTGGTCGTATTATTTCACACCTAAATCTCAATACATGGAACTTACTCTTAATTCAACCTTGCCTATATGCATAATAATTTTCGAGTCGGAGGCTCTCAAGGTGTAATTTAATTTTTTTTGTCTTGTTAAAGGTAAAAAAAACACGAGACAACGAAACACAAAGAGAAAAGTCCTGCGGATAAGTTGCAAATCGAAAGAAACTGATGACTACGTTTTCGTAATTGAAAATGGATCAAAAGGAAATCAAGGAAGCAAGACATGTCCAAACGATCAGATTTGATTAGTTTCATAACTTTAAGGAACTTCCAGTTGGTCAGCAAAAAATTGACTGCAGTAATCTGATCTAATATGCAAATATGAAGATAATTGAGTTACAGTTGTTGTTGTTGTTGTTGTTTTTTATACAAGAGGGTTAAGTAACAGAGGGAGAGGTTGCAAGGATATAGATGGGCGAGGATGTATGACCACCGCCCATTGAATGAAAAGGGAATACATACAAAACTAAACACGAAAACCTTACGTTCATTGTTGATGTGCTAGTATATTCAGATAGAAACACCGAGAAGATCGACCACCCTCGCGAGAAAACGAAATACATACAAAACTAAACACGGAAGCCTTACGTTCATTGTTCATGTGATAGTATATTCGTAAAGAAACAGCAAGACGATGTACTACCCTCGCGAGAAAAGGAAATACATACAAAACTAAACATGAAAACCTTACGTTCATTGTTGATGTGCTAGTATATTCAGAAAGAAACAGCAAGAAGATCGACCACCCTCGGGAGAAAAGGAAATATATACAAAACTAAACACGGAAACCTTACGTTCATTGTTCATGTGATAGTATATTCGTAAAGAAACAGCAATTAATTTAATGAGAGCAACTACTCTGACGTGAAGAAGAAATACTGTAGACATATAAAAACTAAATAGGAAAATGAAACCTTGATGTGCAGACGGAGAGAAAAGAAGGAAGGATATAGATGTGCTAGTATATTCATAAAGAAACAGCAATAAAGGAAAGCTACCGCTACACTGTCGTGAAAAGGAAATACATACAAAACTAGACACGAAAACCTCAAGTTAATTGCTGATGTGCCCTTTCAGGAAAGTGTGGCGTGGAAAATGCGTCCGTGTTAGGAAAATTATTCAAATATTTTTTTTTTTTATTAAAAGGGACGCGATCTAATCAAACAAAGCTTACCATAAAGTTTGCCTTATGGCGGCCGTCTATTGCATAATCTTGTAAACCTCTGGTTTGCCAACAAAGCTGGGAAGATCGATCTTATTCGGTTCGACTGCAGGGACAAAAATTTTCCCGTCCGCGAGGAAGATTTGTGAGTCAGATCCGCAGTTGCTACTAGTGATCAAAATATCTGGTTGAAAAAGTTAGTCAAGTTTGTAGATATCCTGATTTGTGCAGGCCTCGCGATAAAAAATCGAACCGGAGTCGTGGTTTACGTCTGTTGTTAACCTGATTCAAAGTAACCAGACAAGCTTGTCCGAGGTATCATTTCAGAAAAGCCAGTCACAATATTGCACTGCATTAATTGATAGTATCTGCAAAGTGGCTTATTCAAGAATAACATTGACACAGGGAAACGATCAAACGTTATCAAAACATGCCTTGAGGTTTTTTTGGGCCATTATTTGTGCAATTATAGGTTAGGAACGGAAAAGAATACTTCATCAAGCAGACCGCCAAGATAGTTACGGAAATGAGTTGTTGAACATGCTGGAAAACATCCCATTCTTCAAATACAAGAATACAGTTGTAATGGAAAGCGTAACGTCCAAACAGCTGCTCTATAACTTAATTTGTATTGAACGGTCATGAGAAAAAAAAAAAACATTCATAGAGAGTGTATCGTTGTCTAGTCCAATTCGGCAAATCGCAAAGGCGGCGATCAACAAAAGTATTAGCCTGCGAACCCATTCTCCTCTCAGCCACTTCACTCTCCGCCAGTTTCTTCTCGGCCCTTCCGGCCGCGGTCAGGCCCTTTTAGCTCCGGAGTCTGTTCACAGACAACAGGAATATTGCAAAAAAAGTAGATTGACATGCTGCTGGGTTTTTAGGCTAATCACGCACTATTCGGCACACACTTGCTGAGCACTGCGCACTCTCAATCCTCGACCCCAAGCCTTGACTTTCATGCGCAAAAGAGAAGGGACCTGGACTCGAAAATTACATGCCCAATTATTCCGCTTTCCGAACATGCGCAGTTCTACACCTTTAATATATATTGTATTAGTAAGTGTTCAAGTAGTTTAGCACAAATTTTAACTCAGGTTTTAGCGATACATTAGGAAAAATAATGTGCAAAATTATTTTCGTGCGTGTTTGCTAAAGCTTTTTTCCTTGAAAGAAAAAACAAAACAAAAAACATACTAGCGTTGTTTTGCTAAATTGATGTTTTTACTTCGCTTTCGGTTAGCTCTTTTAAGAATACCGAAAAGCGGCAGTTATCTTTCCTTGTGTTTGCAATACATTGTTTCTCTGACAGGTGCCTTGGGCTTCTTTTATCTTAATATATAAACTTCCACTAATTTAACAGAAAATAAACTTTAGCAAATTTGAAATAATCCATCCATAGTGACTTTGTCATTTAGTATTTGTAGCAAATTTCTAGCAGAGAAAATGTTTAAAATTGAACGCGACTTTTTGTTGCTTGTGTGGCAATGGTTGCCATAACAATAGTGAAAGAAGACTAATGTGTTCCAACTTTGAAAGAATCATTTAAAGTAGTTTTTAAGCCATTTCCATAAATTTGAGACTTAGGGCTTTAGCTAAGTTGCATAGGCTTTTACAGGATTTATGTTCTCTGTTTTTTTTGCTAAATCAAGTGATTTTGTTTTTCCATCAAAACTAGTTTTATAAAGAGGGTCGATTAAATGTTGGCTACACGAATTTGTTTGTGCGTTGAAACGTCAAGTACTGGTAATAAATACTAATAATGCAGTGGCTTTAAATTAAATTTTATGTCCCAAAAATTCTAGAGTCAAGTTCTTCAAACTGAGGAACAGCTTTACATGAAAAATTAGCCAAAAATTAATCCAGAAGTTGACACATTAAGCTCTAGAATTAAGGGGATCGTATCAGTTAGTACTGAAATATTAAATCTCGTTATAGAACATTTGCTTGTCACATTCAGGCAATTCTATAAGTAAGTGATAAGTTTGCTCAAAAGCTGTTCGTTTGGTGATGTATTCATTTCATATTTTAAGGAAAATAAATCTTAAGTTAAAGTTTTGTTGTTTGTTTACTAAGTGTTTTTTTTTTTTTTTTAGATCTTCGCAAATCAGCAACAGTTCATTAAATCGGAGACTGTCTTTTTAAAGTTTAAAAGGTTAATTCCTGTTTAATTTGAAAATTCCTCATCATCGTGTCTCTTCGAAGTATACCACACAAAATTACCGAATTTAGAATCAGCAGCAAAACGTTGCTTAATGAGTCCAAATTTTGAATAGATGTTACGTTAGTATTGACACTATCGGCATTAAAATGATATGGTCTTGCTTGCACATAATGTTGTAATTTAGAAATTAATTTGTGATAGCGCTCAAAATACTTCAAACTGAAAGTGGAACACATTTTCTCAATTCATGCATTTCTAACTTGTTTACAAAAAAACATGAGATCGTCCCGATGCCTATAAAAATCGCTCCGAATTGTGAAATTTAAATTTCTAGCATGCCCTTCCGACCCGATTCCAGATCGTCGATATATATAGATATATATTTTTTTTATGTATCTTGACGCGGTTGGCGTAAATACATATTTTCTAGGATAATCATACCTATTTCATGTGAAAGAAAAGCAGGTAATCAGTTCCTATACTCGTGCGGTTGAGAAAAAATAACTGTACGGTTAATATATGGCATAGGTATTCATTTGGCCCAAAGTATCGAAAAAATTAAAGTTAAGACCCAATAAAAATCTAAATTCTTTCTCCATACCGCTTATCAAGCCTGCCGTCCTTCGGTAAAGGTGAACGTTTTGCCAACCAAGCCCTCGTAAAGTGCGAACGCTTAAAGAGTGTGTTCATCACTTATAACTGTCCCATTCTAAGATAAAGATTTAAACTCTCACAATTGTGTCTGAATAATTTATTTTATGTGAGTTTTGAGAACTCTGTAGTACATCAAAACAGTTTTCTTACACTTGATAATTTTCTTTATTCCTGTCACCTGCTTGCATTGAAATGTGACGAGCATTGTTATGAGAATTTAGATTTGGGTCATCATTTGTAATTATAGGGGATAAGGCGGCTTTTTTGTGAGTCAATTATATTGGAATTCATAAAAGCCTTTTAAAACGTTCCACATTTACCGTCGAGCGGAAAGCTTTCATTGTTTCTTGCAATAAGTGATTTTCTTGTGAGACTCAATCATATGTCGATTTTACAGTTTTAATGACTAGAAATCAATTATTCTGACAAATACCGATTTGTGGACAAAGAAGCGTGAGAAGATACCGGGGATATAAACAGAAGATTACATTTAATCACAGATGTTGGGTAGAAAATCGCCCAGTTTAATAAAAAAAGCAAAAGATTCACATAACACAAAATTAACATAGTCTGTGCAAACATGCATCGTTTAAAATGGTTTAAAAACAGTGTTTAAGAAATAGACGTACATACTTTTAATGCGCATGTCAGAAAAGGTTAACTCAAGGAAGAGTCAGGTAGCTTATTTCAGCATTTTTTACAGCTATATTTTATTCGTGTCTTACGAATTTGATGCTCAATTAGTTGGGTTAATTCCAGAATTAATTATCTCCTCGCGTTGAAAATTTTCATTATCAGTAAAATTATCGAATCGAATTGAGAGTAGTTTTATCTAATCGAGGCTGATACACGCTTTAAGTGACAATATTCCAAAAATATTAAAATAGCGTTAAGCGTGGAAGTGTACACGAAAACAATATATGCCATCAATTTCTGCAACTGTCAGATTTATACACGTAATAAATATATTGCATTTGACCTGAACTTTTTGCTTTTAGATGGCACAGAAAAATTGACAGTCAATTATGAAGTGAAAACTTTGTCGGACGGTTTTAAAATTAGAACGATGAAATTCAATCACGGAAAAGCTATCACATAGCAACGCAATGAAAAACAGATTAAAAAGAAATAAAAATACATTTAAAGTATGGGAAATACCCGATTAAGTTCAAACTAAGAAGCTTCGTGTCGTAAAAATTCTCGTAAAGCTTTCGAATTTCCAAACAATTATGAGCTAATTTTCAACGCAGTTGAAAATTACTTATTAACATACTTACTTGAAATACATATTGTTTATTTTATGTTACCTAAATAACATTAGTAAATATATACCTTATGGTAATTGCTATGATGTTCGGTTGCAAATAATTTCAATTCTAATTTTTTTTTTTTTTTAAATTTGTTTATTTATTAAGCTTCGGCCTACTATTACACATAAAGAAAAAGAAAAAGAAGAGGAAGCGAAAAA
>Ga0126339_10000761_pt1:0-10000 | contig 19384 bp, 17 predicted proteins | sample OrbTmetagenome_2_FD_92532 | JGI IMG/M metagenome (GOLD analysis project Ga0126339, IMG submission 92532) | Coral microbial communities from Petempiche,Puerto Morelos, Mexico - Orbicella T R C metagenome | ecosystem: Host-associated > Invertebrates > Cnidaria > Coral | place...
GCGGTAATGATGCGCAGAAACAATTAGCGCGAACGTCCTTAAAATGGAAGATGTTGGATCACTGTTGCTCGTATTAGAGCTAGATAACGATTTCGACGGTGATATCAATGATATTGTGTGAGCTGCTTCATGCGTAGTAATTTAATCAGTATAACGGGTTATTTTGAGCAGACCGTTCCCAGATATTTGCCGTATGAGTTCAAACACCACCTTCGAATGACGAAAAGAACATTCCAAATTCTCTCGGCAAATAAGTCGTCTTTAAGAGCCGTTAACAGCCAAAACATACACTTGGCTTACGAAGCAGCTACAGACCTGTTGTAACTGCACATGGATGTACGAGTGACACTGATAGATCCGCTGTTAACAATCCATAAAAGCTGCAATGATAAGTGTTTTCCCGCATGTTGTACATACAAACCACCGAACAGCGAGGTACTGGGATTGAGAATGGCTCGGATTGGTCAAATGGAACGGTTCATTTCGATCGGACCGGTCCAACCGAGAAAAGTGGTCCACCTCGAAAGGTGGACCGATTTTTTCGAAACTTTTCCGAACCGATCCATTCAATTTCAGACCGAAATTTCCGGAAATTTTGGTTGAAAGGATCTCGCCCTAGTGTCCTTAAGTTCACGCAAGGAAGACTTGCATTACAGCGTATCCAAATTTTTTTACCTGAATCACAAACGGATGCAAAATCACGTGATTTCTGAGAAAAAGAGTCATTATTCGAAATGTTTTTGGGCGGAGAACACATCGTTACGATTTTGTGGATATTTTTGTCAAACTACGACAATTAAAGAAAGCATGAAAAAGACTTTACAACTCATTTGGCCACTGAAATGCGACTGTCTTCAGATATTCACCCCAGTTTAAACTGTTTTTGTCGTAACATCGGCCTATTTTGAAGATGGTAGCTTGCGCGTATCTGTGTTTAATAAAGTGCTGTCGGCCAAGATTTCACACCCTGCTATTTGTGCCTCTCGGAAGTTTGCCGGACCTGTTTCTGAGCTTATCTACCAGGAACTACCATTTTGTCAGATTTTCTTGCATAACAGCTTGGGTTAGGCTTGTGGCTCTTCGGTGGTAGCATCACAGCTTGCTGATGTATCAAAGGATTACATAGTACTGTGGACATGGATCAAAACATTGCACATTTCTCATGCTTTCTCATCCCGTCCCAGCCAGCTGCAAATTTGGATACGCTATAACAAACGCCTTCCTGCATGATCCATATGAAATAACTTTCCATGTGTGGAATTTGATAAAGTTTAAGATACTCAGTGTTTCAGCCAGAAAATTTTACTTGAGGGCCAAAGTGGCCCCTGAAGATCTTTTTTAGGGGCTAATTTTTTAGGAAAGGGGCCAATAAATTGAAAGCTACAGAAAGAAAAAATGCATCAAGGTACCAAGGAAAATAAAGCAGTTCATTAGGATCTCTGATAAAATTTAATAGTAAGTGCTTTTTGAAGTGTTTCTACTGGATAAAGTTTCTTTTGAATCAGATACTAGTATAAAGGATCCGTGCATTACAAGAGAACAATCCTTAGGCATACATGACGTAGTCAATGATCTAGGGTTTGCAATGCATTATAGGGCGATTTCAAACACGGTCAGCCATTTGGAAGTTTTCCGATGTGAGAGAATCAATACAGCAAAGCAAAAGGACAGATTGACTTCTTTTCTTATGTTGAATGTTTTAGAAGCAAAGATCTTTCAATATGATTTTGTAGAAGGACATAATGTGTGACAAAATAACCGTTATTGATCGTCAACACAGAGAAATGTAGCCGCCGTCATGGCGACTAAACCACAATTTTTGGTCGCCAAGGATGAAATGTTACTTGCATTGGCGACCATATAGATCACAATTTCGAGCCCTGGGATGGCGTTTAAATTATTACGCCTTTGTTAAGCCTGCAGTCTTGTAAAAGGAAAGGGCCAAATTGGCCCTTTTTTCGTTTTTCTGGGGGCCATCTCTGATTGTAACGCGGGATTCCCGCAATGCCGCGCTCTGGCGGAAACACTGGATACTGTCACAAAATTATTCGCGTCGCTTTGTTAGTTTTAATTTTTTGTTTTAAATCGTCGATCCGGAACAGTTATGTTTCGTGCACTAAGGTCTCAGGCAATCTCGTTCCCAAAGCCCTCGTGTCTTTTGGTCAGCGCCAACCAAAAGACACGTGGGCTCTGGGAACGAGATTGCCATGTTTTAAACCAAGGAACGCATGCGCCGTGAAACCGGATCTCCTGAAATCTTGAAGTCTGGAAATTGATTATTCCAGAGCTCCGTGTCTTGGCGCTGACCAAAAGACACGTGGGCTCTGGGAACGAGAGTGGGTCTCAGGTATCCGAGACAACCCTCCCACCCGAGACAACTTTATCGAAAACAATCTGAGACATTATTCCTAGTAATCCCATGCGTGATTATTTATTGCCCTCATTGAGTATCTTGCGCAACCATTCCCCTTTTTTGAGTTTCGTTCAGTCATTCCGTCAATATGGGCTTTGCGAGTTGATGTTTTACTTCTTTGATTTAAATTTCTGCTTTTAAACCTGCCGCTCCGCACGCCGTAGCTTGACCCAGATGGCGGGCGAAAGGGTTTAAATTCCGGACAAAATGGTGTTCCTCAACTCTACCCGCTATAGCCTGCAATGCAGGCGTATTTTGGCGAGCTAGCGCCTTTTGATCAAGCGAGCATCACCTTGGATTCAAATTCGGAAGAGGCTTGGGGAGAGACATAAAGGCGTTAGTGAGTAGGAGTGGTGCTGAAGGAAATGTAAGATCGAGTGGGGAGGGGGGGGGGGATGGAATTGCCCCCACCTCCTCCCCGTCTTTTTTTCTTAGGCAACATGGCGGCGCAACTACTCCATAACGAGCTAATACCGATAACTCATGAACATACGGAAAACGCCGGTTAAGACTTAAACAACTCGCCTCGCCCCGGCTCAGCAACGTGGCAAATATTAATATTAACAATAGTAAAGAAAGAACAGAAGGAAAAAAACTGTGTTGGCCTCATAGCTAATCTTCTAGGTGACAAATTACTCCTAAATTTTGGCGCGAAATTTCAGCGTTAGTATATTTACAATTTCACATGTGAAAAAACAAAATTACCATGGCAACATTTGGCGGGAAATTTCTTGATACAATAAACAAGTCAAAAACCTGCGTTTCTAGGCGTCATTTGTCACCTATGATATTAAAAGATAATCAAATGGTACACTGGTGAAATTAGGAAATAGTTTCTCTGGCGTTTTGTCAAAATTCTAATAATTTCCCTCGCCTGAAGACTTGGGAAATTTTGAGAATTTTGAAAAAACGCAAGTGATATTATTTCCATATTTCACTCGCCGCCATTTGATCGTCTATTCTAACTGATTTGCTGATTGTAACAAACCGTTTCCGAACGTTTCCCTCCATCCTCGACATAGGATAATATCTATGTCATAGGACCATACCTATGATAAACTGCAACGTTAATCAGTACACCGTTATAAAAAGGTTTGATGGTTAATAACTGAGGTGGATTTCTATTTTATTGCATAAAGCCAGATTTGATTGTGAATCTAAAAAAACTGATAAAATAATGTTTCGTCAACAGCAAAATAAAACAAAAAACAAAACAATAACAACAACAACAACAAAACAAAACAAAAAACACACTTTTTGAAAACGTTTGTAATCCGCTGCTCGAACATCCAACGCTTATCAATGTTGAATGTATTTCTTGCCATTTCAGAGAAATGAATGCCAATGTCTTTTCGGGAAGCATGTCCCCTCAGCGGTGAACCCCAAAGCTGACTCAGCCGGTTTTCAGCATTACAACGTACTTCCTCGTTTCTGTCTACCAACCGATGTCCCTGTCAGTTCTGTTTACCTAGTCGTCATAAGTTCTTTCACAAGTCTGTGCGATGCAAATTCCGAAAAAAATAAATTTTCGTCCGTTTCAGATCTTGAACATCCGTTTGCGCTGATGAAGCTTAGGTGCCGTCAATTTTGTTCCGACATATATCGAACCTAGGCTTATTTTCTTTTTAGTGCTATTTTTCAGATTGTTTCAGAGATACTTCGGTCGTTGCCTCGAGTTTAGACTGTGGGTTGCATGCAAAAGATTCAGTTCAATCTTGCGATCCGTCTGCGTCATGTCAATGGCATACCTCTTAAGTTCTGTCAACCGACGTTTCGATGCGTCAAGCATCATTCTGAAGACGTCTGACTGCCTAATATATGAAATGCTTTATATAAAACCATGACTCAACGTGCAGTCTGACTCGATCCGCGCGAAGCTATATCATGATTCTCTGATGATGAGTACATTTACATTAATCCTCGCATACTGGAATGCAATCCATTTCAAACTTAACTCCTACATAACAACTTTGACATTAGTATTAACGACCTCAGTCTTGAGAATGATGCTTGATCGATGCATCGAACATCGGTTAATAATGCTTTTAATCTTTCTTGTGAAATGCTTTAACAAGCAACCATAGTGAAACAACTCATTATAAATTCGATCTGTTCAGTTTTAGCATTTGTTTCCGACTGACAATAAGAGGGCTCAGATCTGGGTTTACATCTCTGTTCATAGAGAAGCGAATTAGGACGGAATTCACCAGAAGTTCGAGTAACAAATGGACAAAAACTTTGTACCAAGATTATTTACATCGTACTGCAAACTTCACTACGACTGTTTTAAATATCTTCTCAAAAAAAAAATCATTTCTAGCAACTTCAGACGTTTAAACAAATGTTGAACACTCCGCATGAATCACTTGAAAGTACTGGTGAAATTAAACTGATGATGAAATTTTACCTGTGTTTGCACAACTCTGAAATGTGAAATTTGTTTTCTCCCGTTTCCGAGGGAAATTGCTTTCGGTGTTATTTGAGGCAACTATTTATATCTTTAGCTTTAAGAGAATGCAAAAAGGACTGTAAAATACTTAAAATTATTCTGGTACCAGATTTTTGTCCACTAAGAACTGAAATTGCTCGATTTTCTTTCGGATTTCGTCTTAAAATGTTTCCAGCGCCGCCGGCCTGCAGTTAGCATGCGACAAAAATTCACAAGGACGGAATTCGTAAAGAGGAAAAGGCATGTACTCGTTTATTTATATAGTAACCCGTACGGATGGTGAAACGTAATTTAAAACTGATATGAAAAAATGGGTGTCAGAGACCTTTCTTTGCGAGTACTGTGGTCTTATTATTTTAGGCTTAGCTAGAGATTTACGTTACATATTGAGTTTCAGATCTGCGTTTCCAGCACTACCACCTGTAGCAGGAGAGATCAGTGAATTCGGAAAGCTCATGGTACGCGGTAACTATCGAAAATTAAACGGAAAGCTTTCGAAAGTAGCATTTGTTTTCGCCAACTATTAGAGAAATTCACTGAAGTTCTGACTATGGGCTGGCCTCTGCTTACCTTTCCAAGTAAAGGCGAAGCAAGGAAACTGAACGATTAAGCGTCCAGCTTTCGGTAGTCTAGTTATATATGTCATAGTTATATAGTCATGGTTGTATAGTCTCTAAACGTAATCTCATGAATCTTACCAAGTCCACCAGCGTGTGTAGAGAGCGAAAAAGACAACCCATTCGCGGCAAATGTGACAGGAAAAAGCTTGTGCCTACGAGAAGAAGATCCAGGTCAAACCCTCTTAGAATACAACAGCATCCTGCTCAAGAGGCTATAATATAACAAACGAGTTCCTGTTATGATACTAAACCAGACAAACCACGTCCAACGTCATGTACGCATAGCAACCGAATAGGACTGAATCTGAAAATAGGCAGACAATCCATTTCCACCTGCTGCATGCTCGGCTTAGCATTTGTCCGTGACCAGAATTGGACAACCTTTTAAAACGCAATTTACGTGTCTGCCTGATTTGCTAACATCTGCGGTGGAGATGCCAGAAGCTACGATAACACTACAAATTTGTCATTTGCGTCATCATACATGACAACAAGTCGGCTACAGGGTCAACACATGCCAGTTAAAATAAACAAAAGGACAAGGGAGGTCGGCTGTTGTTGAATCAGACAAACAAATAAACATTCTAGGTGTCGCCTCTGTAGCTTTTAGTATGCGTGTAAAGATAAGCCCATCGGTCTAGCGCTCATCTCTGGTTTCCTTGCACAAATCGAAACAGCAAAGAGTATTAGTCCACTGCCTTTGCTCCTGCTGCAGGGTCACCCTAAGCATTAAATTGGCCAGCACCCGTATATACAGCTACGTGAAGTGAGGCACTGTGAGAGTAAAGTGGCTCACTTGTGTACGTAGAAACCCAACAATACATGTATGTATAAAGAGGGAACCCTTTTCTAAATCCGTGACCAGAAATGTTAACTGAGGCTGCGAAAATGCTGCCGCAATAGGACGTAGATGTCCTAGACTTTTGTAACGTTGGGTCGCTCGCTCAGTCGGGCGCTCTTAGGCAGCTACCGACTTTGTATTCGCAGTTTGTAACTAAAATTGGACCTAAATCCGCCCCTCCCCCCGCCACCCCGCCAGCCCCCCGCCTTCGCCTTCCCTGTGTTGTCATCTCGTGTCAATTTATATATAGGAGTTTCTTCGCAAATCCACCCTCAAAATGTGACTCTTTTTCCTCAGAAATCACGTGATTTTGCTTAAGAAACAGACAACATGTACCGTGTTTCTATCGAGTTTAGTATACTGTAAATCTACTAGCGAATGCCGTTCTCACATTGGCTACGCTTCTCACTATCTATCACAGAATAGAACGTGAGTAGTATAACCAATCAGAGAACGGCATTCGTGATAGAACGCTGGTAGATTTATACTATTTATTTGCTCTCGATTTCTATGCGTTATAGTTGACTCGGGTCGCGCCCTCGTCAACTATCACGCGATAGAAATCTCAAGCTCATAATCTAATTGTTTATTAGTATAAATCTACTAGCGTTCTATCACGAGTGCCGTTCTCAGATTGGCTACGCTACCCATTATCTATTAAGCAATTAGATTATGAGCTCGAGATTTCTATCGCGTGTTATTTGACGAGGGCGCAACCCTCGTCAACTATCACGCATAGAAATCGAGAGCGAATAATCTAGTTGCTTAATAGAAGCACGATTTGTAACCAATCAGCGCGCGTATTTTCTCAGGGCTGTTTTTTAAATACTTTTGTGACTCAGTTACCAAATTTGGACAAGGTGTAACGGAAGCCTTTCTAGCGTGATCCATAGGAAAAAAAAAATTCGTAAAGTTTAAAACAATCACAAAATTATTTCTGTCCAGCGTACTATTGTATGCTTCCTGTGGATAACCCATTATATTTATTTTTGCCAGTGTTTCACGTATACCGAGTATCGCTTTCAGTATCGCTTTCCTTACATGTGTAAAGGACTCAGATACGTGGGCAGAAGTTACCAGTTCTAGCGCAGATAGCGTAAGCTCTGTTTATCAAATGACTGAACTGGTCCCTGATGAAAGAAGAATCGTTCTGATTGGTTGTCTTTGCGGATCGATCTATCAGCAAATTAAAAAGACCAATTATAATAAATTATTGGCTTGCACTGTCATAACATAAAAAAAATAATTCAAAAGCCATTCATTGTATAAAGTCAACTAATTATAATATTATAGGAGGTAAATAAAGAGGATACTTCTCCAAGTCTGTACGTTTTCCCAAACTTCAAATATTCGTCGAAACATTTTGAACAAATTCACAGAGCCGAGTATTGAGCCGCCATGTTGGTGTACATTATACACCAACTTGGCGGCCGGAAAATAATGTAAACATCTGTAACTTACTTTGGGTATCTAGGCGACTGATTATCTGAACTGATCGCGCAAACATTTAAATAATCACTTTTCCTAAAACTCAAAGTTCTAAAAAGGCTAAAAATAGCGAGATAAGTATATATTTTTCGACAAACGCTCTCATAGCCGTATATCACGCACCGCCATAACTCTGAAATTTAAAATGTGCCTGTTTTAAGACGAAGCAAGCTATTGAGCTGAGAAGTTGTTCACAGACATAAATCTACCGCCTCTTATGCCTGATGAGATAGTAACGTTGGTGGCTTTTTAGTTTTGGATTTTAGAAAATGATGACGTGCAACCCAAGAATACTTCATTGAACTAGCTTGCTCGGTCCGTATTCTGAAAATATTTGCCTCGTTGTTTAGTAGGCTTATGGACCTCACTTGCGGCTCGGTCCATAACCTTGCCAAAAAGAGAACTTTATCAATATTTCGCCAATACGGACCTCACTCTAGTTCGATGACATATATATATCTCTGATTACTCATTCAGTATTAAAGCGGCTTTAAAGTGCACTGCATTTTGTGTGATGTTCATGAATTTAATTTAGTCCCAAACATACTAAAATAGAGCAGGAGACAATTGAGACAAGCACCTTGATCTCCTCTTGAATAAATGAAGCTATTAATGAAAGGAGTAAAACGTCACTTACCTGAAGTTTGTCTCATGTGCCTTTTATGCAATTTGGGCACAAATTGCAATTAATAACTCGAACTGAGTCTGGTCTACGAGCAGACGCCCGAGCAGACTCATCTTTGGGAGTAGCCTGCCAACAGGCTGCCGGCGAGGACGGAAAAAAAATTCGGCGAGCGCGAAACAGAAGAATTTGGAGAGCGAAGCGATCGGGGTGGGGACAGAGGAACCTGTAGACTTTGTTTTTGATGTGCCTATCCGCCCTTGGTGATAAGCCTGTAACAAATCAGTCAATGAAGTAATTAGACTTGTCAAGAAGCTACATTTTCTATGCTTGCAGAAAGTTCTAATCAACCTAATAAAATCAAACAGCCGGGCCAGGCGTCATAATATAGACTCGGTAAGTAAGAAACATGTTCAGGGAATATTTCAAAGTTAACTTTGTCCCTCCAGAGCCAATACTTAGAGAGCTTAAAACATATTTTGCAATACTGAAATGAGCCTAAAGAAATTATAAGCATATGATCGAGGTGTCAAACTCTGCGAAGCGACAAGCAGATAACAGTGGAAACTCCGGAAACCATGCCTTTGACCTCTAGAAAAAAATTGCTATAGCACGGTCAAACGGCTCCACTCCACTAGCTTCTACCAGGAGCCATAATCGGGGATGGAGACCGTAAGCGCGCGCCATTTCTATTGGGGCTGCCCCTTTGATATGGGACAATTTTTCTATTTTTAGAACAAATTGCGCCATCGTGTGCGGTATACGCGCGTACGTGCTGCGAGGATATTTTGCGGATGTAGCGCGGGGAAATGGCTGCCGAAATTCCCGAAATGTTTGATGCTTTTGGCCCACAACTCAATTCATTCATGTCTGTCGGAATTTTACTTCAGTATTTTCGTCGTAAGCTGCTCAAGTTTGAGTGAAGTAAGACAGTGTCGAATTTAGTTATGTCCCGCTTTATATCACTGACCAAGTTGTGTTCCGCTGCTTCTTTTACAAGAGCTACCCATTACTCCATTCTAAGTTTCACATATGTTGAAGATTACGGCTTTTCCATAGCACAGCGAAAAACTAGTTGGATATATTTGGAAATAGCAGCGTTTCAGGACTTCAAAGTTTCCCTCCCCTTGCCACACCCTGCCACACGCTTGCGAGCATTTCGCCAGAGTCTATCTCGGCCGAAAGGTAAAAAAAAAAAAAATAATAATAATTGCAAGTTTGAGTTTCAACTGAATTGTAAGCAGCGCTTGATGTTTCATAAAGGCCCAATAAGTGACAATAAAGTTTATGTCTGTAGATGCTGCTCTGTTTTGTTTATGTAAAAATTCAATAACTTGTCTGTTGTCGATAAATAAGATCGCCCGCCGATGCGTGTTTTGTACAGCCAGTGAAACATGACAATTGGACTTCTGCACTTTCGTGTGAAAACTTACATCGAACTCATATTTTATATCTAGTTTTTAATTATGTTTAAGGTTGATAAATGTTTGAGAACATATTAAAAGCTTAACTGAAAATATTTGAATACAGCAGAGATAATCAGCAAAGTTACGATGACGCTTTCTTT
>Ga0126339_10000761_pt1:15000-19384 | contig 19384 bp, 17 predicted proteins | sample OrbTmetagenome_2_FD_92532 | JGI IMG/M metagenome (GOLD analysis project Ga0126339, IMG submission 92532) | Coral microbial communities from Petempiche,Puerto Morelos, Mexico - Orbicella T R C metagenome | ecosystem: Host-associated > Invertebrates > Cnidaria > Coral | place...
TAATCAAATGATTTCAAGTGCAATTTGAAATAAATAAGCACTAGTAAATTTTCAAAGTCCAAAAAAAAAACTGCTTAAGCCCATAAGGCAAGTACAATTTGTAGTCTTTGAAAAATTATGACAGCTTATTTTCTCCAAACTGAATGAGAAAAATCAGTTGATTACTCGTTGACAAAAATAATAAATGGACATGCAGTGTAATTTCAACTTTCTGCACTCAATTTCACCTGTTTGTAATCAATTTTAACGTTCTGCACTGTTTGGGATGAATTGAGTTTTGACGTACTCTCTGCAGCCAGTCAGTGTTCTGAAATTTTTGCATTTGTATCATTTAATGCGCAATCATAAATCAAAGAAAAGAACTCAAAGAAATCAAAAATAGTTCAGTGGTGGTGCACTGCATGACCAGGGGAGATACATAGATCGAAGCACCCCAGGAACAAAATACAACTACAAAAAATCACTCTGGTGGTTAGCATGGTTTGTAAATTAATTCTTACATGTAGCCCCTAAGTTCCTTTGGACAACCACCCCCTGATGTTGAAGACAGCCAGCAGCTAATAAATATGTTCTGGACTAACCCCAAAAAACATGTTTAAAGGTTCTTTCAAGGTAGAAATACTGAAAACCCTGCAATGCTTGTTTTCTTTTCTCAGGCTGAACTAGTTGCCCTTAGGCATGACTTAGTTGAGGAGAAAGCTGCGAAACAAGTGTTGGAGAAAGAAGTTAATAATCTGCTACTACAACTACATGCTGTTCAACTTCAGCTACATTCCAATGCTGGAATGCCCTTAGACTCTGAAAACATCAAGAACAAACTAGTATGTATTTACATGGTCAAGTTTCCGTGTCCTTATGCTGTATAAGTATTATTTTTTAATAGCTAGTACATAAACACAAGTAGTGATCTAAATTTATTGATAAGTGCAGTCAGGGTTTTGAAAAGTAGCCAGCTACTGACAAAAACTGTGATCTAAATGTGCTTCATGATGTCAGCTGGCCACACTTTGTGACTGTTAAATAAATCTGATTCTTGGAAAAAGATGACAAAATCAGCCATCTACACTGTACTCCCATACAAGCTGCCTGCTTCCAAACTTTGTGACAACCCTGGTGTTGAACCCAGGATCAAACAGTGTTGTCTTGCTTAGTTCATTGGGAGTTGCATTCTTAGGAAAGACTCTTCATGAATACATGTTCAAAGACCATGATACATGTAAATCATGCGTATTATTTACACATAGATGTACATGACAGTATGTATGTACAGGTATATATCCTTCTCATTTATTTTTCCATCATATGCATTTAAGTGTTTTGAACATTTGTTAAATAGGAAAATGAAATGACTAGGTACAAAAACAATGCAATGAAAGAAGCACGCATGGATTGCCAAGCAAAACAGCTGGAAAAAGAAAACACAGCCCTGAGGAACCATGTGTTTTCACTTCAAGGAGAGGTGTATGGGGCACGACTGGCTGCCAAGTATCTTGATAAGGAACTAGCTGGAAGGTATGTGATGTGGTTTAAGTGTAATGGCTACAGAACTGTACTTTTGTCTTGCACTGTAAAGGATGAGTTTGTCTTTGAATGTTGTTCTTAGGCAATTGATAGTGTCACTTTCCAGTAAGGTGTACCATATAATATGAGTAATTTCAGTCAGACAATGCCGGGGGTGGACTTGAGGGACCTGCCATGAACCAGTATCCATAAGGGCCTGTAGTAAAATACCCTTACAGCTGTAGTTCTTTTATGCAAAAGGCACTACAGTGGTGTTACACACTAGCACTGTTGATTTGAACTTTGACTTGCTCTGAGATGTTGACTTTCTGAAAAGAACATTAAAGTAGCTAGTTACATGTGGTAAGCTTCATTTTGCTGTGCACAGATTTTTTACTTTTAGAAGGGATGCCAAACTACATGTAAGAAAAAGGATGTATCAATGGCTCATTATATTTGCTGTTAACCACATAATAAGCTACATACATATTCATCTTTAACTTAAATTGAGAAAAAATTTTAGTTTCAAAGTAATAACCCCAGACTTGTACCTTGCAAATGTAATTGACAGAACTTTATGTGCCTGTGGGTTAAAATAAATAATATTTTTTCCAAGAGGGCACAGGAACAAATCCTGCGATCTGATTGGTTCTTAGTACAGTCCGGATTTTCCTGTCTCTGCCCAGGGTATCGTGTGCACATTGTTCATGTGGAAAAGGTCAACAAATAAAAGTGATTTGAGAGAGAGGAAAACTGCTGGCCTTTTCCTGCAGCCTCAGGCAGCATTTTCAAGATATTGGTCACAGTTTTTCCCTATATGGACCTCTCAGCCAGGAATTAACATAGTTATATTACTTTATTCAAATGTTTGTTTTTGGCAGAATACAGCAAATCCAACTGCTTGGCCGTGACATGAGAGGCAGTGAACATGACCAGCTGTGGAATCAAATAGAGGCTGAAATACACTTACACCGACACAAAACCGTGATCAGAGCCTGCCGAGGCCGCAAGGACCCCAACAATAAGACACCAGCACCACCACCACCCCCACCAGCCCAGGCTGAAGCCACTGTCGGTGAAGAAGAGGATGCTGAGAGTAAAGCTAGGAAGAGGAGAGGAATAGGAGAACCCAGAACTGTAGTCATCCACAAAGATAAAACAGAGGGGCTAGGAATATCCATCACAGTAAGAAGAAATTTGCAGCAGCTCTTTATCCTTATTTAGAAGATAGTGTACATGTAGGCTTGTCGTGGTCCTATTGGACCAGGGATGGTGTAACGAAAGCATGATTGTGCTTCCAGTCTTTTGACATGAGTCGTTAGACATTCATTTTATTTTCTATTTTTGTCTATTCCTGTTTCCTAATGTCTTGATGTACATGAAACTGGTTATTTGCCATTAGTGATTTTATTGCACATTTACATGTATGTCCATAACTGCAGATTGGGAGAAGGAACCAGTTAAGACTTCTTCTCCTAACAACCAAGCAATTACAGTCATCTTTCTGAAAGTAAAGGGTTGGAAACATGACTCTTCCTTGAATTTTCAGATCCCAGACCACAGTACATGTAACTCTCCTGAATTCAATTGTGCTCTCAGTTGGTACATTTCTTCAGGCAGCAATGTTCAGTCAACTTTAAGTCGATTTATTCTGTTATTTAACTTGGTGTGTGTTGTATTGAATCATTATTGTTGTAATTACTGTGATTTATGTTATATTGGTACATGAACCAGCCCTGCTAAACTGGAAATCCTTGTGTAACTATATATATTGAATTAATTAAATCAACTATCCGTTGTCCAAATATGTAAAAAAAGAAAACTATTATTATTTTTTTTAATAGGGTGGAAAGGAACATGGTGTACCAATCATTGTATCCGAGATCCACGAGGGTTTACCCGTAGGTAGATCAGGTGGTTTATATGTGGGTGATGCCATACTTGCAGTAAATGGAATTGATCTACAAGAAGCCAAACACAGTGAAGCTGTTAAAGTCTTATCGAATGTACATGGTGAGATAACACTGGAAGTTTTGTATGTTGCTCCTGATGACTCCAGTGATGATGAGGACACATGGGAGGAGGATGAAGGACAGAGGTAATGTGGTATTCAAACAACCAATCTAGCCTTCTCTAACCTTTACCCTTAAACAAATACTACAAACTTACGCTGAAAGTCCATATGCCATCCTACCCCAACCCGTACTTAATTGTATCAAATGTATCTCTGTGATGGTACAATAATCAAAACCTTGTTAAAAGTTGTTGAGGTAACCACATACCACATTTTCATATCTAGGGTGACATGACAGAGAGACTACCCATTTGTTTCTTAGGGAATGGGTGGATAATTTACATCTATACAGTAGCTTACTGTAGCTGAATTTTTTTGTTTTTGTTTGGTTAGTGTTTTTTGATAATGTTTGTTTGTGTGTAGGTATAGCATGTTGGGCAGAGTAGAGGACCCAGCGAGTGAACTGTCTAATGGTGATGTGTACATGACAAACTCAAAAAGAGATTCCACCAGAAATCAGGCCTCATCGCAAAATGATGATCAACGGAGGTAAATGCTCAATGGAAAATTAAACTCTGTTTTTATGTGTTCAAATTATGGAGGCCTGTTTTCATGTATTCTGTCAGTTGATAAGGAACTAGACAACTGTGTATGTCTAAAAAAAATGGTGGAGTCTGGATACGAGCCAAGTACTTTAGTTCAAGTTAACATTTAGAAATAAAAACAAGTTGTGAACTTAAGCTAAAGCAATACGAGCCAAGTGGCCCGTCAGGCCGGAGGTTATCCCGGTTTCCGTAGCATGAAGCGACTAGGAGTATCTCTACTCGCCCCTGGGTGGGATGCTAGTTCATCGCAGGGTTACCCTCAGCA
>Ga0126339_10000762_pt1 | contig 19379 bp, 11 predicted proteins | sample OrbTmetagenome_2_FD_92532 | JGI IMG/M metagenome (GOLD analysis project Ga0126339, IMG submission 92532) | Coral microbial communities from Petempiche,Puerto Morelos, Mexico - Orbicella T R C metagenome | ecosystem: Host-associated > Invertebrates > Cnidaria > Coral | place: Petempiche,Puerto...
AGGGGGAGGGGGAGGGGGAGGGGGGAGTCTGAGTATCTTAGAACCCATTAATTTATGACCTTAATGTCCCGTATCCCGTTAATTCCAATTGCAAAAAGTCAACTTCGTTCCCAGGACGTTTCCCTTGAGGGGTCCCTCCCAATCTCTAAGAAAAAAGCCCTGGGAACGAGGTTAGTAAAAAGTATAAATGTTCCCACTCGATATCCCTGGATATCTGTTCTAAATATCCTATTTCCCATTAATTCCCCCAAAATATTCCGTACCCCATTAAATTTGTACCCCAAAATCCCGTATCCCCGAAACCCCTAATAGGGCCTCTTTACTCAGTAGAATCCCTCCATATGAGATTGTAGCATGATACATTTATGTGCAAGATCACGAAAATTATGATCAATGCGATGTTCCTAAACAAAAGATGATGACGGGTAACAGAGTTAATCCAGTCCCGGCCCTTCTCAATTTATTTTTAAATGTGGTGTCCATTTCTCCCACGGATAATGTTAGTATGCATGCATGCGTAGATTTAGAAGATGTAAATACGTGTGAGGCCGTTCCTAACTCAATAAAATACAACGTAAAATGCAGAGGGCAGTGTCTGGAGACAGGTTTATTAAACTCAGGCCAAACGAATCCATCTATTCCATGTGATATTTTCCAACAATGCTAACCCTCGATGATAAACCGTTGGATATAGAACTAGAACTAGCTAGTAACCAGATCCTTCTTCACCGTTTTCCACACAGTCATTAAAGTGCCTCATGCAGTCAAGAGCTTCGTGATGTTTTGGTTTTTTGTTGCAATTTTTGAAGCTGCGAACAGCACATCTGATCTGAAAGAAAAGAATACGTCAGAGAAATTAGAAGCGCGCGTAATGAACACCTTTCTTTTTGAAAATTTAATGCTCGGTTTATGTCAAGCTCCCCTGCCAAAAACTCGCCAGTTGATCAAAGCACTATAATGGCAATCCAGGCTTCGCGTAACCATTGCTTTCAGCCTTGCAACCTTTAACTGTTCAAAGATTTCTGTTCGTACTCTTGTTTTAGTTTTGTAGTAAAGACTGTCTCGAACCATGAACATTTGACATTTCTTTTGGGCATTTTTTTTTGTGGTGACTTAAGAATGACGGTAAAAAAAAGTTACAGTCTGCATTCGAGCCAGATGGCCTGTAAGCTAAGGCTGGCGCTCATCTCCAGTTTCTATGTAAAATGAAGCAACTAGGAGTATTTTTACTGCCCCATCCCGGATAGGATGCTAGTCCGTCGCAGGGTTCCCCCCAGCAGTAATTTCACCATTACCCATACAGTGGAACCCCGGCAAGGAAGATTCCGGCCAAATAAAAACTTGACTTTCTCTAGCACTTACCAGTCCCCCTTTCCTAGGACGCGGCATATCTGCAGGGAGAAGCTTTTTAAACTCCTGAATGCATTTCTTGTCCATCCTTCCCTTATTTTTTTCCATGAAACACTTTAGAAATGCCTCAAAAGCATACTGAGGGAGAGAAGATCATTAGATTAACTCCACTATTTGTTTTTCCTGGGTGTAGGAAAATGCCGTCCGTTTATTTAGAGTCGCCGTTAGCTTGGATTTGACGGGATGGAAAAGGCACGGGAAAGGTTGGAAACTGGACATTTTACTCATCAAGCTTGAAGTTAGGGATTTAATTGCATTAAACAGTCGACATGGAGTCGACTCAGGTTTTGACTCCGTTGTGATCTTTTCTATTTTGCGCACTAATGCTGACTTCCTTTCCCCTGAAACAAGCAGGCACACAAGCGCGTGTACATACATAACGTTCTTAGATTTCCTTCAAGCCAAGCACGACTGGGAATTAACAAAAGGTCGTTTTCTTTTAAAAGAGAACAGTGACCCCTACTCCAGTTTATGCGTCATCTATAGTGCGTCACTGTGGTGATTCAAAAAATTTCTTTTCCTTTGTGATATTTCATACGCTGCAGTTTCATTGTGGAGAATATTTAATTTTTTTTTCGTAAATTCATCCTGTTTCAAGTAAAATAATTTATGTATTACTGATGCTGAAGCCGATCAAAGTCTATTTTGTTGAACTGTTTCAATTTTGTAATAAAAAATGTTTTTCTGTTTTAGAAAGTACAGTCCCTTTTCTGATGAATAGGGTTCGCAGGTTGTGTAGTGTGTGTCAGGGTCATCTATACTGAGCGGCGTAATTGTAAAAAATTATCAAGTGGACCAAGTTGTAGAAAACCTTAACAACTAACGTGCATAACAGTTGGCTTAAAACAAACAATCGCTTCTCATCAGTTATTGCATATGGTTGAAAGCCGAACGGACGAAACTGCTCTGCTTATCTCTAACTTTATAAAGTTAAGAATCACAGATTGAAAACCAAATTAATTAAAATTGCAATTTAGTCGGGAATAAGAGAAACAATGAGGTGGGGTCGAATTAACTTAACTAGAAATTGGCTGGTGATTCGTGGTTGACTCGTGTTTGACTTTCATTCGAGGTACAATACGAACTCAACACGGGGTGTCATAAACGGTTGTAATGAACTTTTTCTCAAACGTGGGAACACAATTTAAAATTATGTACAATAACTAGAAAGTACTGAGTCTAAGTAACTCACATCTAAATTGACCGGTGGTTTAGGCGGTCCCATGAGTGCATCTTGGATTTCCATCGTCTCCAGCTCATTGAGCTCATCTTCAAGATCTCCTGTTTCCTCCCCAAGGCTTGCCAAGTTATTTGCCTTCACAAACACTACAAAGGCACAGAGAAAAAAGGCTGTGGCAATAGTTATTTTCATCTTGTGTTGCCTTAAAATGCCGTCACAGGCACGATAATGTCTTTTTGTACTAATCTGTGCAATTTTCGAAGTAATTGAAGTGCGGTTTCGGCAGCGTGCGGCTTCGATAAGATTCAATATTGTTTAATCAGCTTGTTTCGAGATAGCGACGTTCCCTAATTATCATGTCTATGTAAATCAGTAAAAAACTAAATTATTTCTTTCAGTGGAAAAACTGAATAAGGCCGATGATTGCTTTCTGAAAAAATTATAAAATATATTTCGTATTAACTAGCCTCTAAGTCGCGCATAGCTTGGGAACAGTTTGCAGAGTGCAAAAGGGATGGCTGTCACAAGTGAAAAGTCCTAGCTCAGTCAACAAATCTATATTGTACATAATGCCACGTAAAAATATTAGGGTAACTCAGTCAATTTATTTTCTCAAAAAACCTTTTAATCTCAAAATATCAATTCTGCACACTTATTTCCACTTTTTTTCACTTTCCATGTCAGCTTGGAGAATTTGATGATTTTGTTTATTTGCATAACCTATCTGTTTCATATTGGCTGCTATAGTATAGTGTACTGAATTTGCAAAGGTATTTTAGGTATTGATTACTTTAGTGCGACATGGATCGCAAATGGAGAACTCCAAATCAAAATGAAAAATATGGAGAACAAGTAAAATACATTTGACTGACCTAAAAGCTTTAAATTTGGCTTGTGTAAAATATCATGACTAGACCTTTATTAAAAGACAGACCCAAGCGAAAACTTCGTTATGTGAAATCCACACCTGTTGTTCATCCCTAGTTTGGAAATGGATTTATTCAGCTGTAAGAATTTCAAAACATGTTGACGTCACACTATTGGAGTTTCACGTGGGGCGAGGTTGCTAAGCAACTCGTTGCGTACGACTTAGAAGGGAATAGAACGAAAAAAACTTAAGCTCTTTCGTTTTTGAATCCCTTGTCTTCACTTCCAGGATATTTACCCGCTCTTGTGGGTGTTAAATCAACTGATTACAAATTCGACGTGACCCAGGTTCTACGATTTCTTCACTGATGTCATGATGAAGGGCTCAACCAAAACTCTCCGGAACACCAATCTCTTTTAGTATGAATCTTCATGCGTTCTATCTCGAATGTCGTTTTCTTCCTAAAACAACAATAATGTCAGGCTGATTATTACGTAGAAAGCTTATTGCGACAACGACATGATAGAGTCCAAACTGAAAGCCAAGAATTGCAACCGCTTACAGCTGTTTCGACCTGGTTGGGTCTTCGTCAGCACAGTGTAGCAGCAAAAAATTAATAGAGCAGTCAGCACAAACGCCATTGTCTACTAAAAACACATGGTGATGACCTCAGATAACAACACAAATCTATGTGAATTCAGGAGACAATTGGCCTTCGTGCTGGTTGCTCCATGTTTTGCTGCTATACCATTATCAGTTACTTTATTTTCACAACCTGTCCTGAACTGTCCGCTACTTCGGGAATCTCACATCCACACTTCTCTTCTCTTGCCTTGCGAGACCTCGGAGAGTTCCCGCCCTCTCTATTACTCTAGGCCGGGTTCCCTCTCCCTTGTCCCCTCCCATTATTAATTTACTTTCTTGGACAGCCAGGTTATTGACATTGTCAAGAAACAGTCGCAAGTGTATTTAAAGCTGTAACAATTTGAAATAAAAGACTTTTTGAGTTTCCAAAGAAAATGAAAATGAAACCAATCAAGGTGAAGATCTTCAAGAAGTTTTTGCAATCCGATCTGCTGATATTCTTTTCTGAATTTTCGGTGGCTTCTGTCCACCCTCATTAGAGTTGCAATATTAAAGTTCGCTGTTGATCGCGCTACAACCCCGCGCTTGCTGGCGCAAGGGAGCGGTTTCCTGTCGTTGGCAGTGGCGCTGTTGAGTTGAGTGCCATGACTCCAAGAAAAGCCTCTTGTGGTAGTTGAAGCTCGTAGAGATAAATTAGCTTGGTGCATTTCACGATCATTTGAGCATCTGACTTGTTACCAGTTCATCTCATCTAGAAATGACGAAGTAAATAAAGAACACCAGATACATAACAGGACCTTTTAAGTTGCTTTAATACATTACACCTAGGAATTATATATTATTTGCGCTGTGCTTCCGGTGCATAGAAGACAGAAAAAAACAACGCGGTATCCAAGAAAAAAATTGTACCTGTATTCCAATTTATGCCGATTTCGCTTCTTACACATTTCCTTTCCTTTTCACATTGCTTCTTTTAGCCAACTTTTTTTAATTTCATATGTGAAGCCAGAGGATGGTCGGGTATAAATGATGCGGCCTTTCAGCAACTCGGCCTAATAGTGATTTAGAGTAACCGCAGCAAAATTCATCTGGTCGGTTTTAAGGTGGCTTACTACAGTTTTGATGGATTATAACAGCCGAACTTGTAACTCTTTTGAAAAATGTTCCGAGTTGTTTTTCCTTTCTCTATTTACTGTCTGCTGAAGTCTTTTACCATTCTATGCGAAGCTTGAACAATTCAACGTCAACAAATGGCCAAAGTGAACGACTGAGTACCTAAGGAGAGACTGAGCATTAATACGTTAAATCACGTTTTTCTCAAAATCTACCCGCATGAACCCATCTCAAAATTTCAGGAATAAGAAATTGGCTCTGATTTAACACTTATGCAAAGTGAAATAAAAATCTTTAAGACAGATTTTCTGCAAACCAAGAAACTGTGAGATCCAAAATAGCTCAAAATCTGTCTTAGAGATTTTTTTTTTTACATTTTGGCCCGAAACGCGATTCACCCCTACAAATCAAATGGGAAAATTTCATCATGGGTTGTACGGTAGGTTTTCGAGCAATCCTCGATAAAAGACTAGCTTTTACAACTTTAGACGAGAATTGAATTGCGCATGCCCTTTATTTAAGCGCACGCTCATGTGACGTCACGTATCGTGCGCGATAAAGCAAGAGTAAATTAGAGCTCTTTTTAACAAATGGTAAACGCCATAGCGTGTACTATTGAGTTATGGTGCACGCGGGAGGTTGCTAAGCACGAAAGAAGCGTAAGAGTCGCACGAGGCGACAGCCGAGTGCGACTCTAGCTTCTTGAGTGCTTAGCAAACCTCCCAAGCAACAGCGTACACCCATGGGCAAATAGTAGACGCTAAATTAACCAATCAGAGCGTGCGCTTTGCTTTAGTTATGTTATAATACCTGTTATTTATAGAGTTTGAAGTCTGGCAGGCAATGCTAGCGCGCGCTACTGAGTCTCAGAAAAACTGTAGTAAGCTACCTTAAAAGTCAACAACGCAATTATTTCGCCAATATATATCCTTTACCCGTAAGGCTATGAAACAAGATCGAATTTTGGTTTCCGAGATTTGCAGTCAGCGGGACCCAGCTAAAATCCATGCTAATTATGCGTCAGTTACCGTTATTCAAGAACCGGTGGCGTCAATATGAGACTTCAATGCGCCGACTTTGGCACCGAAAGTACAGTGTTCTACAAAATTCTATATGCAGCCAAGATATTGCAAAATACAATAGCGAATAGCGAGTGGAAAATAGGGAATGGGAAATAGGAAATGAAGAATGGAGAATGAGGAATAAGGAATGGGAAATGAAGAACGAGGAATGGGCAATGGGGAAAGAGCAATGGGCAATGGTGAACGAGAACCGGAGATAGGGATGAAGAACGGAGAAATGGAAAATGGGGATTGCGGAATTAAAATGAGAAATTAAAAGTGGGAAGTTAATGCGGAATAACTCTTTTCGGTGGTACTTATTTATTTTTTTAATCATTCAAACCAAAATAAAAGGAACCAACCTGGGGAAGAGGCCTTGCTTTGTCTAATTATTTAAAGGTGATTTTCAGTCCGTGTTGTGCAGTCTCGGGACCCAAATGTTTATAAACATTATAAGTTCGCACTCGACGGAATGCGAATTGATGCTATTCGTAACGAACCACATAGCTTATCTTTGAGGCCTTTCAAATTCTTTTTCCAACAGCTTCATTGATTTTTACTGCTGCGAAGTTGTTTCATCAAGTGATATGAGAAAGAACGAAGCATAAAGCTTCGATCACTTCCCATCCACAATGGCGGTTGTTTTGAAACTTTGAATTTACTTCATGTAAGTGGTTGCGTAATGTTCACATTTTGTAATGTCTTGAATGACACAAAACAAAAAACGAAAACAAACTCTCGAGAGTGCGCACTACGGACTGGAAATCATATCTAACTACCTGAAGATAAGCAAGTAACAAGGAGAATGTCATAGAGGATGTCAGTCAACTTCCACGGGATCTCCTTCACTACCTCTGGTGATACTCGCATTATGTGAATCTCTTCCCTAGATCTAGAGCCCGTGCATTTTCGGTAGGCAGTAACAGAACGACGAAAAGGATCGCGACCTTTGAGATTAAGATTGACAATAGCTGTAAAATTATCATCGTTGCCTGCTTAGTGTCAGATAATTCCACCTCTCTCTTATTTTTTCTTTTCATCGGCAAATCAACTTTCTTTCATATTGTCTGCAATTAGCATGTGAATATTTATATCTTATAACTTTATTTTACCCCGTAAAGTTTCAAAAAACGTTGGATAATCGCGGCTGAAAAAGTTTTCTTCCGTGCTAATAACAATTGACTCAACAATTTTCAATTCCCATTCCCCAATCCCCATTTCCCAATTTCCATTCCATAATTGCGAATTGATCGATCTCCATTCCACATACTCATTCTCCATTCCGACTCTCCATTTCCTATTTCTCATTCCTTATTCCTATTTCTCATTTCTCATTCTCGGCTTTAGAAGTATCCCTTCTTTCATTGTAGGGGATAGTTTCAAAACGGCGCATGTGCAAGCTATGACTTCAGCAAAAGCACCTTTTCCGCTTTCCTGTTCGTGAACCAGGTGTAGTTCTGTAAAAACAACACGGACACCTCAACAAGAGGGAAAAGTTGTATGTTCTTGACAGTAGTCATATTAAGGTTACCATATACCTTTAGAGGTGTCTCGCGTCTTTGCGATTTAGCGCGTTCGGACTATAGATACTTAGACATCTATATCAAATTAAAGCTTATAGAGCTCGCTATCAAACAGTAACAGAAATTTTGAAATAAAATGAATTGCCAAATTTATCACGACCTCTATATGTAAGCGTCCTAATCACCTTTTGAAGCTAAAAAAGAATTTGCTCGTTTGCCTTCAAATTTGGACAGCAGCTGGTTTGACATATAAACAACAAAAACTTATCTGCGAATCAGTTTTTTGTTTCGAAATATTTTTTCTTCCAAAGCGATTTTTGTACGATCACACCATATGTTTTTGATCCTATTTCGAAAATTTTCTGTAAGTTTTCACTGATATTGTATCTGACAAAATGCAGACACGTTTCTTTTGCGCTTTAGGTCTACAAACTTAGAAACAAATTTATAATTAATTAGCAAAAAAAAAAAAAAGAACTCTTCGACTTCAAAAGGCGATTCGGAAACTCGCATTTAGAGGTCATGTCAACAGTTTAAACTGGACGCGCAACATCGCTTGAACGTCAGACAACTCTAAAGGTATACGTTAACCTTACTAGGATTTAACTGCAGTTTCAGTCTCATTAAGAAAGCATTTCGCACATCAAGAAACTTTTGCATAATTCTGAAATCAAGTGTAATTCACAGGATCACTTAATTTCATGAAAATTGAGACAATTAAGTGGTTTGTCAGAACTCTAATTGTAAACTAAATATATGCAGTGTCGAATTTAGCAATCAACCTTATTCGAGTGTATCTATTTACGATGCTAGTAGTTTTAAAATGAGTGTGGTCGGACTGCTGATTCCATTGTAGCCAAGAAATTAAAGAAAAAAAATGCAATCTGTTTTTGCCTTGGTGTTTATTCGAGTTACTCTGTGTTTCTCTCTAGTCGCAAGCATTGCCTCCTTAACAGCTTAAGTCGATCGCAATTTTGTTGCGCTGCTGCAGGACAAATTGCACCAGACGATGCCTCGCAACGCTTTTTACTTTGTTTCGGTAATCGTTATGAAACGCAAAACGTATTTCTACTCCGTAAAAACGCTTTCCGGAAGAAAAACGTTCCGAGACATGTTAATTTCCCGGGGACTCTTTATAGGAGACCAAACTGAGCGTGGTTTGAGCTTTACTTGACCCCCAAAAGACATTACATTAAAAAGATATGTCAGCGTTATTTTTATTGTGTCTTCGAGTGCAACCCTAAAAGATACCTTGACGGCTAAAAGTATGCGCGTTTAAAAGTATGCGCGTTCACACTAAACACCTTTAAGTGAGACCAAAGTCCTCAATTTCCCCTAAGCGAGACGACGAGAGGAGACGACGACCCAAGGACGGTTACACTGATAGATTTGTATTTTAATTTGCAAGAGAAATAAATTGTCCAATGTAACATTGCCTTCGCGGGAAGATTTTCCAGTTGGCCTTACAGCTACTAATCTCTTTATCAATAAAATGCCGAAATCAGTTACAACGAGGTCATATGCATCGTTTTCTCTCCAATTATGTTGTTACGGTTTGTGTTCCATGTGTGTGAACCCGTTACTGATCAATAATTTTTATTCCTGTTTTACTTCCATTCCTCTAAATCACTTTTAATTTTTTAAAAGATTGTCTGTTTTCTTAAATATTCAAGCAATTCCCTGCGGTTTGAGATTTGAGTTGTTTTCTCAGCCGCCCTCCGACCCAGTTAATTAATAAAATGGATGCGAGTTATTATACTTTTAAAATACTTAACCTTGCAGCTAAGGAGTAGTTTTTCCTTGTATGTTCACCTGTAAACTGTTTACATCTGAAAATGACTCATTAGGCAACTTTCCGTCTTGACCGAGCGAAAATTTTGCTTTGAATTTATTGACTTCTTTGATTTCATGTACCCTCTCTTTTCCGCAAAGTTGGCCGGTGGGTAAGCTCGAAGACCGCGTCGGTTTACTCATACGGATTAGCGTAAAGCTTTGTAAAGAAATTTGGTGCAAGGGTACATAAACCTTGTAAGATCATAAGAGGCTTTTGTAGAGTTTTATGTAAAGGCATTCTTTCTTAGCAAGTTGAATTGTGCTCGTCCATCTTGCCTTCACATTACCACAATTTCAGTTTATGGGCAACGCAATTTTGTAATTTTAGTTTTTTATCCCAAGGTTTTTAGCTGAAGACTTGAAGGAATACAATGCCTACCCAAAATTTTTTAAAACGCAGCTGAAAAATCATTCAAACCACATGCAGCTCTGCACGTTCTCGAGAAAGTCCCACACTAATCTATAGCAATAAGAATCTGCATGAATATCACTAAAACAAATTGAATTTCTGTACTCCCTTCAGATATTTGACTACAAGGAAAACAGAAAATTAACTAAATTGCATCCTGATATCAAAGGCGTGGATTAAGAAGTTATTTTATCACATGCTTTTCTCTATTGATTATTTGTTGTTGGAGAATGCAAACATGAAATACTGATCAATGTAAAATGGAATAAATGAATTACGGACGTCTTCATAGGCGTCCCTATGGCAGAAGTCTTCCCCAAGGAAAAGGTCGTCTGTGAAAGTTCAAAAATAGCTTTTAGGAGACCAAACCACAGCTCCATATGTTGGCATTGATCAATATCGTCTTTATTTCATGATTATTAATTCATCACTCAGGTGCGATTTCTTTCCGTTTGCTGCCGTTACAGGTTAACATGGGAATTTAGGCTGTCTCAAGCCTACAGGAACTGTATAGTAACGTTTTGAGAGACGCTTTCAAACACTGTCTTTTTGATGTAACCAATCTTCCTGCCGAAGGTTCAGCGCATAAACTCTAATCACTCATTAACGTGATTGCCGAAAAATTCATGGACAAAGTCAAATGTATTTTCTAGTCATTATGCAAACTCTTTGTCACGAATTGAAACCTTTCTGGGAATTTCACAGCTGCTTTTGCGTCGGTTGATCAGATCATATGTAATCAGCTGGCCGAAATCGTTACTATGACAAAATTCCGCTGTAATTAGTGTACACAGCTGAGTTTTGATGACGAACTCTCAGAGTTGATGAAAACGCTTAATGTTTTGCGTGTTCACAAGCCTTGGGCGAGCATCGTTTCAGCTATGGGGAAAATGAAAGTTTTTCTCCCCGTTGCCGTTTTTCTTCTGATGAATTTTCAGTTTGTCACTACGCAAGACTGGCTGAAAGTCTCAAAAGAGCAGTTGAAGATTCTCAGAGATCAGGTTAGCGGTAGTCATGGCTTCTACCAACAGCAAGCTGATCTGGTGTTCTTAGTGGACACCTCGGGCAGTTTATGGACAAGCGACTTCAACGAAGAAAAGAAATTCGTCATGAACTTACTGAACGAGATGAGCGTAGGCCTGCAAGCAACCCGCGTTGAGGTGATACCGTTCGGAAGTACAGCAACGAAATTCATTACTCAAATTTCGGCTCCCGATGTAACAAAGAACAAGTGTACGTTCAACGAAAGGTTTAAGTCGATGTCCCACAGCATCAATGGCTGGATGACAAACATGAGAGACGCCTTTCAATTAGCCTGGGAGGTCTGCCTCAATAACGCTTTGAAGAGACAGCCAAATACTAAGATTAAAACTGTCGTTATCCTTCTCACAGATGGCTACTGGAATTACCCTTACCATGATTCCAGCCCCATCTCTCGAGCGCAGAAACTGCTAGCGGGTCATGTGGAGGTATTTGCCATAGGCGTAGGGTATGTCGACTTCCCCAGACTTCGACAACTCGTTGACGACCCCGACAAGCACGCATTTCATTTGAGAGACTTCAACGAATTCGCTGAACTTGCAACTTATATCAGAGGAGGTGAGTTGGCCGTATAACATTTTTCTTAAAAGACTTGTAATAAAGAAAATAAAGGTGGTATCTTTGCACCGAGATAAATTTTTGAAAACAATAATGGTTGGGATTCAAACGATGGCTGCATCAGCAGTAGGTGATGTCAGATAATGGTGTCCGTAGAATTAGCGCACACTATTTTTGATCTGATCGATTTTTTAAGTCATGGCAGTACTTTTCTTGTTTTTTTTTTTAATTGAATTTTAGAAGGATTATCTTTGAAGTAATATATTTAATCGATGATAACCTAAATTTAAAAAAAAGAAGTGGCTGATCGAGTCCTCAATCATTATCGAAAATTTCCAAGCAAGATGAAATGAAAGGTTAATTTTGAAATAATAGGGAGTTTAAGCAAACCACCACGACGACGGCAACGAGAACGTCACTAAACAAAAGGTTTAATGAGCAAAACAATAGCTGTGCACGTGCGTTATAAATCTTTGTACATTTCTTTGCCGTCCTCTGTAAAACAAGAACGTGAAAAGACCAAGTTCTGCGTAGTCTGATGAACGCGAACAACGACCGCTAATTTTTCGTATTTCCATTTGGAATCGAACTCTGTCATTGCATATCTAGCCTGAGCGCGTTTTTAGAGCCACTGGCGCTCTGAACAGATCTAGACAATCGCGAATTTCGCTAGCAAAATATAAATTTATTTTTGACTAGACGTTGTCCTCGGCGTCGCCGTCGTCGTCGCTTAAGCTCCCTATCATTAAGTAGTTCGTTTTTCTTTAGGCTGAGAAATAAGAATAGTTAATTTTGGCCTCCTCTTGCTTGTTACTTAAAATGTTAAAGGTTCAGAAAGGCCCATTTGCCCGGGGTACCCCCCCCCCCGGGATCTAGATGGAGTTTATTTAACTGAAGGCTTAGAATTAAGCTCAAGTTAAACCTTCATCTGAGAATCTTCTCCTTTGCTCGGGATATTATTTAGCCGGCCTGGGTGCATCTGTAGGTAATGCACTGAAAGTGTTTGTGAAATAGTTGTAGATCTTTATAGCTGTTAACTTTGCCATTTCCCTTCAGATCCTTACGAACAACTTTGGCAAACAGAAAATGTACCTGCGTCGAAATGTAACAATAACTGCGATCCAAATGCCAGTTGTTCCTGTGGCTTAGTGTACGGTGACTATAGATGCGGATGTTCAATGGGATATGCAGGCTCTGGATACGTAGGTCAATGTATCGGTAGGTAATTACTGTACTGTTTATCGTTATAATTGTAGCTATGCTGAAAGTATAGGTAATCGCATGAATGCGAATGATTTAACGAGTGATCGATATTTGAAAATTCTCTTACTATTGCACGAGCCTTTACTGCGAGTGTAACCCTGGAAGGATTTTTCAAATTTCACAAATAGTGTACATATATTCCAATTGAAACAATTATTCATTTATTATATGACTGAGAAAATTACGAACTCGCGCGTGTTAATTAACACCACAGTGCAAAATAAAAATTAGCGATGAATCGACCTGCTCTCAGCCAATCATGATGATTATCGGTAATTTTCTTGGGCATATAACAACTCAGGCAGCCCAGACGTATTGCTTGCGGGATGAAGTTATAAACAATCGAGCCAAACTATTTATGCCACAGTTCCAAATAAATATTGTTTTTCCTTAATATCATTCTCTATTTCTTTGTCTTGGTCAATATCTGGTCTATTTTGCTGCGTTTCTCCGCGCGCTACTTCGCTTGCCATCATGGTCGCGTGGGAGCCGTTATCTTAGAGTTATTCCAACGGTATAGATGGTGATTAAAGATGCATACCTTTAGCTGAATGTGTTCTTGTTTGTCCCGGCTGGTTTAAACGGAATATTTCACTTTCTACTATCAGAGTCATTATCCATATAGTGGATTTCTATTCGAATGATCGATTTAAGTAATGATTAATCATCAATTCTGTTTTGTACTGGTAATCTTAATATGCTCGAGCCTTTGGCGAGTGCAATTTGAAAGGATTTTCAAATGTTACTCATCGTGTGAATCCTTAATTGCTCCAGGTTTCACGTAATTTTTCAATTTTTTTTATAGGACTGAAACAAATAACGAAAGAGCGCAAGTTAATTTTTACTGCAATGCAAATTGAAATTAACGATTACATTGGCTAGCTCTCAACCAATCACAATGAAGTATTTTTCTCAGTCATTGAATAGACAGTTGGACCCGGCTAATTTGAACTCAGTTATTTTTAATTTTCCTTTATTTCGAACTCAAAACCATTTCCCTTGGAATTTTCCTTCAGTCATTTACTATCAGCTATTTCGAACTCCCGCTATTTCGAACAATTTTTCGTTTCACCTGTGAGTTCGAAATAGCGAGGTTCAACTGTGAGCAAGAAACTAATTACTCATTTCCGCGCCTACCAATGCTGTTAAAAATTATTATGAGTGTACAGCCTTAGCCTCTGCTTGAATCTGCCACTAACCATGAGCTTACAAATTGCTATGACTGTGAAGGCTCGAGAAGTAAAGTTTAAAGTCATAAATTGCTCCTCACAGTGTTTAGGATTAAATTGAAAACTCATAATTATTGTATCTTATGACTGTATTTATTGTAACTTCCCCTTTTCCCAATTCTTTTCATCATTAGCCCCACTTATCACCAGGTCGACTTATTGTACTTGCGTACGTGTTTGTTTAATTTTATTCTTTCTTGCCTTTTAACTTAATGTATTATTATTCATTATAGTGCACGGGTCGATTTGGGAGGCGCGGTGGCTTCATGTTTAGTGCGCTCGTCTCCCGATTGAGCGGTCCGGGTTCGAGCCCTGGCTGGGGACATTGTGTTGTGTTCTTGTGCAAGACACTTTACTCTCACAGTGCCTCTCTCCACCCAGGCGTATAAATGGGTACCGGCGAACTTAATGCTGGGGGTAACCCTGCGATGGCCAAAAAAATATGTGGAAACTTATTCCTCATATAATGTAGCAGCACAAAACCCCGAGGAAAGGGTATTCTATTTCCACAAGTTGATCAAATCGAAACATAATCTTAAAAACTAAAGTGGGCGAACACTACGACTGACCGACTTAGAATGACTTAAATCGTACGCCAAAATCTTAAACAGCCCCTAAGCATCCCGTAATGCATCGCGAGTCTCTCCAACGTGCCGTCAGAATGATAATTTCCGACTAATTCGTCCTTTATTCGTCAGAAATTACATAAAATGGGATAAGCTCCAGCCTGATGGGCCACTTGACGCAACGCAGCTACCTTTACCCGCCTCGATTTGCCTACGCTATAGGCGGGTGGTTTAATTTGAAATTTGATTTTGTTTTTGGTTCGTTTGGCAGAGTGCCCATTTTCAACCTACAAGGATTTCCGTGGATATGCGGCCACATGCACAGCTTGCCCTGCTAACTCTGGTCACCAGCGTAAAGGCAGCAGAAGTATCGTAGACTGCAAATGTTTTACAGGATATGCTGGCACACCACAAACCGGAGCAGCTTGTACAAGTTAGTAATTATAATAGCTTTCAAGTGATTGCTTCTGAGTTCAAGGCAAGGTAAATGCAAATACAATCACATGCTAGGATACTGTGCCATGAGCTAACCAAGTAAAGCATGTAATCTCAGAATTCAAGTTTTACTTGAACTTTTCCTCCCAGTTGTGTCTTATAAATGTAAACGAATTTAGCCGTGGCCTTTATTATGATACCTGTCACTTATCTTCCTTCGTGTCCATGGTGATGCATACAAGTCCTTTACATAGTGTCTCCATTCCCTCCCCTGACTGCTGCAACTCTTGGCACTTTAATCCAAAATTTCCAACTACTTGGTCCCTATTCCTTCAGGTGGTCTTTACAGATCATACTCATCTTCCTCCTTTTGGTGCCCGGGTCCTCACTCTGCTGTAATATGTAGCCCATCAGCTTCCATCTCCGCTCCTTCCCTTCTTAACTAAGGTGTTTGTTCCATGTCAGTTTTCCTTACATACGGGCGCTGCGCCCGCAGGACGTGTGCCAATCAAAACCGAGCTGCCCTACCGAATGCGGGCGACCCAGTTTCGGATCCAAATTAAAAGCTTTAATCTGATACGGTTATTTGAGTTATTAATCCTTTTTCGTGAATATTCAATGCTGTCACCGGTGAGAAAAGTTGCCCGACTGGACTGTCTTTCCTTTAAACATGCATTTTACGTCAGGACAGTACAGTTTTTCCCAACTGCTGAATCCTGATTGGTCCATTCAAATTTCCGGATTCATAAGGTTTTTGGTAGCTTCCAGGTTCTGACCAGGGAGACGTAGTGGCCTCATGGTTAGTGCGCTCGTCTCCGAATCAAGCGGTCTGGGTTCGAGCCCTGACCGGGGACAATGCGTCGGGGGCAATGTTCTGACAGTGCCTCTTACTCTCACAGTGCCTCTCTTCACCACCCGGGTGTATAAATGGGTACCGGCGAACTTAATTAATGCTGGGGGTAACCCTGTGATGGACTAGCATCTCATCCAGGGGGGAGTAGATATACTCCCAGTCGTTTCATGCTACAGAAATCGGGATTAACTCCGTCCTGATGGGCCACTTGACTCGTATGCAGACTTCACCTTTTTCCCCAGGTGCTGACGTGATGGATAATTCCTTGCTTTTACCATTTTAGGCGTTTTAGTCTTTTTGTATATTGAAAGATAATGAAACACGTTATAGAGCGTTCTTTAATTACGTGGCGCAAAACCAAATCCAAAGTAATCACTCTGGCCAATCAAAGAGACAAAGGAAATCCAGTGAACCAATGAAAACTCGAGGTAATAACTTCTAGCGGACGCGAAGAGCGGGAAAACGTGTGCCGCCGTCTAATATCCTACATTTACTACATTGCCAGTCTCGCAAGGAAAAAAGTTATCTGTCAAAGCTACGTGCCGTTAACATTAGATTGAGATGCCCATTGTTGTCAATTCTAAAAAGAACTTGTATTAGAGATGTTTTTAGGATTTTTAAGTAAGATTGAGGGTTTATAAGTAGTTACATTTTCTTAAACATTGTAATGCGCAGCTGAAAAATGTTATATTGATATCTGCTCAATATAATTTGATTGTTATTAATATTATTGTTATTATTGTTATTGTTATTATCATAATTATGCCCGCTTACACATCCTTTTTCAGTTTGATAGCGCGGCTGTGCAATCCAATGTATAATGCAAAGAGGCAAGATAAAGTACCTTATACCATTGTGTCTCTTTATTTGAACAGTCCGTCATTGTGAGACGCTGACATGGCCAGCCAACGGATTTATAAAAGGGAACTGTTATAACACTTATGGATCGACATGCACGTTTGAATGTTTAGAGGGGTTCGAAATGTCTGTCGGAACTACCAGTAGAACATGTACTGTCCAGGCTGGAGATGTAATGCGTTGGAGTGGAACCGCTGTTCAATGTACAGGTATGCAAACAAGACATACACAAACACAACGAGCAAACGTATTCTAGGTCCCTGTGGAGTGGACTCTTAGGTCAGGGACGCTCGTCGGAAAAATAAAGACAATCCATCGATTAGAAGTTTGAATTTTTTGCAACACGGACTATCGAATTCCGTTCTTTCTAGCTCTTCGTTTATCTGTGCCGCGGTTTCAAATGCCTCTTGAAGGGCTATGTTTTGTGAAAACGCTGGCAACATTTAGAATTATTAACGCAACGGATTCACTTATACAAAATATTGCGAGGATAGCTTGTCTCCGTTGATTCATCTTTGATATTTTAAGCTAAAAATTCTGGCAGACTATGCTGATTTACGCGCGCCAATTTTTCAAAATCAGACTACTTTTCCACACGCTTTTTCTCTGAAACGAAGTCCGTGACCCCCAATTTTTTTTTATTCCTGAAACAAGTAATGCATTGTCTGTCCTCAGTAGAAGTTTGAAGAAAATGCTTGGCTTCACACTAGAGCTTGTAACTATAATCTAAGTGCACTTGGAAGCTACTTTTAGTGTGAAGGGGTAAAATGTTCTTACTTGGACTTTACTTAGTGACCATGGAAACGTTCGTAGATCAAAGAAGCCGAAGTGCGCCGCCAAGTATGGTGCACACCACACTTGAGAACGCACTTGACAAATAGGAAATGGGAGCCAACTGAAAGCGATGTGCAGCATTGCTATAATTCTGATCAACGGACCGATAAACAAATTAATTGTTTGAATTTCATCATCATAGACAGCTTAAACCATTGCTTTTCATATCATTCGACACCAAATGCTCTTCTGCAAATTACAAACCAGCTTCTGTTTAAGTTTCAACCAGGTCATTTCTTTGCACTTGAAAAACTCTGTTAAACAGTGGACGAGTCACACGGATATGCATTTTCTAGGTTAGCTAAAGCCATACAGCAATTTCTTTGCCGAAACCCGCGTTGAGCCATTCTAGAGAAATACAGAAGATGTCGTTTGTTCCTTTGCTCTTTAGCAACAAAGCGACCATATGCATTTCATCACGATTTTACTGACGAACAATCGCATTTGTGATATGTGTGACTGATTCTACTGCGAAAATGCTTCAAGTGACACTCTTTGTCATCAGGTGTGAAGCCAAGTTTTCTAAAGTATGACTTGAGATTTTCAAGTGCACTTAAGTGAAGTGCTTACTTGAAACTAACTTAGCTTCTAGTGTGAAGCCAAGTAATCTATCAAGCAGCGCATTTTCGGGCGAACGTCCTTGAGCGCTCTGAGACCATCCTCTTATGACAGGCACCATCTGTTTGCCAAATCGTACTCTATTGGTTAACACGGGTTGATTATTTCTTGATCAGCTATTGTCTGCAAACTCAAGTCTGTCCCCAACGCTAATCCCCCTACGGGAACATGTACCAAACCTGACGGAAGCCCAGCAACCAACATGGTATATCAGACAAAGTGTACCTATAAATGCAGGACTGGGTTCCAACGTGAAGGGAACGAAAACATCACGTGTCGGCTGAACAAAACGTGGACTCCTCTACCGCATCCTACTTGTAAAGGTAAGTTAAAAAGGAATTGGCCGACGTCAGTCTCCGGGGGGTACTCCCAGAAAAATCGTGAGGGAGTGTGTGGCCCGCTTCCCAAACACCTAAAGCTATTTATGACCAAACTTTTCCCTAACCTATTTATGACCTACTCTGGGAGACGTGATAGCCTCACGGTTAGTGCACTCGTCTCAGGATCGAGCGGTCCGGGTTCGACCCCTGGCCGGGTACATCATGTTGTGTTCTTAGGCAAGACGCTTTACTCTCACAGTGCCTCTCTCCACCCAGGTGTATAAATGGGTACCGGCGAACTTAATGCTGGGGCTAACCCTACGATAGATTAGCATCTCATCCAGGGGGGAGTAGAAATACTCCTAGTCGCTTCATGCTACAGAAATTCGGATAAGCTCCGGCCTGGTGGGCCACTTGGCTCTTATGCAGACTTAACCTTTTTTTTTACCTTTATTTATTACCTAATCAGGAATTTTATACCTCATTTAAGACCTGACCCTTAATTCAATACTCTGTTTCAGACCGGTCTTACAATTAGTTCCCTCGTTCAGACCAAAGTTAACGGCATTGTGAAGGCATTGACGGTCTTATCGATAATGATTGAAAAAGTAGCTTATTCTAAAAAATACACCCAATTCAAGTCCAGAGTGCAAAAGCCATACCCTATTTAAGACAATAGCCACAATCGATACCAGATTAACGACCAAAACGGCTAAAACACGATACCCTCTTGGGTTCGCATAATAATAATAATAATGATGATGATGATTAAAATTATGGTTACTACAACTAATGCTAATACTACTACTACTACTACTACTA
>Ga0126339_10000763_pt1 | contig 19376 bp, 11 predicted proteins | sample OrbTmetagenome_2_FD_92532 | JGI IMG/M metagenome (GOLD analysis project Ga0126339, IMG submission 92532) | Coral microbial communities from Petempiche,Puerto Morelos, Mexico - Orbicella T R C metagenome | ecosystem: Host-associated > Invertebrates > Cnidaria > Coral | place: Petempiche,Puerto...
ACCATTTGATCACGGAACGTGACAACATCCACGCGAGAACCCCCGACATGTGCGTGGATCCGCGCGGATATATGTCGTCATGGTGGCGCAATTTGTTCTAAAAATAGAAAAATTGTCCCATATCATAGGTGCGAGCGGATCATAAGACTTACTTCTCCGTCCCCGGTTATGGCTCCTGGATATATAGCGCCCTTAAGTGAACTAACTTTTAAATTTTTTCTTCTGGCTGAAACAAGTCACACGTATGTGGAACCAGAAAAGATGTTTCAAAAAGCCAGCTTTCAAATAGCGTCCTTAGTTATACAGTCAGCCTCACAATGCATTGTATTTATAACCAAACAAGAACCTTAATATACATATTATGACAGTTCAAAGCATTGTTTACCAAGTTTTCCCATTGGTACATACGCGATTGTCAAATTAAACCAGTCACATTATTGTTTTGACTAATCATGGTTTGACCGTGAATCTCCTGGAATAATCGTACAGAACTCGAGCCCAGACGGCCAACACAGCCATCGACAACAACCCAGTCGAATTGAAGGATCAAAGTTTGAGAATTTTTCCGGCGGTGGAGTATTAAAAGAGAATGTACCGAACAGCCCTGTCGAAGAGGAATGGAGGCAAGCGAAGACATGAACGAAACTGACGAAGCTGAAAGCCGTTTTGAACAAGAAAGCGTTCTTTCTGAATCAGGCTTTGATGAACTAGCTTGTAAGTAAAATATATATATTATTTTTCAAACAAAACGGAAGGTATGGCCAGTTTGTTTATCGCCATATTTGAATTTTTGTTGAGAAAAGTTAAAGATCATCGACTATGCGTTACCAGGTTTAAGAGCTTTCGTCAGAAGTATAATTATCATGGATTGTGTTTTAGCTACATCTGCTGTTTACAAATTTAAATTGTAATGGAAGAGAAAGTTGATCAGTGTGGTATCTCGCGCGCAAATTATAATCAAGATCTGTGTAAAAATATATGCTAAACAGACTGAAATTAAATATACGTCGTAAACTGGAAAGATTTCAGAAACATTAACGAGAGCAAAAGTCAACAATAATTTAAATGCAAAATCTAAGAGAATATTTCCTTGCTAATTGGCCCGAAAGTAAAACATTTCTCGCTTTGAACTTAAAACAGATCCGTTCTGTACCATGTTTTTGCAGTGGTTTTGTACCCTGTTTTAGCGAGTTTTAATTAAAAGACAAATATAAACGATTTTGCGGTTCACTAATAAGTTTGATAATAGAAGACATTGAGCTTTGCTTACCACATGTTTACACGCAGATTTTATTCTTTATCGTTTATATTTAATAGCTGCACAGTAAACGGTCTTGAAATATATTGCACTTCGCTAGACCGCATCTATCGAAAAGAATCATTACGGCTCGCACAAAAGGCCGCGGCATTTTGCCAAAGCACAGTCAACAGCAATTTCAGTGTTTGAGAATATGATTCAAAAGGGTAGTCAAGTTTGTTACGAAACGGATTGAATATCGTTGGCAGGATAAAGTACAAACACCAAAATGCGATATTTTGCAAACCAAGTTATGTCTGAAGATTTTGCAAACGGTTTTCGAAACTGGTTTTGGGGTACGAGTGAACAAGATCAATTATTTCATGGGAGCAAGGGATTACTTTTCTCTTTTTTACATTCATTTGAGGGAACTGAAGGGAGTTTAAAATTAAAGCGAACTTTAGCGAAAATGATGAACAAGGGAGAGGACGCATTTTTTTAAGCTTCTGTGATGACGAAGGGTATCATATAGTCCTTGGTGGGAGGCCCTCAGTTTACAACCAAATGTTTCGGTCTTGCCGATCAACTCAGCCGCCGGCAAATAAGAAAGACCTAGAAACATAAATTGTTTATTTTGGGGCACTCCGCTATCAATTCGAATGCAAAAAAATATATGGAAGACTGAAAATTGGGTGGAGATTGAGGAAAACAGTTTCGAATGTTTCTGAACTGAAGACAAGATATCCAGGAAATGGAATAGAATATTCATTCTTTAGCACTTGAGATCTTGATTTCTGAGTTCTAGCATCTTATTACTGTGTATGCATACCTAAAATGCTAAAAAAATCAAAATAACCTGCACGCTTCAAGCATGCTTTTATTGCCGGTCAATTAAATCCACCGAAAATATTAATTCGTGCAAGCGCAACTTCAAGCGCTCTCAGAGGGAAATCGACCTTACAATAACACATCACAAAATCTTCTCGGAAACAGTCTGCTAGAAAAGCTATATTTATTTTTTTGGGGGATAGTTGATGACTCTTTTGACAACTCTGATATATCTATCGACGATATTGTAGTCGGAGATAAAACAAGTCTGCAATTCTCAGAGCCTGAAAACCCAGGGAGTAGTCTCAATGGCGTACCACTGTACTGTCAGGTTTCACAAGACAAACTTGATCCATATCAATCCAGCTACAATATATTTTGTCTCGCAGGCGTAAGGTCTAACCTGTATGAGCTGTTGACAGGGTTCGGTTTCCTTGTTGTAAAAGAACGAATTACGACGAGATTAATAAATGCAACTAAGTCCATGACCTTTAAGAGTGTTAAGCTGAGTCAGGTTTTGGTCCCATATTGTAGGTCCAAACTAGAACTTAATTTGGATTTTTGTTTCAGTTGTAATCAGAGTCTATGCTTGGATTTCTGACACCCTTCTCTGGTGTACGTCGTTCTTTTGGATGTTTAGGAAACGTTCGTGAGCTTTTGTGTCCCTAGTAGTCCTAGTAGAAGAGTAAGGCAGATAGGTTAATTGTAAATCAGCAGATTTCGTTACGCTCCAAGACAAACGTTTGTCAAAATAAAACAATTATTTAGAATCCTGCCTCCTATTGGCAAAGCATGCGGCTTTGTTACACATCACTAAAGCCACAACATAAACTTTGTAAGTGGCATTTCCAGACAGTCAACGCATTCGTGCAGAAACTTAGTAGTTGCGTGGTCTTTTGAAAGGCTTAAAGCCGGTCGGCGGCTTCTGAATAATGTGCAGGTTTTGTCAAATGGAGGCTAGAAATGGTGAAGGCTGCTTTGAAGAAGAAAGCTCTCTTTCTGACTCAGGATTTGGGGAGCTAATTTGTAAGTATATAAAGATCTATTTATTAAGGTATTAAAACGTACTTGACTATAGTTTCGATGAGTTTTCCATGTAAGCGGTTTGGTTTACAATCGATCTTACAAGACATAGCCGTTTATACGAGGGCTAGACTACCCGATTTACAGTCAAACTAAGCAGTAAAACATAAACTTAAAGATTTTGTTTGATGATGGGATACGTGTTCAATTTGTTTACAAAAGGTTTTACGCTTCTTTGCTCATATGAAACGAACGTGACCTTTCTAAAATTTTCCGCGAACTCGTTTCTCACAGTCAAGGCTAAGATTATATTGCTTCAGTTTGGTTGCCGATGTTTTGTGTACGATACTTGGGTTTTACATAATTGAAACCAAGGATTTAATCCTTTAATATTAAGTCATCTTGAGTTGTATCATGCGTAGTTGAAACCGAGCCATGTTTGACATGCCAGATGAACCAGTGCACGAAAGCCAAGTCAGCAGTTGTGCCAGTCTCACAGTATTCATCAGTACAAATTTAAAGTACTATGTAAACTTGCGAATTGGAAAAAGCAAAGGAGAGAAAGAAATCAGTAGAGCAGCTCTTTAATTTGTTTCAGTCAGTAGCTCTGACGTTTACTTTTCTTAGTTCATTTGTGAGTTTATTACGTACGTGTGCACAGTAATCTCTGGAGCATGACTAAATAGGGGCCCACGCTTCTTCAGTTGAATTGTGGGCAATAACAAGACAGACAGACGTGCAGTGAAACACGCGCTTTCGACTCGGTTTGTTGTCTTCCTGATTGAAAACTAACCGGAAGTCATACATTAAGGCAACAAGGACTGACAGTCAAAGCAGTTTTCTTGATACGAATGAACAGGAAGCAGACTATTTTTCAGACATTGCAGGGTCCCATTTCTTGTTAAACAAAAGCAGTTAAATAGCTAGCAGATTGGGCGAATCTCCGAAGATATCCGGCCTATAAGCTTGCAGCTGTATTGTTTGAAGCGGATATTTAACAAAACATTCTGAACTGTCAACTTTCTTTGTCGTGCCAGGTTTTTTCAATGTTAAACGTTATGTTTACAACCCTGTCCTAATGGAAGCGTTTTTTCGATCTGCAAATGTATGCGGCGCCAAGAAATAGCTCACTTTGTGATAGGCAGATATTTATAAAAACTGAGTGGCATTTCCAGACAACATCGCACAAACGCACTAGCGACGAAACCCTCAGATTTAGACCTAAGGCAGAAATTAGCTTGGAAACATATCCGGCCGGTCGTTTCTCGTTGCGGTTTTCTGGAAAACGCAAAGGTGCTGTCGAGTATAAATAATGGCGGTTAACGAAAATGAAGGTTATTTTGAAGACAAAAGCTCCTTTTCGGACTCAGAATTTCAGGAACTAGTTTGTAAGTAGAAATTTTAATACAGATATTTTCCGGACCAAATAAGGTCACTACGATTTGGGAGCGGTTTACATGACCCGGCTATATACGTGTGTGGCAACCAGCAGCCCTATTGTGTTTTATGTGCGCTCCTGAAGTCAGTATTTACAATTTATTAGATAAGCTGTAGATAAAGTCAATACTGAACAAATAGTTGGTTTCAAAACCGATTTCGCTGTTTTCCTACGCCGGCTTTTGGGCCAGTCTCGGAGCACTCAAACAGTCAAATCTATACCAGAAAATATTACCTTAAATTACAGGGAAACGTGAATCATATATACAAGTAGAGACATCCAACTTTAGCCGGAAAGAAACGAGAAAATGAAAGCTGACGGAAAGCCATGCTTCGCTTTGACACATGTTGGCAAGAATCGTTCTATAGTTCAACCCGTTGACAGATATCTGGTTTTCATGCTTCCGAATTGAAATGCAAATTCGACCAGGACTCAGATCTGTACTTTAATATATATATAACATCTGCTATACACGCGTGAATCCAAACGAACTACGAGAGTTATCGCTTTTGCGTTTTTTGTCGACATGGTAGACCTTCTTGCAATAAAATATGCTTAAAAGCTTTCAAAATTAACCGACATTTAGACGAAAAACTTGTATTTGTATTTTTTATTTCTCTGGAAACGTTCTGTTTGTCCAGGTGAAAATGGAAATGACTTTCTGTCTAAGCAGCAAGCAATTACCAATTGCGGAACATCTGGAAACACGCAATGAAAAAAAAAAGCAGGCAAGTTTCGAAGACTTATTCGCTCGGTGATAAATCGCCCAGAAATGTTTATAGCTGATTTGTGCAAGAAGCCTGTGTCACACAGACAAAGGGTGGTCAATCTGTGATCTGACTACATGAGGCCCAGGTCACAAGAACAAGAGTTTGTTCCGTTTTTGGCAGATCTTTTTTTTCGATTCTTTGTTCTCAAAACACTCTCCTTCGGCAGCCATTGGCTCCTTCCAGGTTTAAAATGCTGCAAATGTATGGACGACCTTTGAATCTACTTCCCCCCCCCCCACCTCCCGCGACCTTTTTTTTTCTCAAAAACCTCCCCTTCGGGCGCCATTGGCCCCTTCCCGGTTTAAAATGCTTAAAATTTTTGGACGACCTTTTAATCTTCTTCCCCCCCCCCCCCTCCCGGTACATTTCTTACTGTTCCATGAGATCGAGGCACCAAGAGTGTGATGTATTTTACACAGCGCGTGAACCCAATACATGGCCAATCTCGGTGGCAGTTTGTTGCATTCCTTCGTTTTTTAGCCGGTTTTGTTTATCTGTTTGTTAATTCAATCACAGCAAGGTAGTATTGAAAGACAAGTCCTTGTTCTGAACGTTGATTAGGCGAAGGAAACCCTGTTTCCAGTGATAGTTACTCACAGGAGTCATTTGCCGGTACGTACATTTGATGAAAGCGACGCTCTCTTGCTGATATATTCGTCTTGAGCGACGGTTCTAGCCTGTTTCGAGGTCTTCTTTTACACTGAAGAACGGCAAAACTGGCGGGCTTGGAAATTCTGAAACAATCTTCGTTTATACAACATGGCGAAACTACTACTTCAATGGAGGAATGTGAAACGAAAGAGCCCCAGCAATATACTGTCGTCAACAGCAATACAAACGACGAGGACTCGTTTACCTTAGAACACACAGACGATATTTGTTTTCAAGAAGAAACTCTATCTAATTCTGATAATCTGGAGGTGGAAAGTGGAGTAGAAAGTGCTACGGGAGATGTAACCGAAGCAGAATTGCTTGAATTGGGTTTCACTTCGGACTACTTCGACTACGCTGGTGAAAATTTGTCTTTTTTGCAACTGGGTGATCTAGATTTAACGACAGAACAAGCGCAGGAAACCTTGAAATATTTCAGTGAGTACAGTATAATCTTCATGCTTTAAGTTTATTTTAAAAACAGTTTTATCTAGAATTCTTCGAAATTCGAGAAGAATCGATCAAGATTTGTAATCATGGCTTATACATTGTATCATCACAATAGCTATAGCTTATGTAATGCTCCATATTTACGATGGAGTCCAATACTGAAATTTATTTCACGGATATTTAAGTTACTTCATTCCTGTTTTCCTTTTTTCTTTAACTGTGTAAACGTTTCAACTTGTTGCCATCTTCAAATTTCTGTTCACATCTGAGTTTTGTACAGTTCGAATTTTAACTTCAAAGACAAAACATCAACCAGCTTCTGACATGTTCAATTCAAAATAAGTTTTTGATTGTATTATTTTCCCCAGTTATGCAATCAGCTGTTAAATATTGATTTGTCGCACTATTGGCTAATATATAATTTTGATATAAATAATGTTATCAATAATGCTTACATGTAAATTGAAAGTTTACAATCCCAGATTATATATAATTTACAGTTTTGTTAATCCTTTCTTTGTTCGCCTTGTTCGTCAAGTGTTTACTGTTTTCTATTGAAGCAGATTATTTTTGTTTATATTTGAGGCATTCTGTTTAAATTTTGTTTTCGATCCAAACAATCTCTGATCAATTAAAACTGTTACCATTTTCTCTGTAGCTCTACTCAGATATCATTATAATTACTCTTACAAAGTTCATGGAACATGTTTCCAGTCTAAAGAAGACATAAAGGGCTTTTTGTTCTCTTTGTTATCGAAATATTGTACCTTTAGACTCTCATTCTCTCCGATCATGTGTATGGTACAGCTGAACCTTCTTTTAATGGAGTCTCTTAGACCTAAAATATTGCTGCTTACAGGAGGTTAAAAATGTAGTATGCATATTATGACACTATGACTAAAGCAGACATCATCTCTTATGAGAAGCGAACAAATTTTCAAGAGCATAGCTGGAGAAAAACTGTGAGCTTCGAGGAGCAGATAACGTTCAAGGTCAAAATTATAACCGACCATATTTTTGTGCCAAGTGGAGGATATTGTGTTTATTATCCTTCAGATATTTTTCACAACACGCACGGTTTTGAGAATTGGGAATTATCACTTGGATATTCCGCTGAGGCATATTCAGTCATGTGATGTATTTCAACCAATCGTGTGCGAGCAAAAATATTTCATGGCTTATAATGTTCAATATTTGTAAACCTTATTGTATCATTGTGGTACATTTCAGTGGCATACTGGCTGATTTTGGTTGAGCCATGGTTCATATTTAGTGAGACATACATGTAGTTTAGCCAAAATACAGTGTACTCATTACTTGCAGGACCAAATGAGCCTTATATGCCACCAAAGCATACCAAAAAGGTACAATTAGTTATTCATTCTGCCCAAATTCAGCAAGTGAACATGATTTTATAGTCATACATGTACCATGCCTTAGTAACTTGATATTGCAGGATAGTAGACACAGCTCCTAATTGGCTTATTGTAGATTTGGGTGTGGTAATCTCTGATAACATTCAATATCCTTAAATTCAACCTTTTTACTGATGGTATATTAATTATTGCTAGGAGAAATTAGATTTTGGTCACTTGATATCTAAAGAGGTGAAGCTTGGATGTATGCGATCACTGCAATTAGTATTGTGGTGTACTTAAAACCACTAATTCAACCCAAAACTTAACATATCTGTGTTTGTGGTTAAATTGGAGTATTCTTGTGGTTAATGTGACAGTCATGTCTTAAAATGTAAACATCAAAGAAACTTAATATTTGGCTGTACACTGTAAGGCTGTTGTCATTAGATTCAAAATGCAGTTTTCATTTATTTTCAACTTTGTTCTTTTGCATTTCTCAAAATGTGCATCAAAAAACTACAGAATATTTGCTTTAATTTGTTTCACTTGGTCTCCAGCATTGCTTTGTCACCTTAACTGTTTTAAGAATAGACTAAGGTCTCTTTTAGACTTAATAATTATTATTTAAATTTTATTTATGCTGTTTCTGATGGCAGCTGATTTGATTCTGTGAAATTGTTTTTAAGCACCTCCTCCAATAACAGTGTGAATGGTACTGAATTATTAATAACTTTCAGCTAGTGCAAGTCAGTTTAAAGAGAAATTATGGCTGTGCTGTTATACAGTTATTGAAAAGTATGGGGCTCAAAGTTCTCATTTACACATAAATTTGACTGTTATAAGGAGAAAAATGTTTTGGTCTTCAACATCTTATTTGAAGCTTGAGTTGGCAAGTTGAGGATGAATAGTTCACATGCAAGCATACATTATTGAGGCAATAGAGTGTTAAATGAAGTGCTTAATTTCAATAAGAATCATGCAAAGTTGATTTTATGAATTTTCATCCCGATGGATCACCAAGGTTAGATTTGTTTGCAGATCCATTTATTACAGTATGTAATCTACTTTGTAGATGATAGAAATAATTTCTCCATGTTCCCCTGTTTAAAATTTACTTGTCGATTATAATGTAGGTGATTAAAGTGAGAAAGCTGTACATGAAATAATTATTTGAGTAATATAAGAATAGTGCACAATATCCTTGTGGTATTGGCTGGGCTTTTATATATTTTATTTTAGTAAGTTAAGTCAGAAAGTTGGAAATTTAAATTCAAATGGAGTAATAGTAAATAACATTGTGAGTTGTCTAGCACAATATTATTGTAACGATACCACTGCAGTGTTGTCTGTTAATTTGTTGGTAAGTTGGAGATAAAATTGCCTGTAAATCTAAAAGTAATGTGAAAATTAAATGATTTCAGATTGCATGTGGAAAAGCAATATCAGTGACCTATGTAGTACATGCATTGTTAGTGATGTTGGCTTGACTTCCATCCACAATAATTCGGTGGTGATTTTGTATTATATTATATTTGTGATGGGTTACTGAGACTTCAGACTTTTATTTGAACTATCTCTTATTAGAGACAGACAGGGTCAACCCAAATTTTTGCAGTAGCCAGCTTTGCTGTTAGATTAGGTGGTTATAATTCTGCCATGTTTTTCTAAAGAATCTGAAGAATATCCCAGTAGGGGAACCAGCCAAGAACTGACAAGATCTATTTCTGACAACCTTGATTCTAATGTAAACATAAGTACCTAAACGTGAGTAACATGGTGGCAAATACAAGGTGTTCAGTGTTACAGTGATTTGAGATATTATTAATAAGTTATTCTTTTCAACTTTTGCAGCATTAGCATCAGACCGAACGAACCAGATGACCAAGACACACAATGATCTTGATGCCATTTTGCAACTCTTGCAAGAGGTGTGTTGCATTTTTCTTTAGTAGTTATAGTTTAAGGGTCTGTGGGAGGTGCACTGGCTAAATGGTTAGTGCACTGGAAAATCAATTGTGAAATCTTGAAGAGTTCAGAACAAAGATCTACAAATGTTAATGGTAAAAATGTAAATTTATACTTGTCATGAAGAGAAAATCTGTATGTGTTTTCAAGATGAAGTTCTGATAAGACTTAAGAAAAAAGGGGTCAAGGCTGCATACCAGCCAAGTGGCCCATCAGGCGGGCGCTTTCACATATCTCCGCTTACTGTGGATGGGATGTCAGTCCATGGCAGGGTTACCTCCAGCAGTAAGTTCCACCCACCCATTGGGTGGATGGAGGCACTGTGAAAGTACAGTAACCTGTCTTGTCCAAGAACACAATTGAACGTCCCAGGCCAGGTTTCAGACCCAGACCGCTCTCTCCGGAGGAGAGCATACTTTACCATGAGGCCACGGCACCTCCCCTTAATAAGACTTGGGATTAATTTTCATTTCATGTCTTTTTTTTCCACAGAAAGAGAAAGATCTTGAGCTTGCAGCACGAATTGGGCAGGTAGGTGTATGAATATATCACTGACATGCTTGTAGAAATTGTTGTTTAACTGTGATGCTTACATGTACATTGTTTAATTACAGTTTTTGCTTAAAGTGATTTGAAATTCTGTCAGATATCACTATTTTTACTTTCCATTTTGTCTTTTTTTGTAGTCCTTACTGGAGAGGAACAAGCAGCTTTTGGCAAAAACACAAGCATTTGAGAATTTTGTTGCTGAATGCGACGAAAAGGTCTGTGTTCTATAAATTTGCAATGACAGAATTCAACTAAACTTTTTCCATACAGATGCCTCTTCACAGTAATTTAGTAACATGCAACCATTTATTTGTACTCACAATTTATAAAATAATTACAATAAACATTAAATTAGTATAGAGTACTGCCTGCCCAAAATAACCATAAGGGCTAAAAAGAATGGGCAGACATTAAGTTACAGATTATTTATACAGTTATCGGTCGGTAACACACTTACACACACACTCACAAATATAAAGATACAAACAGAATGGAAACTTACAGCGGAACAGAATATATCCTTATGAGTTAATTAAAATAATTGTAATATTTAATATGAATCGATAAAGTGTGTTTTTAATTTCTTCTTTAATTGAAAATCAAGTAATTTTTTGTTAGACTCATGAAGAGAATTCCAGATTTTAGGCCCCTGATATCTAATGTTGAAGATCCCGAAATTAGTTCTGGTTTTGGGCAATGAATAGGATTGTTTGGAAGCAAGTCTCATATTATAGGCATGAATTTCATTAACTGTAGTAAATAATGATTAAAAGCGGATGGCAATTCTTTATGATGGAATTTATGCATAAAGATTGCAATATTTAAGACATAAAAATCAGGGAGTTTGATTATAGTAAGATATTTAAAAATTGGACTAGAGTGAGCATCAAATTTAGAGAAGGTTATTATGCGCATGGCTTTTTGCTGTAGAATATGTAAAGGTTTCTGGGAGGTTGGATAAGAACTGCCCCGGGCGATAATACCATAGATGCACATCTTTACTCATAGAACTATACAGCACTTGTATGTGAAATAATTTAATATGTGCATTCCACCCTGTAATGTTATGCAGATACATAATATGCATTACTTTGTTAACTACATATAAAGCTCTTTTGATGAGCATTACATGTTTGTAGTGTAAATATTTGTTAAATAACAAAAAATGATGTGTGAAATGTGCATTGATTTATAGGAGACACAACTCCAACATGAAGTTTCAATGAAGAATGAACTTCTTCAGAAATTTCTTAAAGATCAGGAGTTTGAGGAGCTCTATCAATTGTCTCATCGTTCAGACGAAGACAGTCGTAGGTGGGTGTTGTCTTAGAGAGTCAAAATAAGTATATTTCCTACAGTACATGTGCCTGGTTGATAGGATTTGTGCACAGTATAGGTGGTTATTACTTAGATCAAGTCCTAATTTTTAGGATCTAGCTGTGTGTTTTATTAACAATGTGGATTGTTGTTATAAACTAAAAAAATATGGTTCTTATTGTTGGGTATTTTTTTAACAGCAGTGACAGCTCATGTAGGGATGATTCCATCTCCTCACTTCAACAGAAGTGCCAAGCGCTAGAGCAACAAAACACACATCTCATCTTAGAGGTACAATCACACTGTTTCCTCAGATACATGTACATCTAATGTGTACTTCAGCTTTTGTACAGCCAAGATGAAAATTCAACCTTAAGAAGTTGTCTCCTATACAGGATGATCTTAGCTTAGCCATAGTCATTAAATTAATGTCAGAGCCACTTTTAATCAATTTCTTGGAATTCCACTAAATGAAGAGAGGAAGTCACATGCATTAAGGTCCATCATTAAGGGCCATACCCCGCAACACCTGTTATGGCTGAGTATGCTTGATTGTCCCTTGATTCTATGGGTGAAATCGTTCGTTGTTGATAGAATTCACCAACAAAGTAACAAGTTTGCTACAAGTGTGGAGAGATTTAAGACTGCTGTTGAATCAAAACTCAATGACAGCGCTGCTGCAGGGTTGTCAAAAGTTACTGGCTTCCAGTGAAAATCCTCAGATATATTTCTGTGTTATGGTCTCAGCCAGCCACTCTGCTGGGCTATTTCTCTGATTCTTAAGCAAAAAATAATGGCCTTACAACAGCTTTGGGCTACCTTAGCACAAGGAAATTTGTATTATGTACAGTGTGTGAGGAAAAGGTGGTAAAATCAGCTGCTTACAGCAATAATAAATCTAGTGCAAAACTTCAGGACAACTTGTCATATGACTTAATTGATAGGCTATCTGCATTGAATTGATTTTGTAGGCATTGCAGTTGAAGGAAGAAACAGCAACAGTGGAAATGAAGGAACAACAACTGGTGCTAGATTGTGTTAAACAACTAGGTGGGTGGATGGCAATGCAAACCCTCAAGTGTTAGCCAAAGGACAGATGATGTTAATGTTAAGGATAGTCCAGGATAGATAGTGCTAACAGAAAATGCTTCTTACTGGATAATAAGTGTTAATGGAAAAATCTACAGTTTTCATTTGAGTGTCAAAAGGTAATTGCTTTTGCATCAACTACGCTACACCATTGGTTTAAAAAAATTTCACCACTTTTTTCATCTAATCAGAAGTAAAACCAAAACCAATCATAACTTGTTCGCACATGTTTTCCCATGCTTTGTGTAAGCCACTGTAGTGTTCAAGTTTTGATTGGTTCACTGTATTGTCTGTGTCCTTTGTGATTGGCTTGAGTGATTACTGGTACTTTGGTTTTTGTTTTACGACACTCAATTGATAACCTCTCTATCCACTGGATAGTGATATATCTCCAGGGGTAGATAGCATTGCCCACCATTTCATCAATTGGACCCAGCTCAACAGTTCGCAAGAGTCTTGAAAAACATTCAACATGAAGGTGGAAGAGGGAGCGACAAAAATACTTGTACACCAAGACGAACAGACGTGGATTGTGAAGATGGATAATAATATTATGCATATGTACAAGTTGATGCCGTGAATCTGTCTTTTTGGCAGTCAGGCCATGAGAGATGTGTTTATAATGGGTGTTTTTGCTTTTTCTAAGCAGTTGAAGCTAAAGATCAGATATCCGGTTTGACTGATGAGATCTCCCGCAAAGCAGAGGACAACATCAGACAGCAGGTATGACTTAGAGATGAAAATATCAATTCTCTCGTTGATCACTATGCACTTCATTTCATATTAATTATGAGAATTTGTGATACATCTTTACATCAAAAGAATTTTCACTACAAGGAGAAAAAGAAGAAAAGGAAACAAAAAAGGGAAAAAAATCAACTGGTGCTTGACAATTTACTGAGATGTTCAACAGGAAAGTCACATGTACATGTCGATGTTACCTACCTGTATGTAACAGAGTTGCCACAGGTCAGGAAATGGTCAGGAAAAATTATTTAATACAGCTGATTTAAGGTCATTCCCCAGTACTGCATTGTGCATCCTTACTGCCCATAATTTATGGCGTCATTAGTGTGCGTTCACTGCTCCTTAACGAGCATGGGCACCCCCCTTTTTTAATTTTATAATTAAAGTTCTCATATGATAAATATTCATTGGGCAAAGTTTGGACAAAAATCTATCTGCAGTTTTATTTCAGGGGAATTACCTTAATACCATCGAAGGCTGGTAGAAACATTTGGAGTCACTATGATCTCAACGATATTTTTATGTAATGAAAATACAAATAGGAAAATTCTTGAAAACTTATCAGTCCTTATAAAGAAAGAATGGAAAGGATGGCTGTAAAATGAGGCTAGAAGTTGCTATTACATGTGCATCTGACATTCTGTATTCATTTGGTCAGGGAAGTTTTATTTTTATCAGGGAAAAGTCAGGGAATTTTGAAAAGTTATGCCTGTGGCAACCATGTTTAATGATTTTCTGTCTTTTTAATTATTAGGAGGAAATCACTCATCTAATCTCAACTGTTGTGGATCTGCAAAAACGTCACAAGCAGGTATGTAATTTATCATCAGTTTATTGACTGGGTGGGTATTACAGCCAAATATTTTCCTATCCAGCTTGACCTCACCCAGTTTTGGCCTTGATTTTGTTGGAAAGTGGTAAAAATGTCACGGTGAATGTTCTGAATTTTTTGGGCATCAGTGCTAAATGCTGGGGTGGTTCTAGGGGGGATTCGGGGGTTCAGCCGAACCCCTTAAATGTAAAATGTCTGACACATCATAACATGCTGACTTGGCCTCCAGGTTCCAAGGATGCCCCTGGACCCCCTACAGTAATGTATCTTGAACCCCTTCTCTAAAATCCTCCATCCACCCCAGAAATGAACTATTGACATTTGCAGAGTGGGCAGCTTTTTTTTTTCAACTGGCTCAAATCAATCCAGTGGTTCTACAATAATTGAGGCTGCTTGTTGTTTTCTTTGGGATTGCGTCAGCAGGACAGTATGGCTGTATGGGAAAGATTCCAAGGTGTAAATGCACATTCCAAACATTTTTACCTGAAACAAAGCAAAATTGTATGATTGTACAGTCACTACTTTAGATGAGCTCTGACTCTGAAAATGGCTTCTGCGACATGATTGTTGTAACTATTCCGCAGTATGATGAAAGTATTTTTCATTTCAGCTTTCAATGGACAATGAAGATCTGCAAAGTTTACTGAACTCTTCTCAAACTAATCAGAACCAACTTAAAACCAAGGTAACATTTCCTCATTTAGTTTGTGACTTTTTACTGCTGGGTCCTGTGGATGCTTTTGAACTCCTTGTGAATCTATTTGTATTGCAATACTCAATCCTGACTGTTTTATACCAGGTGGATGATTTACAAGATAAATACCATGAGTGTTTGGAGATGTTGATGGAAAATCAGGTACTAGTGAACAGAGTTCAGTCACTATTAATAGAAAACTCCTCTAAACTGGTAAACCAAGCTATTCTCTTCTGGTGGAACAAAACTGAATCACTAAATCCTTGTGGCAGTTGTAAATTTAGTTTAGGAATACGTCCATTGTGACGATGCGGTGTTATATAAGTTGTTATTTATATAAAAAATATCAATAAATTTGTAAATAATATTGAGGAGTGGGTATCAACTAACTGAGGATTTGCCGTGTCTTTTTCATCAGCAATAGTGTTCTGTCGAAGTTTGGTCCCCTGTTTTAACCCAAGTTCTTTCCTTTTCAGAGGGAAGTCAAAAAGTTAAACACGAAGATAGAGTAAGTGTCCTAAAGGCTTCAAAATAGCTTGATAATTAACCAAAAAAGACCATTACTTCACGCGTATAGACTTTAAGCAAATTTACGTATTGGTAAAATCTTGGAAACTGAGAATATATGGTGCAAATTGAATCTCAACTCAACCGTATGTCTGTTAAGAACAACTTTAGAAGCTACGTCATTGTAGGAAAAATGATCTCAAATGGCTTTTCCTTGTCTTAAAACATGTATGTGTACAAATTGGTTGGGGATCAGTGTGATTGTAAAGTCACTTACATTTCTTTGATGTTAATATTTCAGGAGTGGGACTGGACCTAGCAAGATGTCACCCTCTTCTCAGCTATCTTATTATGTAAGTAAAGAATCATGAAATGTTAGATTCGCTTTGAGCAACCTTTCATGGTAAACTTGTATTTAAATGCAACTTTTAATAATGTTGATATCCAGTGGAGGTAGACAGTGACCTATTGGTGAAAAACAAGTTTTCAATCGTTGACCGACACGAGAAGGGTGATATTGTTTATGGTCCCGTGAGAGGAAAACAATAATATTAAGCATGGCTTAGAAGAGGATTTCATGTTGTGTTTGATATCGATCTGAAGTTTTTTTTTCCCCTAGGATTCCCGTGATTCCATTGCTCTGGAAATTGAGGAAAGCGTTAAAAGAGATCTGACTTCCCAGCAAGAAAAACGGTTAGGTCTTACTTTACACTTACGCTTGAAACTTGTCCTTGATTAAATAACGATAACTGTAAAAAGTCTGAATAAGGCTACTGGTCCATCAAGCCGGAGCTTATCTCGGTTCCCTTTGGCATGAAGCGACTAGGAGTATTTCTACTCCCCACTGGATGGGACGCTGGTCAATCTTACATGTAGGTTTAACACATAGCATCAAATTCGCCGGTACGCATTTATACACCTGGGTGGAAAGAGACACTGTGAGAGTAAAGTGTCTTGCCCAAGAACACAACACAGTGTTCGCAGCCGGGGCTCGAAACCGGACCGCTTGATGCAGAGTCTTGTTCGCCAACTATTAGGCCACCTCACCTTTACATAAGGTTATATGCGTCCTCACTTGACGAGAGATGACAGAAGGTGTAAATCAAGAGAGATTGTCGATCTTTTTTGTGAATTTGATCCATTTCTTGTTTGCAGAGAACACACAGCTCGTGTCATGGAAACTGTCCGTGCCATCAACGCTGGCAAAACTTCGAGAAGACCTCGAAAAATAGGGGTACATAATCACCAGAGCACAAGTTCTGCTAAGGATGGACCAGGCTTCAAATTCACACTATCCGACACCGCAGCTGAAACCCGAGGGGGAGGTGAAGGAACGAGTGAATCACAGGACGGGAACCCTGGGGCAGGTGTGTATCCAACTGTGATCAACTAGTGCTTTGTTTAGCCCAATATAGTGAAAAAAAAAAACAACAAACAAACAGATATACGGTTTACATCAGAACCCTTTTTCGAAAGACGTCGACTTGAATCTTTTGTACGAGTAAAATCTAGAGTGCACTGATTTCGAAATTTTGCGCAGTGTTAGCATGGGTAATCAAAATGGTGACGAGTGAAGTTAGGAAATAATTACGCGTGCGTTTTGTCAAAATTCTAATAATTTTCCGAGACTTTAGACGAGGGAGATTATTAGAATTTTGATCAAAGTTAAGTGAAGTTATTTCTTAATATTACGAGTATACCACCTGATTGCCTTTTAACATCATTGGCCACGAATACTTTGTTTACTGAGTCGAGAAATTTCGCGCCAAACGTTGCTATGGCAATTTTATAATTTCACATGTGAAATTGTAAAATAACGCTGAAATTTCGCGCCATAATCAAGGGGTAATTTGTCACTCGTGATATTACAGAATCAAATTACCTTTATGGGGTTAAGAGATGAAAGGTTTTAGACTAATGTTGCGAGTTTCTTTTATTGTTCAACAGATCGGCGAATGTCTTACACACGGCGCTCGTTCAGAGCTCCAGAGAAGCTGCAAATCGTTAAACCAATCAAAGGGTCAGTCACACTGCACCAGTGGAAGAAACTAGCCAATCCAACGCTGAACCTTGCAGAGCAACGCCCAGGGGTACACGTGAAGGGGAACGGCCAGGAGTTACCAGATAAGGAGCCAAGGGAACACACAGATACGATCGACATGGACCCAGACGAGTACGTGGAAGATGAGCCATTGCAAATGAACCTTTCTCGTACCTCGGAAGGGACTTCAGGGGCTGCCAGCCAAACAGGGACAGAAGATGATGAGGATGAAGACGAACCTATTCAGATGCGAATTGGTCGCAGTCCAGAAAAAGTAGCCTCACCCACTGGGGCTAAGAAAACGGGGTCTGTGAAGAGAAGCCCCGCTGTGTCCCCTCCACGAAGTCTGGGCCTGATCTCGCTTGTAAGCGGGCAAGGCTTTCAGAGAGGCTTCAAAGAACGTAGTGTTGACAGCGGTGGTATCTTAACGCACCTTCTAAACAGCCCCTCTACTTCATCACCTGGGACGTCTTCAGTGGGCCAGGTACTCGCTGACGTGTTGAATAAGGCCAGCAAGGAAGCATCAGAGAAGGAGCCTACTAGGGCCGAGTCCCTTCGCAACCTGGCAAATTACTTTAGTGAGAAAGAACGTGGTAGTAGCACCGCGCCTCCTAAAGTCAAAACCCCTACCTCTCCCCCAGTGGTACCGCTTACCAGCACCGTACCCCCAGCCGGGGGTGGTTTGCTGCTTAGTAAGATACTCGGCACGAGCGGTTTATCAGCAGGGTTGACGATTCCTTCGCCGACAACAACGACAGCTAAGACAAACACTCCTCCCACCACCACTAACAGTACGTCCACAGCACCCAGTATTTTTACACGAAGTACTTTGGTCAGGAACTCCAGTGGCAGCAACTTGCTTAGCTTGGCCCAAGAAGCAACAGCAGAGGATGCTTCAAGTAAGCGTCACAGTCTGGACTCATCTCTGCTTAAGAACACAAACAAGCAATTGGAGTCTGAATCTTCTCAGGGACTGGATTTTTCTCAGTTGAAATTTCCAACACTTCGCCGGCGTGCGAGTAGCGGTGATCTTCAAGAAATGGGAAGTTCAAGCAGCTTAGATCGGCTTAGCGGCGATGGGTTAGGAGCTCGATTATACAGGAGCTCTAGTATCGGAAATATGAAGGACCTTAGCAACGAGAACCTTTCAGGGCCATCGGGGGACGTCTCTGAAGGGGGATTTTTTGGTCGTCTTCGTCGCTCTCCAAGCATAGGGAGCCTCACAAACCTTGTTCAACGATCCAATTTTTCTGCAGTTCTTCCAAATTCACTTGAAGGATCTAGACAACGTTCAACGAGCTTAGAGACATTTCCAGTGTTCAAGGCGGGCCAATCTCCTTCTCCATCCAAGTTCGAAGATGGTGGACATTTCTTTGGAAAGAATGCTCCCTCATCCAGTGTGGATGCGTTACGCGGGGCTTCCGGTGGGGTCGTCACTGCGGGGTCTCGGCTGAGTAGTTTGGCTGGGGTCCGCGGTTTTTGGTCCCAGGGATTGAGTAAAAGCTTGGAGAGTCCTGCGCCGCCAGTTGTCCTACAGCCACAACAACCCAAGAGTGAAGAGCGGCTTGAAAAAATCAACAAGGCCTTTGCTTTTGAGGATTTTGGAGGGCTAGGACTGATGTCGTTTTTTGGAGGCAAATCTCGTGGTTCTAGATCAGGCAGTCAGTGAGAGGAAGAGATAGGATTACAGACGAGCAATCGCTAAATTCGGCCTTGGAAGGGAGAAGATGTCCCCACCCTTCACTCGGTCAAGTTCGTATTGTTTGGTAGCGAATTCCCCCCCCCCCCCCCCCCCCCCCCCCCCCCCCCCAAACACACAAAAAAAAAAAAACAAACACTAAATCAAAACAATACCCAAACCACAAACAAAAAGACAAAAA
>Ga0126339_10000764_pt1 | contig 19373 bp, 15 predicted proteins | sample OrbTmetagenome_2_FD_92532 | JGI IMG/M metagenome (GOLD analysis project Ga0126339, IMG submission 92532) | Coral microbial communities from Petempiche,Puerto Morelos, Mexico - Orbicella T R C metagenome | ecosystem: Host-associated > Invertebrates > Cnidaria > Coral | place: Petempiche,Puerto...
ATATACCTGTTGTTGTTATTCTTTTTTGCAAAAATTAAATATATGAGGTTGAGATCAAGGTTAAAAAAAAAAAAAAAAAAAAAAACAAAGGTTTTTAACTACAACATTAAATATTATTGAGCTTTTGTGATGTCACAAAACTTTGGAAACAGTATCATAATTTCAACTTGCTCGCTACAATAATTCATTATTAACATTTCTACATAATGAGTCACTAGTTGTTATATAATTTGGCAGGTGGTCATTTTGTTACATAAAGTAGCTTGGACAGTGACCACCAAGTAATGGGGCAGCATTTAAGTTTCTTACATGAAGGCAAAGAAAGAAGATAGGGTGAATGTTTACATTCTGAATGGAGTAATCACCAAGAAATTGAGGCAAAAAAAATTAATAAATTAGTTGCTGCATGGATAAAGCGTTGACCAGATTGTTATGAAATAAGACTGGTTATTTACTTAAGAGGTCCATGTTCTTTAGATTGCCAATTTATTTCTTAGCAATTTTTGTTGATGATTGGATTAGAAAACACATGATGTTCAGGGAACATTTTTGTTGGCCTCAGTTGGAAGGGCTGTACCATCAAGCTTATCGCATTTTCCACGAAGCTTGTATACCATTAGTTTTATTTGTAAAGGGGATGATATTAAGTAATGAAATTTTAAGGACTGGTAATGACTTAAGTATATAAGTAGAAGGTTATTTAACTAAAATCATTTTGGCAGACAAAAAATAGTTGACAAAAAGACAAAATTTATAGATAATTTGAGTATACACAAATGTTCATAACCCACAAAGATATTTAGACTTTTAATATTACCACATATAGTTGATTTTACCATTTCAAATTAGAAAATAAAGTGTTCATGTTATAAATCAATTAACTAAAATAACATAGAACAATCATAGCTCAACTGACTAGGGAGAAGATTTTTACTGTTTGTAAGATATTATATTATGCCCTTAGTTACTGTGTAACTGTAAAAGTAATCACCAGTAACTTGAGATTAATGTGAAATAATTATTATTGTAAAGATTGTATTTGACTGTTTTGTGAATGCTTTTGGACCAAGTTTTATCCATTGTGAAGTAATTCAGTGTGATTAATTTAATTGCCAGAAAGGAGACTCGTGCACAGAGCTTTAGAGTGCATTAGACATTGTTTAGAATGACAAACAAAAGAAAGACCACAATACTGTAGAAATGAAACGTGTTTTCAACAACGATTTTCTTTGTGCAAACCCATGCAGCATTTGACATTTATAGTTCAGTCCAAGTGTTCTTGCCATGTATTCACCTCTGATCTCAACTCAAGAAGCTTAATAAAAACATTGCTCGATTGAAGGACTTAGTAACAGTTGGATTTTGTAGAACAGCAATACCAATGACAGCAGCCACAATGAAGTGAGGTTTGTTGTAAAGTAATAATTCCTACAGTTCTTTTATGAATGTGAATACTAATAGTTTTGAACAAAACTTGCACACTCTGTGCTGCATACGTTGTTTTGATATGGATTTGTTTTGCTTCTTGGCAAGGCATGGTTTATTGCTACAGTGACCAAAGAGATCAAGGGAAAGATCGAGATTAAATTAAACTTGATTCAGTCACAAGACAAATGAAGTTCCCTTTTTTTATTGATCAATACTATGTTGTGGCCTTCCTTTGATGCGGGGTTTGTAATAGTAGCTGGCTCTGCATACATTCATTGTTAACCAGAGAAATTATTTAATTGTAGTGGTTTTTTTATCCAGAAATAAAATTTAAAAACATCCTGAATAACATTATGGAGTGTTCATATGAAAGTGTACACAATCATAACCTGCCGTTTCTCACAATACATATTCTGTTTTAGAAAAATAACATTCATCCAAAGAAAATGATGACCAGAGCCACTTCCGATAACTATTGGTAGCTGTAGCAGGATTTTTCTTCTCATAGAGTGATGAAATGTGAAGGTTTTGTGTGTGACAGATTCAACAAAGTCAGGGTTGTCAGATAAGTAGGCTTTCACCATACTCTCTACAGCTGCTCTTTCCACCTGTTCACTAAGACTGATAAGTTTTCAACAAATTTGGCTTCATAAAAAAGAAAGAAAACATCGCTGAGATCACAATGACCTGAGTTTCTTCCAGCCTTTAGTGTTACAATATTGATTTTTCCTGACTTTTCTTCAACATATCAACTTTCCCAGACATTGAAGTTTTTTCCTCCTGACCATTTCCTGATCTGTGGCAACCCTGAAATGGTTAAAATGGCAATATTAAAGCAATACCCACAGGAAAACGTAGCTAATCAAAACATGCTGGGCAAGAAAAGGGATCCAGGAGTTTGCCACTGTTTTGTCCATTACACTTTGGGACAACCCTCTCAAAACGGCTAAACTAAAACATACCAAATTATCACCTAAATTGCCTGAAATGAGGGTGAAACTACAGACATACAAGTTTTTTCAAAGTCTCTCTAATAATAAATATGATAATAAAAGTCATCATCATCATCATCATCATAGTAATAGAGATAATTATTATCTCCTGTAGACTGATTTTGTAGAAAAGGTCATGCAAAGCAGACCAGAATAGCACTTTTAAATTTGTTGACAGTACATCGTCAAGCTGTCAGTGGTAACCACAATTCCTTCTTGCACCGGTAATTTCATGCTTAGCATACCATACCAACATATGCGCATGTCAGTAGTATATAGGGATGAATGGTGAAAAATCTCACATTAAACCAAACGTTAAGTAATTTCAATTTAATAATTTGTAATTTGACAGCTCTCATACAATATTACTACAGAACTATTAATTATTAATATTACATTTTAAAAACTTTGTTATTGATTGTCTGTAGCTAGCCTTGTATAGTAGTTTACAACAAGTAGTGCAGGCTGCAGAACTGTGCAGATGTATTGCTATGTAAATATGGGAGGTGGCTTTCCTCCACAAGTGAACACAGGTAACATTGTTTAAAATATGATTGGTGCATTTTCTTGTCAAATGTTGATATTGCCTCTCAATTATAATTGAAGGAAATAACTGCACATAAACAGGTCTAAATTTAAAACAATGGCAATAGTATTTTGACAAGTCTTGTACTTGAACACTAATAAAATTTGTGCATGTAGCACTTTGAGTATCATTCCTTAGAGTATGGGACATACTGAAAAATATATTAACTAGTGTATCACCACCAAAACTATGCCATCATTCGTGCACATAATACAGTAACTGTAGTCTGCTCCCAGCCTCTCATCGTTGGTGGCACAAGCAATGCCATTGGTGAACAAAGCAAGAGTTCATCTCTCTCGCATTTTGCTCATTGACTTTGCGCCTGCCGCAATGTACGAGAGCCTGCTCGCAGGCTAATAATACTGCTGATATGCAGGCTAAGGCAACAGCTGATGCAGCTACCATAATCCTCAATGAGTTGTCAGTGTTCCTATTGGAAATTCTGAATTTTATGGTAGTTTTGATGGAATCTTCAAATTTCCTCTGACTATTGCTTCAATTCGTAGTGCCCAAGAAAGTACATAACATCACTTTGGAAGTAGCTGGTGCTTGTAGTAAGCTATCAGCACTAACTGAAAGGAATGTCACAGCTCTCTTAGCCTCTAACACTGGTGTCCTATAGTGATAGCTCTTAGCTACAAACATAATTTATCAATTGACTATCACAATAATACTATCCAGTTCACCTCTCTCTGGGTATGAAATAATTAATAAATTCCATTTTATTTAATGATGCCTAATTTTTGGCCTTTTTTGCTGTCCATAATTAATGCAATCAAACGATTGCTTAATAAACTTCATATCATGGTGATGATTTATATACAACAAATAAGTTAAATACCAACAAGAAATATATTACTAGCATGTAAAACAATTTTATAATGGCCTCAACTCCAAAGCAGTAAGTGCATGTAAAATAAGTTAAGAGAAAAACTTCCACAGTCTTCAGAATAAATAAATCCACTTCACAAGGAAACTTCAAAATACCCTGTACAACAAAAGACGGATTCTTCGCAAAACAATTTGCTGACCACAGCTATGTATGAGCTGAGCGGAGAACAGTGAAAAACTGCGCATATTTCATGTTGGAAAAATTTTGTCCACGTGACTCGTCTCCCACAAGAAACTGCCTAAAAATCGTAGTTAAACTCAGTGCCTTACGCATTACAACTAGTAATTATCATGTTAAAATTTATAAATTGATTTGCACACGCAGACTAAATTAATCATTGGTTCACATTAAATATCCCTAGAGGATCACTTCATTTCTTGCACTTTCAAGCAGAACGGCAATAAGCCTCTCTTTGATTTCCCTCCTCGCAGACGTAGATCCAGCCACTTTTGCCTGTTGGGAATTGTCTTGTCATTCAAAACATCAATGTCATATCCGTCAATATCCACGCCTGATAATGACGACAATACAGAGCTACTGCTCATTGTGCTGACATTTGATTCCAGCTCTTCATCATAATCTTCTGGAGTCTGCTTCTTTTTTCTTGGTTGCAACATCAGCAGACGAACAGCACCGTCAAGGTGCCGAAACACATCCAAGTTCAAGAGGTGTGATTGGATCTCAGGAGAGAGATTATTTGATTCAGAGGCAAGCCAAACTTTGATGTAACCAAAGTCTAAACTAAGCTGCTGGGCACCATAAAAACTGTGGAATAACAAAAAAATTACGGTTACTTCCTGAATATGCTGTCACATTAACAAAGACCATTGACAAGGGTAATGTTTAATGAAACACTGACTGCGTGGTAATTGAATGAATAATTGCAGAACCCAAAAATGGAAATGCCCACTTAGATGAATTGTCTGAAAATACGAATTTCCAACCTAGCTGAAATGTTTCCTTACAGGAGATGTCTACTTAAGGAAGAAGTCTGCTAAAACATGTAGGAGGTGCTCATTTAAGAGATCAGAGGTATCTGCTTATAGAAAGTATCCTCTTTGTAGAGATTTCTGTTAACAGGAGGATTCTACTTAGTGGAGGTGTCCATTTTCTAACAGGAGGTGCTGACCTACTTGAAGGTGTCCATTTGGAGGAGTTTCACTTAGGAAAGGTGTTTCCTTAAAGTGGGAGAGGTGTCTACTTACAGGAGGTGTCCACTAAGGGGAGGTGTCTGCCTATAGGAGGTGGCCACTTAGGAGACGTGCATGCATACTGGAGGTGTCTTCTTAATTAGTTAAGGTTTCTGCTTAGGTGAAGTGCTTAATAAGGGAAGAACAGTGTTTTAGTTCAGGAGTCCACTGAGGGAAGGTTTCAGTTAGACTGCACTTTTACCTAAAAACAATTTCTTGCTTAAGAATCCAGTCACTCCATGCCTCCATCATAGTGTCTATGACAAGCGTCAGCACATTCAGTCGATTTTCTTCCGGTAATCCTTGTGAGCTGTCCACTACTGGTTCCAAAATCTGAAACACTGCATGTTCTGCATAAGAGTTACGTTGGTGAGGTACTCCTGTAACAATAAGCAAGTACACACTAAGAGACTGATGGCTGAAAATTCCCTTGAACCATGTCTGGAGCAAAAATAAGACACTAAAAGAAAATGAATGGCTAGCTCCATGAGGGGGCAAGATGAACCAAATCCTGTGCTGTGATTGGCTATCCGAGCGGGCAAGATGGCTCTAGTTTGTCTTCTTGGGATGACACATTATGTTCTGAAAATAAAATTGTTCTCTATGCCATTATAATAAATCCTTTACTGATCAGGCTTGTTCGGTCAAGATGGCTGGAATTTATTGGCCTCATTAGGTGTTTATGCCATAAACACAAAAAAAGAACTTGGCCATCTTGACCTTACAAATGGTCAATAACCCATATGTAAGATGCAGGACAAGAGTTAAAAAAAGGCTGAGCTTTTGTCTTTAGTGGGAGTAAAATTTGGTTCTCCCAGGTTGATGGTTGCTATAGTGCTAAAAGGCATCCAGCTGCACAGCAGTGTTAATTATATTTTAGTAATACAAATTTCATTGTACCTGAATGGCGACTCTTTTTCCAACTCTTTCCAACTGGCATAGCCTCCTGAAAGAACTCTGTTGACATTTTTGTCAAATCTTTTGACAGAAGAACCCATGACTTCTTCAGCATTCCCTAATGAAAGAAAGAATATCATCAGTTTCTTAAGACACGGCAAACTGCTGATCTAGAGTTGAAACTGCTAACTATTGGGAAATGGCAGTGCCTCTGAAATTGGTTTTAGAGTTTGTGTTTCAGCTTCCAGCAAACCGTCCCACGCGGTCCATTTTGTCAAGATGCAAAAGTTCGCTTGTAGTAGTTTTGGCTACAAATGAGAAACTTCCACACGTAGTTGTCATGACATGTAGTCACTAACGAAGTTGTCAACAGGTTATTACAACATCCAGACTATTCAAAATCATTTGAATGTTCACTTAGTAAGCACAATAATAAATTATGAGTAAAGCGTAAAGTGTACGTAAAGTCAGGGAACGTTCTTTGGCTACCAACCTCAAAGCTGTTTCTTTGTTCCTGTAAACGACCATAGTGCACTGAAAGAGAGTTCCAACTGTTACTGTCATCTTGAACAACACACAACGTTTGGACAAGGAGCAATGCCTTCTTGACTGATTCCAGAAACATAGGCAAGTCCCACTGCATGAGTAACAAGAACTGCTCTAAGGACCAGGATGCTAAAAACTGATGCATCTTTGTGTCAAACCAGTTTAGACTGAAAGACAGTAGTGCATGAAGACGGCAAAGACTTGGCAAAAGTGATAATGTTAGTGTTTTAGGAACTCTGTTGGAATGAAGTTCCGGCTGATTGGATGATCGTTTCCAATAACCTGCCATTTCAAAGATGCTGTCTAGGGGGTCAAACAAACTGATCAACTGCTGTATTGTCCGTGTGCCTGGGACTCCTACTGTAAGGTCACTGTCCATGCGGCATCTGTCATTCAGTGATGTTCCAAGAACATTGCAAAAAGCTGGTGGAGAAACAGAAAGAGCCATGGTCAATTTGAAGGATCAGATTAAAAAACGGATTGCACGCTTTACTTCACCCTCCTACCTACAGCCAGAGTCTGAAAAACATTATTATCATTACGCGATAGCTTTGAAGTTGTCCTTCAGTAGCATTTTGGATGATTAAATAGACAATGCGATTGAGGCCTTGAGATACTGTATTTCTTTTTATTACAAGCTTTTGCCAATCTACAGCATTGTCAAGGAATGTAAAGAAACCATTCCACTGTCCTTGATATAAAAAGCTGTGTAGGTGACACAAATAATTAGAACACATAATAAAGACAATAAGTTGTCCAAATGTGCCAATGGTAACACACAATAACAAAGAAATCCCTAATGAGTAGCAGTGAGAGCAAAAGATCTAAGCAGTCTTCCCAAGAAGAACATGTTGAATTCAGAGACCTTTTATTAACTCATCAGACTGCTTAGATCTTAGTGATTTCTATATTATTATAATTGTTCGTTACCGTCACAACATTTGCACAACTTATTGTCCTTATTATATGTAATTTCTGATTATTTGTGTCACCTACACCATTTTTTTATGTCATTCACAGTTTAATATACAGTACACATGTATTCTTTACATTCCATGACGATACCAAAGATCGGTAAAAGCTCGCAGTCAAAAGATTTCAGTCAAAAGATTTCCTTTTTCTCCTGATCACCACTGCAAAAAATTATCTTTGCAGCTATTTTCGTTAATTTTCAATTGTATGATTTTTCAAAGTTTGTAAAATTGCCCTTTTCCATGTTCACGACTGAAGAATAGCGGAGAATAGGACGAGTTGGCTTCTGATGTCATTTCGGGAATAACTTACATTATTTTGTTTCTGAGAAGAATATATGTGAACATGCAATAGTGTGTCAAAATCATTGCAGAATGAGAGCTAGATGTGTTGTTGGAGGCTGTAGCAATACAGGATGTGTAGGGTAGAGTATTCCTCTTCATTCAATATCTCTATCTTGATGAAACTCAACCAGAAACGAGAAAAAGACCAAAGAAGTGGGCTGATCTGTGTGAAGCTAAAGCCGGGGAGCCATCGAGGATTTCCTCCATCTCGGGTTTGCCGCTACTGTAACAACCTAGAGATTTTCATGGCCTGTGTATTCTTCTGTTACCTCATGTTCGGATATTGTTTGCCGACATCTCTGCTTATCTCTTAATTATTTTAAAACTATTTTCAATCATTGATCTGGAGGAGTAAGCAGAAGTGGACTCCAACTGCATCGCATTTTAACTTGTATTTCGGGGGAAATTAATGTTTGAATCTAAAAGTGTTTTGACACTCCGAAATCTGCATGTTCCATTAAGTCAAATTTACCAACTCTTCGTGTTCATTGACATCACAATAACTCTTTGAGAGCTGTAAGTTAACTCTTCAACCATTGACTCTTCAGCCATTATTTGTACCTTTATAACCCAAATGGACTGGCAAATTGTCGATCCTGGCCTAAATTACAACACCACAATCTCCACTGGCAACCCACACTTCGAATGGAAAAAAATACATACATCGCAGCCATCCAAATCGTAGCTAGACTTTGAATTGTAATGCTACATGATACAGTTCTTTCACTTAAAAAGCTTGTCCAGTTGTGTTAAAATATGAATCACAAGCAACCCAAAAATGTTTTGACAACCCTCGAAGTTCAATCAAAAGTCTCTTGAGTGTTTTAGCCTGGTTCCCGAAGTGACGTCACTAGTAGCCTGACCCAGATCCCACTTTGTGCAGTCGTGAACATAGAATTTACATGTTCAAGTGCCTGTAGAAACACAGGGATTTTATCAATTGAGAGAATTTTTTCACTGAAGTAATCAGGGAAACTAGGAGATTTTCTTAAAAGAAAAAAACGAAATCATTCATTTTTCAATGCTTTTAGGCAAACAGCCTTCCCTGCTTTTGCAGCAAAATGTTTTGACAGGAGAAAGGAAGACTCCACACACAGGCATTGTAAGCAGAAATGTCTCACCTGAATCCCAGCTTGATGCAGAAGCCATACAATGGAGGTAACAGCTGACAGCTTGAAGGGAACTGGCACCAGCTGGTGGCAAACAGCCTGCAAACATTAAGTACATTTTAAAAATCTTCCTTTGTCTAGTCTACTTTGTTGGCCTTGCGACCCTTTACACTATTCACTTAGCAAAGACAAAACTTATTCCAAGTCTCTTGGCAGCCACATAAAGATTAAATCGTAAAGAGTTTGTCCAGCAAAAGGTATCATATTAAAGGGAAAGAAGAAATCGATTTGAGAAGTACATGTACTAAAATTAATTTATAGCTTTGGCCACCTGCCATTTGAGGTATGAGCAGCAAGAAATTGTATTTTCAAAAATCCCACACATTGAATATGTGACGCTATTTTGTTCTCTCTTGCTAGGTTAGTTGTTAGCAATTAGCAGATTTTATTAGTCAGTCAAATAAATTTCAAAGTTAATTTAACTCGGACAGAAACTGGTCTTTCGGTAATTTATATGCTGCTCAGAAATATGATATTCTGAAAGAATTCTTTGTGAAAGCTCTCAGATCTTTCAGAAATAGGAGATTGTTGACACATTTTAACCCTTTAACTACTAGAAGGACATAGGACATGATCCTGTAGATATCAGATTACTCATATGCTTGAATGATGTACAGGTACTCACTGCATCTTAAGTTACAGTTACCATGTGAACACTAACACACATCAAGAAAACAATCAATCTTCTAAGAGCCTACTAGAGACTAAATAAATTTGGTGGCGTGTACGTGAGAACATTTTTTTTTTTCATTTCCTTTCATACACCATCTGCCGTCTTGGATGGCACCTGCTTCTCCCAGCTAAATTTTGTAAAAATCTAAATTTGTACTTTTTTATATTTCGACTGAGTGCGTAATAATAATTATGTAAATGAACAGTAAACAACAACCCAGAAAGAATCTGGGAAGAGTCTGGTCATAAAGTACATTTCTTGATCAGAAAATGATGAAGATTAATATGCGACTGTATGAAGGTTCCGATCATGACACGATAAACGTCTTTGAAAAGAAAGCACATGGTGATGATTGCTATAGATAGGAATCAGTTGCATGTACTGTCCAGAATTGTAGAATGGTCACTTTTCAACTCTCATTCATTTGCCTTCTGCAGCTAAAGATTGTTTAGAAAATAAATTAACCCAACTTGTGTAGGGATAAAAAATGAACTGCATAGAAAGAGTTATTATCAGACTCACTTTACGTACATGTGCGTCCCCACTCCAGCTCCCTGTTCCCGTACAGCAAAAATATACCCAGGCTAATTTAAAATTTGGTCTAGATACCAGTTAAGAGTTAATATGTACACAAAATTGAATCCTACAGTTCGGGACTTAAAAATACATGAATTCCATCTTGCCCTAGGGACAAGTAGCTCTCAAATTTTGTTCGCCCTGGGCAAGTCGTAGTTGGTTCTTTTAATGATATCTTGACAGACAACTTGCCTGATCCCTTGCCCATTGGGCAAGGAAGAATGAAAAGCTACTTGCCCAAGCAGAGGAAAAATCTACTTGTTCTGGATAGCACTATTTTTGAACCCTGCAGTTGTTAACCAAATCAAGGTACCCTCATTTTAACCTAGATCAGGTGTTCTTTATTTAACAGCAGGGAGAAGGAGAAAAAAAGAACACTTGATACAATTACTTCACGAGTTGCCTGTGTGTAGTCCAGAATCTGGCCTTTTTTCTGATTGGTCATAAAACAAAAGAGTCTTTAAGCCTGCCTTTCTGATTGGTTACGCGATTGGATATTTGACTTCCGGTGCAATTTCAAACACGAAGTCTGGCACTGGCCGCAGAGATGGATATACTTGCATACAGTGAATTGTCAGCCTAGTAAAATCTAATTGGCTCACATTTATGGCATGACACAAGATAACATCGTTGTTGACAGGTAAGAATCGAAGGGGCGGCAGATGACTCACGAAGTAAATGTATCAGGTGTTCTTTTTTCTTCTTCCCCTGTTTGCCAAAAAATATATAAAAAGTACACCTGATCACAGGCTAAGGTAGTTTTCTCTGCAGTGGTAGCATGTATAATGATATTAATAACCATACATAGCAGCCAAACACATGCAAGAACAAAATCTATACAAAATATCATAAACAGTATTTCACAATTCCTACTTGTGATAAGTTTATTAGCCTGGATAAATTCTAGAAAGCCTGACCTCCTGTACATCAAATTAATGATCTTGAGAAACCAGTTTTTTTTTTTTTTTAACTTCAAGTCTAATATTTTGTGTTATTTAGTTACAGACTGTGAATTCAGCTGTTTAGTTTTGGGCTTGCTGATTTTAGTTTTTGAATGTGTAATTAAAATGAACATAATTATGTTTTTAGACAAAAGAAAAAGAACCACCAAAACGTCACAGTTTGAAAATATATAATTTTATGTTACACCAATTTTGAATGAAATCTCACAGATCATGTGGGAGTTGAAACAAATTATAGCACACATTTGTCATGAAACATTGGCATGTTATACAATCATTTCTTTCCTAGCATAAACAATCTAATTTTATGACTAGTCTTGACTTCAGATCAATCACACGAGCAGGTAAAAAAGACATGTCTCATTCACAATGAATCATCAAATTTTTCACTGACGATATTGCAACAAAATTTAAAAAGATCAGTGTTCAATATACATAAAGACATAAATACTGTTTGACTGAGCTTCTACAGTAATTCATTCACATTTTACACAATGCACATTTCTCCATGATCAGATATCAGAGACTTTGAAATTAGTTTCCCTTCAATACACCTGGCTCTAGGCAAACTACATCCAATTAGGGAAGAGTGATGAATTAGAATATGCGAGTTTAACTTTACATTTAAAATGTCCTATTTAAATCTGGAATTTACACGCAAAACTGGTACATTTAAGGGACTGCATAATTACCATCATATCAAAAAGAAAAATAGGGACAAACTTTGAACCTCAGAAATATCAGTCAATATTTTTTTCATAGATAGTGAAAAGACAATTATTACTGCATGAGGCATGTCCTCGAATGAGTTTAAACAGAAAAGAGGAGGAAATTCATTTTATGACACAACTTTCTGGGTATCAAAGCCGTTTTGGGTTGTCATGAAAAAATATAAAAGGACAAGCTGCAGAAATCACAATTTATGCAAAATACATATAAAATAATAATAAATTAAGATAATGGGGGCCTCAATGGCACTTCAAGGTTAGTTTCTCTGAAAAGAAAGGTAGCCTTGAGTGAATGTTAATTCACAATGAATGAAAGGGGTGATAAATTTAGCACAGAACAGCACAGTATTTGAGTTGGCTATTTACAATGCCAAAAATATCCTTGAATGACAAAAGCATAAAATGAAAGTGAACAAGTTTTCGTACAGATAAATGATATCTACCACTGCTGAAGAAAACCAATTGAAAGGAAGTGTACCTATAACCTAAACAGAAAATGCATTTTCTAGAAATGAAAGAATTCTGTTTTTCTAGAGGTCTGCAGAAAAGTGATATCATTAAAATACTTTTATTAATATCTCCTAAAATTTCAAAAAATTATATATTTTTATCTCTTTATATTTTGTGACCCAAGCTTAGAAACATATTTTTATTTGTTATTTATAACACTCCGACCTATTTTGCACAAATTGTGAGAATATTGTTTCTGCTTGTAGAAAAAAGCTTCTAAAGAGTATTTGGCCTCAGGCATACAGAGTTTCAGTAGTTTTCATTAGGGAGATATGCTACATAGATGGAAGACACTATACTCTATCAGACATTGTGTGGTAAAATATGTACCAAAACAAGCCGTAACAATGGCAGTCTGTGACTTAAGTACTTCAGCAAAATGTACAACTGCATATGTACTCACCAGACAAACGCAAAGACTCCATCATGCGCATAACAACTATCAGAAGGAAATCAGGCCACAGAAACAATGGGCCAATGAAAGCATCTCCTGAGCTGAAAGAAACTGGATTTTGCGACATCACGTTCAATAGTTCTTCACCAAAACTGCTCCAAAGCACACTGCTGTATTGAAAGTGTAACAGCTTGGTGGTTTCCGAATCTAGGGGTGCATGCCACTGAACACGCTTACTGAGCCTTGGAGACCCATGCCCTGGGGTGTGTCTAAGGATGCCATGGCCCTCCTGCTGTGACGAGGAACTACTGCACACCCCTCCCTCCTCAGTTCCTGATGCTGCCTCTTGTTCTGTACCTGCTGCTGCTCTTGACCTTGAGGTCAGTGACTGTAATGGTGGTAGCTGGATAACATTTTTTCTCTCTCCGCTGACATGACGGCCTAAAATAAGTGTTGTTGAGGTTGCAAGTTGTGATATTAAATTACTGAAAAATTTCTGTTCCTGTGAATCATACAATAACAATGGTGAATCGGGATCAAGTTTCAACAATGGGATATGGTTTCGGTTTAAAACCGACAGCACCCCATTCTTCAGTGTGCCTTCTAATCTCATATTGCCTCCTGTGCATACCACACCAAAGTCTTTCCACTCGAAGTTTGCGGCAAAGTCGTACTCTAACGTCCGTGATACCTCTTGATGTTCGCTAACGAATTTATGAACATTTCCGGCCAAAATTCTACAGCGTTCACTAGCCACGCCATTCAAAAGTTTGTTCAATGTCAGTAAATAAACATCACCAGTTGAGTTTCGAACAGCTGTGGACGAAAATACACTTGAATGATACTTCGACTGTAAAAAATCTCTTGCCTCGCTCAAACTTAGTAATTCCCTTCCATCGTTCTGAAAATTTGTAGCGTACTCAAAAAGACGATTGAAATCTTCAATTCCCTGGCAAACAGAGCTTAAATCTTGCTGACTCAAATCCCATTTACATTTCTCGGCCAGGCGCAACACACAAGATAGGATCGTTGAAATGAGGGACAAAGCAGTCCCTGCCAGCTGAGAGAGGGTTTTAGATACGATTTTCAAATCATCCCGCATGTCTGGTACACATTTCCCAAGCCACGGATCGGAGGAAATGAGTTCTGCTATAGCTACCCGGTACATACAGTGCGACTTGGCCGTGTGGCAAATGTCGTGGAATCGGTCCACTTTGAATGGAAACTCGGTTGGAATTGCTCTTTCACTCTCTAGGTAGGAGGTGTAGTTTTCCACGGCATCCTCTAGCTCTCTGACAAACTTGGCCGAAGCTTCAAGCCGCACTAAACACTCTCTTGCCAGTACAATCTTTGAACGATCAACTAATTTCTGACCGATATCACTGAAAATCTCGCAAAGAGCAACACCTTGTCCAAAATGGTTGAAGCCTCTGGAAGCATGCTGAAGTTTCAAGCACACATTACCAGTCTGATTCACGCTTTTAAACGCCTTCTGAAGCGTCCAAACATTCTTTCTGATGTCCGTTGGGGAGATTTGAGTAACAGAAAGTCTTTGAAAAGAGTTGTTGATTCCATCGTTGCTAGCGGCTGATGAAGACGGGCCGAAATTCATAGCACTTCAAACTGGACTTCGCTGAACTGTTTTCTCCTTTCAGAGGCACAACAGCACAGAAATAAAGGCATACTCTTAGTAATTGTCTTTCTCTGATAGGAATGACCTTATGAATTTGAAGCTACATAATCGATTGAAGCCTCTCTCCCTTCTGCTACCATCTTTGTTGATAACAGAAAGTTTTCGTATCCAGCTTTTGTCCGCGCGGTCAAACTCAGAGGAAGGAAAACTGAGAACTAGCAGATGTTAAAAAATAAGCTTTTTTGAGTGTTTTTTTTAGCGCAATCCGCCCACGAAAAATTACCTGTCAGGTCAGACGTCCGAGCGTAAACAACAAAGTTAAATCCAGCGTTGAACCAACATGCAAATTTTTAAAACAACGCAGAAAAAAAAAAATCCCAAAAAAAATCCGTGAAACCAGTAATCCATATCATATCACTGCAGAGTATGTTCTTCCAGAAAAGCTACTAAAAAAGTAAATCGAAAGACTTAGCAAGGAAAACAGAATAATGAAAATTTCGGCAAACGAAAAACGAAAGTGTTTTGAAGTCGCTATTGCAAGTAATATATATTATAATAGCGGAAAAGGGCATTAAGTCTAAGGACCAACAAAGGCAACTACAACAAGTCAATATTGGCACTAAATTAAATGTGACAAAACCATATTTTGTTTCTCTCCTAAAAGAGACTCCATGGTTTCCTGTGAATGGCGATCCATGCAGTCAATAAATTCACGGAGTTAGGTTAGCAAAAAGTTTTGATCGTAATAATATGCCATTACAAGGCTAAGAGCACTCCTTCGAATAAAAGCACAAGTTGCGCCCTTCATGTCTCTCCGAAAACCAGGTGAAAAAGCCACTCGATTTTTTTCAGGAAATAATAGTCTTGATGTCGAGTTCTTTTGCCGTTTTCCACAGAAGTATAAAAATTCGATTGCACAGGGGAAAAAATTAGCGGAAATGGCTTCTACGAGGCGCAGTGGTTAATGACATGCACCAGGAGACCTAATATCAAGGGCGGATATTTCAAGCACATGATGCTATATATAGCCTTAAGTTTCAAGCACCTGGTCCATAGCACATGAAGGCAATTTAACGATAAAGTCTTTCTCGCGTTAAAACCTGAAAAGCAAATGCATATAACAGTAGATATAAAAATTCCTTAGATTTAATCGACGAGGAAAAAATTAACTGGTAAATTTTATTGGCAAATTTATTTTGTCATTGCTTTCACCAGACAATCTTTCTTCAATATATACAGATTAAGAACATGGTTTTGTTTATAAGCTTATATTTGCAGTGCGTTAATTCTCAAATCCATTGTCATACTAATCAGTGAATATTTTATTTAGGAAAGTAAAATAATTCAGGTCGGAATTCCTTTTGTTGTTCTATTTTGTCGTGGGCCTTGTGTGAGGTCTAAATCGCTGATGAATTTTGAGTCTGTTGTATGATTGCTGTATTATTTTCTGTCATTTTCTAAATTTGTCTTAGCACGAGTTCTAATAAGTTAACATACGCATCTTTTTCGAAAGCTCAAATAACCTAGATTGGGACAAAAATGATTAAAAATAGTTTCGACGAAAGGCTGCTAACACTTTTTGATTTCAAATTGATAGAAACAGATGAAACTAAAAATGACCATGTATATATTACAGAGAAGCAAACTAAGTAGGAAACCTCTGATCGGTTGAAAAGAACAACCAAAATTTGAACAACTGGATAAACTCAATTCTGAAAAAGCGTCCCAGCTACGAAAAGCTTTTTTGGCTGCGACCTGTAGCTGTTTACCATGCAAAGCTTTGCTTCATTTAGAATTATGATATTCCCAGAAGACATAATGAGTCTTTCATTAATAAACTGACCGCTAGTGAACTGAATCTACAACTTGACTTCACGAAAATGAAGATAGGCGTTGAGTTGGGGCAGCTCAATTTCTAAAACCAGCTAAACAGGTTTACTGGGTATGTCTTCCTTCACAAGTCGGCATACATAGAAAAGTTAGGTCGTTAGATCTACTGAAAGCGTAAACTTAGCAATGAAAACCCCAAAATTTCATAATGGCCTCGGCAGCAGGCTTGAGATGTAATTGGCCACAAAACAGAGAATTTGACGTTTCGGTAACTTTTCAGGCACCTGAGAATCAAGAGATTTCTCCCCCAATACTCGACACCTTATCACAGTGGTGTCCCAGCTCAAGCAGCCCTCGGAAAATGCGCGAGAACCAAAAAAGACGGGTGTATTGAGGGCGTCACTTCTCACTCCATTTTCATGCATTTACATTTGAATTATTCATCATAATTTGCGAAAGGTTGCCAACACTGCTAATGTGTTGTGCATTAAAAATTTTAAAAGGAAAATAAAAATAATAGTACGAGTGCTAAAAATAAAACACAAAACAAAAAAGTAAAGTGCTCGCGGATTACATTTTAAAAGCGTGTCCACTTGGCAGATCAATTATCCTAGAAGGCAAAGCCAAAAGCTGATCCACACCATTATTAATAGCACAGCATGCTAACAATCCCAGCGCCTGATGCGGTGAAGACAATCAGAACAGAGCATCTCGAGATAAAGCAAGAGGCGAAAAGTTTTGGTACCTATGTAGGAAAACGCAGCAGGGAAACTGGTGACGAGGCGGGAACGTATTTGACGTGTGACACGTTCAAACGGGGAACGTTTTCGGGTTTTTTTGAGAGGTCTCTGCATGTCTTTTCAGCACGATTTCATTTTCCCTGAGGGAAATCCTAAACAGTTTGTTTCTATCACTGGCAAATTACCAGGAGAATCGTTAACTTCCGAAAATTATCGATACCGTAAATGATTCAATTTGGCTAGGTGCCAGGGGCGCTAATTTACTTTTGGTAACTCAAGGGTGGGCGTTTGTTGCAGACGGGGTGCCTATTTAGTATTAGGCAAGGGGCGCTTAGCTTACTGAAAGTGATACCTTTTTGAACCAGGTCACTAATACATCTGAATGTGGCTCAATACTTTACTGAAAAAAAACACACTTTGACTCAAAACTGTAACTACAGACATTCTGACAGTCACAATCATAAGAAGGTAGACTTTCCAATTCATTCTTCTAATCAGTCTGTTTAATAAAAGTTGAATGTTTATGGTGGTCGATGTGCTTAGCTACAACCAGCTAGTTCTCAGGCAAGCCACTTAGACTGAAAGAAATACATGTATTTCAAATAAACATAAGAGGCTTAAAAATCCCAACTGGCGGGAGGCAGATCAGTTGGTCATTTACAAGCATGACCGAGGAGTTGAACTGGGGTCTACCGAGAAACAACTCCAGCTTTATTGTCGGAGCGGGACTTGAACCCATGACCTCTGAATGTCAAGTCTGGCACCCGAACCACTCAGCCATGCTGCTTCCTTTATTCTTTACCGATGTCTTGAATGCTACTCTCTCTCCTGGGGGCGGGGGAGCTTATTAATAGAAAGGTGTGCCTTTCAGAATGGTCTGTAGACCTCTGTACAGTCTGTAAAGCAGGAAGAGCCCAAATCACGTTTACACCCAAGAACATGTGTCCATTACTGTAATTATTAATTTCCTGGCCACTTAAAAGGATGAAAAATGTATTTTTGCACATCTCGAAAACAAGCTAGATATCTCTCACACTGGACCAGAATTAATGTTTGAAGCAAAGAACGGGATTATAAAACACAGAAAGGAACATGCAGTTTCCTAGAAAAAAAATCATTTCCAATAGAAAGAAAAATTGCATTTATTAAAGTGTCAGTACATAAGGTAAAAGGTAGGTTAAGTCTGTTTACGAGCCAGGTGGCTCATCAGGCTGAAGCTTATCCTGGTTTCAGTACCATGAAGCGACTAGGAGTATTTCTACTCCCCCTGGATGGGATGCTACTCCATTGCAGGGTTACCCCCAGTGTTAAATTCACTGGTTCCCATTTATACACGTGGGTGAAGAGAGGCACCACGAGAGTAATGTGTCTTGCCCAAGAACACAACACAATGTCCCCTGGCTGGGCTCAAAACCCAGTGAATGATAAACTTGCTTCACTATGTTTTGCATAGGCACATTTGCTATCCTCCCCTTTTTGTTGTCAACATGCAAATAAATTATTTCCTGTTTTTACTGGAAACTGCTTTGCATAACATCATATGGTACGTTACGGTAGTTACTTTTTTTAGAGTTTTTTCTTTTAACAAGTTTTAGATTTTACTCAGATTGAGACTGTTGATAGAGTATGATTGATTGATTATGTAAGCTTTGAATATAACTATTTTTGGAATTATAGCAGTTTCATCAGATGTCAGCATTGTGAACATTTTTGTTTTTCATGCAATTTGAGTGTATTTGCATCCCGATTTCAAAACCCTCGCATTCGGGCATTGCATAAATTTTTCAGGCAAGAAAGTCACCACTCCCCAAGTCCAAAAGTGCCCATACACCTATACATAGCATCCACAACACTTCTAACACCTTCGACAAGAATGATAATACAACAGATATCTGGTCCACTTTCATAACATATCCAACCCTTTATATTTAATCTTTTTTCTCAGTATCCAGTTGGACTTTTTTTATAGAAATTATGCAGTTCAGTGCTATCTCCCAGACTGTAGCAAGCTGTTCTTCCACATCTCACACTTATCAATACTTCAATAGATCTTGTTCATAACAGTTAATATGGTCAGGGTTCCAAAACAGTTTATTTAGTTAGCACTCAACATCTGATAGCTGTGCCGACTGACATGAATACTCCAAACGTTCCCCCTCCTTGAAGCATGATCTTGCCAATACTGGTAACTAATTCCCTTCCTCTGAGTCCATATCTGTAAAAAAGAAAAATATGTATGTCAACAATCCAAGAAAGTTGTGAAAAATTGTTTAGGGAGAAAATAGGTGAGGACAAATCATCATAAATGATA
>Ga0126339_10000765_pt1 | contig 19360 bp, 8 predicted proteins | sample OrbTmetagenome_2_FD_92532 | JGI IMG/M metagenome (GOLD analysis project Ga0126339, IMG submission 92532) | Coral microbial communities from Petempiche,Puerto Morelos, Mexico - Orbicella T R C metagenome | ecosystem: Host-associated > Invertebrates > Cnidaria > Coral | place: Petempiche,Puerto...
ATAATAATAATAATAATAATAATAATAAAGAAACAAAGGTAAAAAACCGAAGACCTTTTGTATTCTTTATCATTTCAACCGAAATTGCTTAATCCCTAAATCGAGAAATTACACGTGCGCTAACAAGGAGAACAAGACATCAGTCTTTTTAACTAGCCATTGAATTCTGGTGAAATATTTCTCAGAGTACGGTGTAGTTATAGCAACAACTCTGACACAAAGTTATTGAAGAAAGATCTTTCACTGTCTTCAAAATAAACCGTGCGTGATCTTGTTAGATGTCAAAGTAACACGTCTTGAATTGCATTGTGCGTTCCTGACGGAGATAACTACTGTTTAAGTGATATACACCACTCAATACACCGTAATATATAACAAAAAGATAATTCCAGTTTCTAATGATCGGAATTACTGAGTGGAATGACTTGCATTAATACGTGACATCCGTCTGAAATATTCCAAGCATTTGAAATTCGGGCACTAAATATTTTTTTTCGTATGACAGTAATGCGTTTCTCGTGGTAAATTTATTTTCCAATTTGTAAAAGGAATTTTTAAAAGCTAGAATTTACCAGGTTAATTGAAAATGCATATTTACAACAAGTTTTATTCGCGTTGGAAACCAATTTTCGGAAGGATTATAGAGGCGTCTTTACATGGAAACCTTGAATAATTATCATTTTGAAATTGACCGTAACCGAACACATTTATTCGTTACGTACAACAATTATAATGCCTTAAAATGAAATGTTTCTTGGAGATGGCGGACTAGCTTGTTTTGCTTTTTTCTTAAATAAAAATTTGAAATATTTCATCGCTTATGACACAGAAAACGGCGGAACCCAAACCATTGCAAATTTCCATGACAACGAGATTGACAGTTTTGGGAGCGGTTTCCATGGGGTTCGCGCCTTCTTTTAAAGCACGGTATATTGGGCTCGGAGTGTGTTAGATTTGTACAGGCGTCCTTATGGCATATACTCAGCTGCTCTACTGCTTTTTCGAAAGTAAAATTTTATTCATTAAGAGAGGCACGGTGTTCAGTATGATTTGCAAATCAATCACTATGCAATTTTGTCAGAATCGAAGGAATGACAAAGAGAAAGAGACAGAGACAAGGCTCGCTTCTTAGCAGATAGCGCCTTTTTAAACAATGTAACAAGAAGTGATTTCTGTTGCCTGGAGACTGCATTTTTGCGAGGACGAAGCGTCTCGCTGGAAACTAGTTTTGAGGGTTTTAATCATAAGAGAAAAGATCGTGTATCCTAGAGACATTATGACAAGCGATCCTAATTATGTATAACTAGGAGGCAGAAGAAAAAAACATAATGGAGGGAAAAAAACAAAATCAAACAACGCGAGAAGAGTAGAATCATAATTTCGAGAATTAGTTCCGTTTATAATATTCCGTTCATGTAAAATTCTTTGAATTTATTTGCGAGGGATTTTACGATACGAAATAAATCGAGCGTTTTTCAGTCGAATTTGGAATTGAAAAAGCCAAAGATGTTTTAATTAAAACTGTTCGTTGGAGTGTTTCTGTCGCGTGTGGTATTAATCAAAATCTGCTTCGGCATATAGTACGTCCGGTTCTAAACAAAAAAAACGTTCTCTCCGAAAGAAATTGTTCAATTCATAACTCTGATCACCGTAGGAATATTCTATGTCACTTCGGATTTAACAAACTGAAATATGTACGAGCGCTGTCCATCTCAATGAAACATTTCAGTCAAAAGGCGACAAATTATACCGCTTTGCAGTGACTTGAATTACTCTTAATGGCCAGGCCAACTGAAGTGCCTAACAAGCTGGAGAAATAAATATGACTTATTAATGAAGCGGCTTAAAAAATCCTAGGTTTTGTCGGGAACACAGTTTGCGAACACAGGCACATGCCAACTGCAGAATATAATTTATAACCTGGGATAAATATTACACCACTTGCAAAAACTGATCGTCGTGAAATGGGACTGACTGAATTTGTACGACTGATGTTTTAATATATTAAGTATAATACACCTTACTTGTTAGCCGATTCAACTTCGAATTGTTTCAAAGAAATTGTGACTCGAAACCACGAGTGACCATCTTGTGTTAAGATAAAATCTCGTGCACTTTTTTTCTTACAATCGCTTTTTTTCCCTCAATTATTTTGTGTACAAATTGAACCCCGTAATCGATCAATGTGAAATGCATTTCTTTTCTTTGCCCCAATTTTATTTTTTCACAGACTATTTGTACTGTGAACATTATATTTTGAAACCTAGCGCTGTATTGTTCCTACCTGACGAAAATCCATTATAAAGTGAATTTTCTAATCACAAAGAACCTTGCCCTGGGACTTGCATGAGGATTTTTTTTTCATTACGCCGTGTAATAGCCTCTTTTAAAACTTTTAGAAATGCAAACTTTACGATAGCCAAAAGAAATGTAGAGGAAGTCTGTAAAAACAGGAACTAAATATGGACGCCTACATGTATAGAATTAAGGAGAAAGTAAAATGTTAAACTTACATGATCTTCTCTGGCCGGGATATAGCTTGGAAATATCGCTTTCCAGCATCGTAGGACGTTTTCGGACGCGTATTAAGTGAATTCGCTGTTTAGCTCGTAGCATTCGTCTTCTAAACATGCGATGTTTCGCTCATAGTCTCTCGCCGTCTCTGGGCAAGTTCGTCGCTGTAGTCAAGCTGGTTGCGGTCGCGGCAGCGCAAGTTTACGACATCAAAACCAACGCTCGATCACAGTATGTCGCAGGTGTTCAATGAAATAAATGCATTCACAAAAACGCATATTTGTTTACATGTGGCGGGCGGGCAAACATCCACTATTACTTCGTCTTGATTGTTAAATCCTAGATGCGATTAGTCCCTTCAGTGGGATTGAGTGATCACGTGACTGCCAGCAGGTGCCTTGCGCGGGAAAATAAAAGATGCCAAAAAAAAAACCCACAGAACCAATCCACTCTCGCTCATGTTTTACATTCTTAATTACATTGACAGCTCAACTGAAAGTTAACGTCAATTAAAAACATCGTAAACTTTCTCAATGTAAGTAATTATTTAAGAGAAATTGTAGTTTTTGTTATTGTTATTTAACGCAATGGCTAGAAGACGGGGTCAGCAAAAGATTCGGCGCCGACAACAGAACAATGTATTTCTAACTTTAACGTGCCCAAAACACGCGAATATCTCGCCTTATGGTGATAATTGTAACTTTCAACATTAATCAATATTCCGACGTATAATTAATGAAGTTATGAGGCAGGTGCAGTTTTTCCTCCTCAGCTGACTAGAGTGAAAAGAAAAGCCCTGTGGCGGACAAAAATTGGACAGGTGACACTATACGCGATTGTGGAACAAACGAATAACAGGCACGATTGAAAACATCCATCAATTCACTTTCCATTTTGAACATCCACTCGGGTGTTTTATTTTATGACCTTCTTTCTTTTTCCCATTCTCTTCCAACGACGGTTTAAAAAAAAGATATGGATGTTTAAATTAATTACATGGTTTCTAGCGCCTTCTCGTCAATTTAGCTGTACTGCTTAATTGCTTGGAACATTTTTTTTTCTCAAGAACGCTTGATGACGCTTGAGTAATTGCTCTTTTTATGGCTCGGTAGGAAGCCAGAAGTCAATTTCGTCCCTAGCATCTTAGCCAAGTTCTTAACGCCTTTCGAGTTGTTGTAATCGCTATGTTATTTTCATTAGACGTTTTAAATTACGCTTGGCAGCGAGATTATGAAGAGTATCTGCAGGGTGATGTAAAACAACAAACCCCAAAACACTGCGAATTCACATGTTTTGGAGACAGTTTTCTCGATGTAATTACAGCATAGGAAGACATAAGTACAACAAATTCGACTTCCTATCTCCCTTGCTTGCGATTGGATCAGGCCGCATTTCAATTTAAACAATTTAGTCCTAGGACTCAACTGCTTTCACTGTTCAATGGAAATTGCTCTTCCTCGTAAAAACTAAAGATTCGCCAAGACAAGAAGATCATTTAATTTACAAATCATTCTAACGTTAAGAGACAACAACAAACAGTCGAATGAAAAATACAAATTTCAATCAAAGTTCTTACCTTTAAAAAATAACCTGACGCGATTAATATAGCTTTTCTGGACAAAAAAACACTGAAAGAATATTTTGGACATTATTACTATGCTAAGAATATCGAGATAACGTCGAGAATTTCTTGAATATTGGATCTGACAAGGTTTGTGCTACTTAAAGCGCTCCAGGTGGAAACTCGCTCACGCCAAAATAAATGCGGAAGGCTTGTATTTGGGTAGGGCATGTAGAACTAAAGAAAAGGGTTTTTTTCACTTATAGCAGCTTTATTCGTTGACAAAAAGACGTTCATTATTTAAGTTTAGACTCATATCAACTGATAAACTCTACTTTCATCGGCGAGTAGAGTTTTCATAAAGTAAGAAATTGTTTTCTTTTTCCTTATTCCGGCTTTCCATGTAAGAAATGAATAATGTAATTCAGGGAATATTCACGGAAGTACTTAATTCTTAATTGTTTCAGTTGCTCTCTATATGCTATGTATGATTAAAAATCAACACAAAATTAAGCATAACAACCTCTAGATCGACAAGTCATGCGTTTTAATTTCGAACAAATACGGTCATAAAAATCGACGAAAAAACCAATTGAAGACTAAATTGACATATTGTAGGATTTTTTATAGATGATGCGTCTTAAAATAAACCTCAAAGAGCAATCAACCGCTTGCCAGTGGCTCGTCCAGCCTTTTTGATCGCAACTGCAAGTTTTTCGCCATTTTCTCGGCTTTGCACGTTATCAAAAATCGTTATTTTTTCCCTCAAAAAACGGGCAATTGCAGGATACGAAATAAAAACGAAAACAAAAACATGTATGTCATTTCATTACACGAAAAGCGAAAAAGAGACTAATTTAAAATCTCGGCAAATTGAAATCACTTACGTACACTTTCTTCAATCAAACGGAGATTCTAGATTATTTTTCATAATATGGAAGGCAAAAATAACGAAAACTGGCTATGGCCCTAGATTAAGTCCATGTTTGTGGGTTTATGAGAATTCGACGTCCTTTGAGTAAACTGGCATTGTTGCTAAGAATTTCTCAGTCTTGAAACTTAAAATATAAACCAGCAAACCATTTTGTTAAACAAATTTTGAGCAAGACGGTAGTTGGATTCGATCATCTTTGAGTTTAGTTTTACGTGTGTTTCTTTGCACCTTTCGCTGAAGGCGTCCTTGATTCCAAGTGACAAAACATCTTGCGTGATGAAATCTTCCGGAATGCCGACGATGTAAACTTATTACACCAAGGAGAGATATAATCCATTGTTAAAAATGCAAGTTTTACCGCGAAAAAGAATCAATTTAAACTTCAATCAGTCTCATATATATGTATAAGAACTCAAGTTACGTAGTGATCGCTGTTGTGTCTAATTAATGAAACGAATGACATCATGTGAAAATTTCAGCAGTAAAACTCGATGCGTTGAATGGAATGGATTCAGTTGTAATTTCGTTTTGTTTTGTCTTAACAAGTCTATAACTCCTCCAGGCTCAAGACGTGAAAACTACCTCGGTCAAAAACCAAAATCCTCCAATAAAAATTATGGCAAACGTGTGAAATATAGCTAAGAGAGTTTCAATTTTGATCCTAAAACCGAAAGAGTTCAAAAGAGGGAAGCCAGATAACACGCAATCATGGATAGGAATGAACTATGCAAAGTGCCATGCAAAGTTTAAAATTAGCAATGAGAACGAAGCTAAGACTTAAATTTAATATAGAGACCAAATTTAAACATTCGGTATTGATAAATTATCATGTTTTAGTAGTTTACCTTTCGTTTCCAGAAATGATGTCTCTTGAGTGATTGAACTGGAATACGATGATTGAATGAAGCTTAACTGATCACTTAGAAGCCGCAAAACTTCAAAAAAAACTCTCGTATTTTACGCTGTATGCGGCACGTAGGCTTGTAGTCCCAGATCTTTGAAAGCAAAATGAAAGAAAATGTAAGAGTTTGAGACACCAGTCTATATAAATTTATGGAAATGCTCATGTAAAAAACAAAGAAAATCTTATTACCTCCAGGCACGTTAAACTTATAAAGTTAAATGAGTTTTTGGTCAGTTGTTTGCAAAATCTCCGCAACCGTCTTTCTTGCCCAGCTGTCCAGCTGACGAAGGCACAGCACCTAGTAACCAAGCACTAAATTAGGCCGTTTCGAAGACTGGGTCCACGATCAGGGCCCGTTCTCAGTTTGTCATGCGTCTGTCGTCTTATTGATGATAAATTGGGTCATAACATTGTCAAAGTGGCTGTGGAACCACGAGCAGCAGGCGAGTGGTTCCGCACTAAATTTTAATAATGTTATGACGAAATTTATCATCAATAAGAGGACAGACGCATAAAAAACTGACGTCAATTTGTTTTTTTACAATAATGAGACCCCAAAATGGTCAAATGCCGGGAATAAATGGGGGGTAAAGACACCGTTAACTTGCCGTAAACAAAGTGAATAGTGTCAATAGCTTTTCTCGCTTTTTGATTGGCTACTTAAAAAAGTCCATAAAATCTCATTGGTTAAAAAGTTGACAGTTTGACAGCTGAAAGTTGAACTTGAAAGCTTGCATAAATTAACATTTTATCCGTCTGTACTCTTATTGATGATAAAAATGAACCAATCAGCGCGCGTGAAATTAGACAGTTATTGTGAAAATGGTTTTTGCTGTCTGGTCCGTTCCTTTCCCCATCCCACGTGCTGAGTATTTAAATGGGAATGCGGCAAAAATGATATTTCAGTTCCATATTATAATATTTTCTGTTCTCGCTAGCGTTACTCTTTGCAAATGTTGGCATACTCCTTCCGTTTTCTTTTTAGCACCTTAGTCCAGCAAAAACAAACCCTCTTCGTTCATTACTACTCTCCTCCATTCTAGATATTCTATTTCTGTTCATTAATCATTGCTGGCACAACGAAAGCTCCTGCAATTGCTAACAGTGGGCAGCAAAACCTTTCTCACGTCCTTCAATCCGTGATCATGTTATCCACTGACTAGCGCCACTAGAACACGCGCTCGTTGCCATTTGCTTCCCGTTTCCCAACTCTGACCCATTGAAAGAAAGAATCTTAATATCCCCCCCCCCCCCCCCCCCAAAAAAAGTAATAAATTGGTAATTTGGATTGGTCACGCTACAACTGGTTTCCAAGGGTTGTTCAAAACATGGAAAGGGACATTCAATTGCGGATTCAGAACGTTCACAATAAGCATCTTTTTTTTCTGATTTCGTTCAGACAAGCATAAAAACCCAAAATTATGATTCACAGGCGAACTCCTTTTTTCGATGTTCCGTGTGCGAGTTCTAATCATCCTCTCTTCTAATCGACGTCGCTTGAATGTGACGTCTTCGTACGTAACAAACGAATCCAGGGCAACAACAAGTTTGCTAATTTTAGAAGGTTGTTAACACGATTTGTACACGTTGCAAGCAACTCTTTTTCGAAGATGTGTGGATCCTTACTGTCCAAGTTCAAAACCTCTCGCAGCAAGACGGATCCAGCAATGAAGATTTTTCCGGAGCCGCGACGAGTCGCCAGCGAAATGAACACTGTCCACGCTGTTCAGCCACTGAGCTCAACTGACTTCAATCTCTCGTTAAAGCAAGTGAAAAACGCAGTCGCTTTCGACATTCCTGTTGGAGACAAGGTCTTTCCACCTGCTAGAGTTTCTCGGCGTTTGAGAAAGCAAAAGGTCGCCCCTGAACGCACTTTTGGGGATGTGAAAGAAAAAATGCGCGCTGCAGAAGAAAGGAAACTGAAGGAATTACGGCGCATCCGAGAGTTCGCGAACATCAGTTCAGGAGTTAGCAAACCACACCCCACGGAGACGTTCGCCCAAGCTACTGCAGCGAAAATCGCAGTTAAGCAGGCAGCAGCCGAGAAAAAGCGGAAAGAGGAATTGGAAAAGAAGAGACAAGCGGGGAACAGAGCGTCACGGACTAGAAGCAGGACTGTCGCAGCGCAGACGCAACTTCAGTCGTCTATCAAACGGAAGGTTGACGAGACCGAGCAAAGGAAGGAGAAGCGTCAGCAGAAGATTGACAGGCAGAATAAACTGCGAGAGAAACACGCCAAGAAAGTCAAAGACGAAGTAAGTATTAACTGTAAACTGCATTTGTCTGTAACCGCACAATTTTGCAACGACGTTTTCATTTGCAGATGTCTCAAGAGGAAGAAGAAATTCGCGCTAATCTCCAAGAACTAGATACTTACCACGCCTCTGATGATGACGAGTCCCTGGGAGACAAGCAAGAGAATGCTAATGATTACGGATGGGAAGATTTCTTCCCTGATTAGAAAGCTTTCCAGGAGCGAATCTAGGGGATTTTCCTTCAAGTCCCTGCCACTCCTTTAAGCCCCGCAACCCTCCTTTCTTCCCGGCTCCCTTTTGTAAGGGCAAGAAAAGCCTAACTTTGATTTTGTGAAACTTTTCCCAAGGGATAAAGCACTCCAGAGCCACCCTTTTAACTTTTTTCTTGTGCCAAGGCCTCGACGGTCGAGAGGGACAAGCGGCTCTGGGGACAAGAATGGGTCTCGTCTGTTATCATTTAGATTCCAACTCGACAAACGAGTGGCCGATGAGTGCTAAGGGCAACAATTATTCACCCAATCGTAGTTCACGTTAGTTTTTCCAAACGCCCCCAGATATAACTGATCTGACAAATCCCTTTGTTCGTAAGCCAAACAAGTAAAACAAGTTTACAACAGCTGAGGATAGCCAGCTCTTAGGTATATTTAATAGCAAAGTTCATGGCATTCATTTAAAGCCACACTTAGGGCATTTTACATATACTTTATAAATTCACTATGTACAATAAATGCCAGGTATTGTTAAGACTGGCCAATAAATTAAAAAATACACGTTACATCATTCTGTTATTTGGATTAAGAAGTAAAAGAGTATCATAAACGGAAACATAACGCGATATCTCGTCTTAATTTTACAGGAATACATTTTTATGTAAGAAGTAATTTTTAGAGTTCATAAATGAAAAGGTACTCCTTGGGAAGATTTACAGAGACGCTTCCATACCTACTTGACTGATAAGCTTTTAGCTTTATTACATCATAGGGGGATTAAATGCTTTAACCAGATTTCAGGCATCTTATACAACAACATGCTAACTCGAACACAGCAGACACTGTTACCTGTGAAAGCGCACGCATAACTAGGTGCGTTGGCAACTTTACGTTCACCGTTGAGGGCCTCTCAGGGGGTGGGAGAGGGGCGGGCAGCATGTCCCCTAGATCCCTTGAAAATTTCACTTTCCTCCCATGTTCCCTATTAATATATTCCACTGTTCCCTACAATATTTTGTCAAAGTTCTCTTGCAAAGATATCCCTTGTTCCTTCAAATTAATCCCACAAGTATCCCTTGTTCCCTTGAAATAAGTGATCATGTTCCCTTGTTCCCCCAAAGCCCTGGGAGACCCCCACAAAGGGATATTCCCTAAGGAGATGTTGTCTCGTTGCTGCGTTATCTATAAACATCACGCGTTGAATGTTATTTTCCACTGCAAAATTCAAATACCTGCAAGTCGAATCAAGAGATTTGTTTTTGTTGTCCAAGGAAAAGTAACAAGGCAGTTCCTAAAAAACATGGATGACAATACTATGCAACTCCTTAACCTGTCACTGCAGACTTTTTTAACTGCACTGTATGGCAACGAGACTACCAATCTTTCCCTTATTTTACAAACGTCAAAAGCTGATCAACAAAGCATCAGCCCACTACTCGAATTCTTCACAAGCTATCTACAATATTCTAATACAGAGACGGCTGTACAAAAGTACTTTGTTTAGACAAACAGTTGACCAATATGTTTAAAAATTGACGCAACTAGTCATCGCAAACAAATTATCCCAATACCAAACCAATAGTACCTTCTTTGAAGGCGTCCTTTGTGTAATTGAATCAACAACCGAACCTGCGGTCATTCGCTAACTAAGAGGGGAGGTGAAAGGTCAGAAAATCAGGCAGGATCTGGCAATCCTTCCCTCCATATTTGGATGTCCAAAAAATAATTATTTCTATAGCCTGCGAACAGGCTCCCGGCTTGGAGGAGCACAGCAAATTCGATTCTAACGCAGATGTCTTTGTAGCTCGTAATGCACATTTAGCACTACAAGGCGCCAGCCAAAAAAATGAAGAATTTTAGCTACACTTCCAGCAAAATTTACCACAGTTTTAAAATTGTCCAAACGATGAATACAATAGGAGAAACTTTCTTCGTAAAATTTTGGAAAATTTGAAATTTTCATAATTCTCATCAAAACTGCTGTTAACTATCACGTACGTTAGGTAATTAATTGGAATAAAAGTTGACTGACTTTTACCGCATCATTCAAAATTGTAAAACAAAAGGAGCAAAAAAAATCAATATAAAATACATAGCATCTCTAATTACTTTGCAAGAATATATTAGCAATTTCTGGAATCAGGATCAAACCATGCTTCCGGCCAACTTGGAAATTAAAAAAAGAAAGTAAAGACATACAGACCTATGTACATGAAACTGAAAATGATGGAATCAAAATATTTGACAGCAGTTACTGGTCACCGTTTGAATGGCTGGGCTGTGGAGTAAACGCATGTTTTTCTTGGTGTCCTCCACCAGCCTCTTTGTGTCTCTGGACTGCAGGCTCACATCACCGATTTCTATATTTACCATACCATCAAGAGAATTGCGCTTGTTTTTGCTATACTCTTGTTCGTTGTCGTTATTCAAAGTAAACGTTCTTCCGTCTGCGTCGCAGTTTTTACGAATGTACTTCGAGGCGCTATTTCGTTTCTCTAAAAACCCGTTTCGGTCTTGTTCCGCGTCACCTTTGGAAGGTAATACGTCACATTCCTCAATGAGTGGGCTCTTTTTCCCATTGCAAATCTCCGTTTTTCCTTTCTTCTCAAGTTCTTCCACATCGTTTGCAATATTATTATCAAAGTTTTCCTTATTGCTCTCCTCTATAACGCCTAGATCCTCGCAAAGTGGGGCAAATCCATGATTCACGTTTAAACAGTTGTTTTTGCCGTTACTTTCTTGTTTAGACGGTGGGTTTTTATTAGACGAAGATTGCTCTCCGCTCGAGCCATTTTCCGAGGGAACTACTAGAGTAGTTCCCAGGCTACTACCTCCTCCAACACCACTGCCTCCCCCGTTATCCCCATCGAAGTCGCCATCATCGTTATTCGCGCGCCTGGAACTTAATTTACATCCAGAAGTGGTTTTAAGCCTACGCATGTGTTTTTCGATTTCGTCTTCATCTGAACTACTGCAACTCGAGGATCGCCGACTGCCTCCCGAGGGTACCGGCGACAGGCGGCGCGTTGTCCTTTTTGATTTCATCACTCCTCCCCCGAGATGTTTTCTAGTCCGTTCAACACGCGGCGAGTTAACTGGACTGTCCTCTAAATCAGATTCACGCTCCTCGTGAATTTGATTCAACGCCAAAGGAGTGCTCTTCGCTTTTCCCAATCGACTGTGGCGACCGACTCTAGGTCGCGCCAACGACGGAAAACTTGGAGTGATTTCGGTCGAAAACTGGGAGTTTGTCGATGTGGAAGGCTTATCCGGAAGGGCGCTCGTTGAGTGGAATTTTACATGCGTTTTCGAAAGACTTCCGGACACCACTAGATCATCTTCTTCCATCGAACTGTGCAGAACTTCATCCGCCTCGATCGCATGCGCCTTAATCGTTTCGTTCAACATTTGCCCCTCCCTCGGCGCCAGTCTTCCAGAGGAGTTGCGGCGAAGTCTCGGGGAGCTTGAGGCCGAGCCAGTGTCTGAGTGGTTCTCAGAATCGTTTTCTTTATCTTCTTCCACGAATTCTACCACAGGAGTGCTGAAGAAATATGGGAGGTTCAATTAACAGAGGGCTTTGACACACGCTTTATTACCAGAGTAATGTTGCGAAGGAAAATTATGTTCCCTATGCGTCTAAAAAGGTTAATGGGCTTACCCCAACACCCAGATCACCTTATCGTTTTTTTCAATTGCAGTTTGAAATAAATCAGCACTCATAAATTTCTCGAAGACTGCACATTGCACTCGCCCTGCGGGATCACGCAATTTTTTTAGTGTTTGAAAATTTACTTGTGCCCATTTAAACTTCTCACAACGAGTTTTTCAAGCATTTCCTAAGCCTGTCTAAACATTGTTACTTAACAATTAGACCCGTAGCCCGCAAGGGCTACGGGTCAATAGCCCATGAGGCGAAGCCGAATGGGCTATAGACCCGTGGCCCTTGAGGGCGGAGGGTCTAATTGTTTTAGTATCACCCAACTAGTCGGAGAGCAAAGGCAATAATAAAGTTAGCAAATGCAAGTTGAAGAAATATTTATTTGGGAATGCAACGAAAGAAAGCGTCACGCCAATTTGGCGCCAATTTCGCCACTCGAGGACTATTACTAATAGTCCTCTAGTAGCATAGCCAATCAAAATGCAGGATTGCATTAGTCCACTAGTTGGGTGATACTAACATCAGATAGTTACAATACCTTGGGAGCTGTTCTCGTCGCCTGTTCTCCGGCAAGGAAAGCCGTCCATTCTTTCTTCTTCTGACGGAAGGTTGTAAGCTGCTGTTTGATGTTTTCAAACGCCGTAACAGCTGTTCTGCTAGAAGGTAGTAGGTTGCTGTCACATGGTCGTATGTATTGTTTTCCAAGGACCTGTAAATGTCACATATAAATTAACTATTAAGCCGAAGGCTGAAGCACAAAAGTCTTTAGACCACAAATATACATGTCTTTCTAATTTTAAATACCAGTCCTATTCAACCAAGACTGGCTGAGCAAATGAAAAACAGGTTAGATGTCGGAATAGATTATTGCAGTTATCTACACAACTAAAGCAGTTGTAAAAAAAATAAAATTCAGGCTGGAACAGGATTCAAACCCATGACCTCTTCAAATTATTGAACCAAAACTGAATTAATCATATAAAATTCTACAAAATAACAAAAATATCCCTTGTATGGACACACTTGCACAGGTTTCCATATAGAATTCTCGACGTTACCAAGACAAATGTAGAACAGCAGCATCACTTACTTTTGAACAGTCTCTCGGTCAGCAATGTTCCCAGCCTCCATCGTGTCCATCACATAGTTGTGTTCTTCTGGGGTGAGTGGGAGTTCTGTTACTAAGGGTACAGGGGTGGGAAGTACAGGAGGGTGTCCCCCCTGAAACCAGGGGTCAGCCATTATGCTCTCTAAAGTGGAGCGTAAATATGGCTCCCGCACCAACATCTTTTCTATGAGGCTGTTGAAAGACAGAAGGAGAAGTTTGAAATGGTAGATTTTGTCATCAATTGCCTTAATTTACATTGGTAATGCTGACACTTACTGGAACAAAGGGTAGCAGAAAGCTCCAAAAATACCGTAATGTAAATTACTTGTCATTACCCAATTGTGGTAACAGGGATTGGGAAGGCAAAACAGGCAAATGAGCCTATGGCCTGTGGCAATGGCAAGTTATGGGCCATTTTTAAAACATTTGGGCCATTAGGGTAAATAAATGGGCCATAAAAAATTTCAACAAGCGATATCATGTGCGCATTTTGTTCTTTCAGCCTCCCATTTATGCCTTTTCCTTCTCCACTCATGACATTTCCTCCATCAGAACCAAATCCAATCATCTTTGTAGGGGGTATATTCCTTTTCTGGGATTCATTTAAGATTTCTTGTGCTAAACCTTCCCTGTGACATTCTTACTCAACATCCCTCAAGCAGACTAGAAGGCTTGGAAGCTTTGGCTTCATTGTTGTTTTCAGGATCACAATTCGTTGTGGTGGACTCCGTGTTCAAAGTGCAAAACAGCAACAATCTCAGAGTCTTGGACATCCAATTTCGGAACTTTCGCTTTTGGAGGCACATTATTTGGCTAATTATAGCATGCAAAACATATTCAAGTCGGGCGATTCTATCATTGAAAACTGAAAGTTCATGGATTGAGCGAAAACCTCGTTTCCGAGCAGAGTCCAAGTAAGGGGTCTGTGAACAAAAACAAATTGAATGCTTTTATAGCGTTGATTACAGAGAGAAGGCATCATGATTTCTCATGTGTTTATTCGTCATTTCACTGAAAATTTCACAAATGAAAGTCCTTTCCACAAAGTGTATATTTTACCAGCTGTTTTGTTCTAGGGCGTATCGCAGGCCTGGTAAGTACTTTCAAAATGCACCATTTTGTAGCTTTATGTGCCATATGCGCATGGCGCACGGCCTTCCCAATCCTCGTGGTAATGATAGAAAATATTCAATAGGCCAGTTCTGTGTTATGAGTTTGATTTGCCAGAAAATAAACAGGTAGGCAGAATACATTTTCATATTGAACAGTTTCGCACAGACTTATTTTGACACAGAAGCAAAAGTAAACTCTGAAATGGCCTATTCTTGTTCTTAAATTGGGTAAACTAGATACTTTGCACAGGACATTTTAGTACAACAGGAAGTATTTGGCAGTTTACATCAGTTGGATGTTGTTTTTGTTGAAGATTATAACAAACATAAACTAACAAAATGCAGCTTCCTTCATACAATATCCTGCTGTGAGTCATTTTCCCACACAACATATTTGAATATTTCATATCACGACAAAGATTTGAAAATGGGACACAATAACAGAAATCCTCGGCCTAAAGAAATTCAGTGGGATCTAACATGCACTGTTAGATATCATCTCCTTGTGTAGGGGCAGGTTAAAAATACTTTCAGTAGTTCTAATGTCGTATGATGTTATTTTATGATGTTACATCCAGTCCAAAACAATGTCAAAAACACATCTGACAAATGGTTTATATCATCAGAAACTAACCTCTGACAGGCTTGAGATACATGATCAGATACACTGTACCGCACATCCATGATATTGATGAGTGTTTCGCTGTCGTTAACCTCATAAAATGGGGCGCGACCACACACCAGCATGAAAAGAATGACTCCCAGACTCCAAATGTCTAAACCAAAAACCATTTATTAGTAACAAGAAATGAGAATACTGACTATCCTTTGATAAAACTTGAATAACAAGCCTTAGCATGCAAGAGCAATTATAGTAAAAATCTTATTCTCCTCGCATATCTCTGTATATTTTTCAAACAGCAGAAAGGTTTTTTAATAAAATGTTAAACAGTGCTGTAAAATAAAAGTTAACAGATAAAAGCCAGTCTTTACTTGACTTCAATTTAATTTTTCACAGCATCTACATGACCACTGTGTGATGTACGCAAAAACGATTGAGATTAACACTCACCAACAAATGAAGTGGAAATTTTAACACAATTAATCTGAGTTATTTGAACTAAAAGTTACAAGCTGCCATTAATACTTTCCTTGATCAATAATTTAACCAGAGGTTTTAACAGCCATTGTGTTGTAGTTTCAATTGACTAATTTGAACAGTTCCTTTTTTAGCGCAACACTTGCAGTTACATGTCATAAACTTTATACATTGTCCTGGAAACATCAAATGATACATGTGATCAAACTCCACCAAGTGACAGATCACATTCAAAACCAACCTATGAACTCTAAACATTTGCTAATACCACAGTCAAACGGCTATACTCCATTTTTAAAGAAATTCTTAACTTAAAGTGTTCTTCAGAAAAAAGTGAGGAACAAAATGAAAGGTTGAAAAAACTGTAAATTCAAACGAGAACAGCAAATGGTAAAAATGTCACAAGCCGTACAAATTGATGTAGTAACCAATGAGCAAAAACTGTTCGCCTGGCAAATGGTTCAAAGAGCATTACACTCAGTGTGACTGACAGGCAGATGTTCTTTGATTTAAAATCGCGTTTCACATCCATGGTCATGCTCCATGCCCCTGTATCGCATTTTGCGCTCTGCCCCAACTAATCCTCCTGCTTTGCAGGCTGTTACTTAACATCTCATGCAAAGATCACTTCCAGATAGCAAATTCCTTTGTTGTCTCCATGTGTCACGTTAGATGCTATGGCACTGAAATGGCTTTAATCAGTGGGCAATTTATGTAGCAAACATGAAATTAGCATGGCAACACAGACACTGTCTCCAATTTTTTTGTTCGGCGAGGACGGCTGTAACACAGGCTATGTCAATCAAAGCAAAAAGACATGCACATTATCATGTCGCTGCCATCAACAATCTGATTTGTACCAGATTCACTATTTGAGCTAGACCTAAATATTTCACTTGTGTATGGATCAAGAAACTTCTGAATTTCACTCCATACTTATATCGCAAATTATGTGGTAACAGCTGGCTTAATAATTACACTGCAATAGGCAGTGATTGCTGTAATGTTGACAATGAGATGATTAGGCAAACAAGAAATTATTGCATTCTATTCTATATTCAGAAGGTGACAATTAGTGTTCACATAGCCTGGATTGGACAAGCGTGAAGGACGATTTTTGACAGGACAAATTCACAAATGCTGTAATTTGCTTTGGTAACTTAAGCAAGCGACAACATGTCCTGGAATACCCAGTAAAAGATTGCAAGGACATAAGAACCATTATCTTCATAAAAACAGTGAATTTGGTCCCATTCAAATACCTCTGTAGTGTAAACATCTCGCGAATCCAAGTATTTTAGAAACATCTAACAACATTAATTTTATATTCATTACTTATGAAACTTCAGTCTCAATGGATTTGCAAATCAGCGAAATTAAACTCTCCACCTCAATAGCATTACAATTTGTACTTTTAGACCTCAAGTTAGATCCTGACAATCTTTTCCCAGTTATCAAGAACTGATAATGTGAAAACCCACAAAAATTGAAACAAAAAGTGAAGTCAAAAATCTGATAATGAAACACACTAATCTGTCACTTATTGTTTTACATGTAACCGAAAAATAGAATTCATTCAAATTTAAGTTGGTTACGTTTATGGCAGGTGTCGATTTCCGCGTGCACATTAGTCAACTTTAATATTAAAATATTAATAGCTCTACCCCCAACAAAAATAAATTTCAAAAAAAAATAATCTGGTTGATGACTGATTACAGTAGATATTACAGAAAGTTCAGTAAAATTAAAACGCTTGCCTCCTACTGTGAGAGGCCAATAAAATTCAGTTCAGTTGAAAAACTCGAGTACAGTATATCTAAATACATTTGTACAAGAGGTAAATATTCGAAACGTGCACCTCCAAGGCGGCAAGCAAATTAACGCATGACTTCTTGTAACAGTAATTTTCATCACATGAATCAACACGACATACATGTAAAAGCATACGACGCCTTGGATATTGTGAAGACAACAAGGAAAATTTCCAGAGAACTTGATATTGAACAAAATATGATCCTGCTACAAACGGCAAACCACTATAATTTTATGATTCAACCCCGCAGGGCCGAAGCATGTTTATGTTATTAAAAGGTGAAATATGTGAAAATGCACCATATTTCAATAAGCTTAGTCAAGGCAGAGTTGAACAGCATGAGGAAATGAACACGCAACTTTCAAAGCCGATATTTAATATTAAGTTAATAATGAAGAAAAAACTTACCTACTGCTGGAGCTTCGTACGAATCTCCAAGCAAAACTTCAGGAGCGGAATAAGCAAGAGACCCACATGAGGTATCGAGTTTTTGACCGGGAGAGAACTTATTCGAAAATCCAAAATCAGTAAGCTTGGCTACGTCCAAACTCTTGAAGAATATCACATTTTCGAGCTTCAAATCCCGGTGCACTATGTGTAGTTTGTGGCAATAGTCAATGGCGAGTACAATTTGCTGGAAATAATGTCGGGCTTTGTCTTCGCTGAGGCCTTGTTCATGGTTCATGATATATTCGTACATATCACCGCCATCGCCTAATTCTTGAACAAGATAAAGTTTAGTTTGTGTGTCGATGACTTCGTAGAGTCTAACCACATTTGGATGTTGAACGAGCTTCATGCAACGAACCTCTTTGAAGAGGTGAGCTCTGGAGATCTCATCGAGTTTAGTTTTGTCAATCACTTTAACAGCCACGCGCTCTCCCGTGAAAACATGTCTCGCAACTTTAACAACAGCAAAGTGCCCGCATCCTAGAGTTTCTTGTAAGTCGTACAATCCGGCAATTTGCCCATCTTTCAAGGTGGAATTTTGGGAGTATTTCGCCATCTTCTCGTCTCAAACATCCTGGCATGGATCGGCCATTTTCTATATGCTGTTGATGCAAACAATATTCGGAGGAAACAATGGAGACGTCAGTTTACATCATAGAACCAATCAGAACGCGAGAAATTGAAGAAGAGAAGGAATTGGAACGATAGCACGATGAAACGTTCCCTGCCTGGAAGAAATGACGTTTTCAGCAGGTTTTCAAATATTTGGACAATTCTACTACGCAGTTTATATGATTTTAATGAGAAGAGTGGAAGATATGAAATGTATTATTGCGAAGGGATTAGAGAAATGGGGGAAAAAATCATTGCTGCTTTTCGTGATCATTCTATTCCAGCTCCACTTGTCACTTACATTTTCTTGGTGTACACACTTGTTTTTATACCACGCCATAGAACGGCTTTCCTGTATTCCGATTGGCCCTAACATTAACAATGCAGAATTTTCTTGCAGGGCTTCGGGATCGCATAGCCTTCCCTGATTCAATGCAGTTTCTGTTTCTCGCAATGTAGAATTTAAAAGTTCAATCTTTTTAATGGGAAACGTCGGTCAGAACATCAGCTTTCATGTGCCCATCTCCCCGCCCTCCCCTCCAACCCCCCACCCTCCCCCCCGCTAGCGTTAGATCTGCTGAAAGGAAATAGGAAATAACTACCGTCTATAGTGATCCTTCAGTTTTGCTGCCAGAGGTTTTGTCCGATGAATTTCTTAAAAGATACGCCCTTCCACCTAGCTGAAAAAAGCGCTAAGCTAGAATTAGAAGCTATCCAAATATCAGACGCAACACAGTCTCCCTGCAGTAATGCACTCCCTCCACCGATAACAGGTCCATGAATGTGTATGACTTATTTCTGATCAAAAGATCCCCCATGGTGAAGCTTTGTTTAAGCATTTCTCTAGAAAAGAAGACAAAGTCATGACTTATTTTAAATAACGTCTACCCAAAATTATTCACCCAAACGTAAAATTCCTTCTACTGAAAGGTCCCGAAACCGGCTGAATCCTATCCCATGGTATGCATCCTCCCCCCTTCCCCTCCACTTCAATTCTCCTTTCCCTTTTTCTCGCCACGCCGCCTTCCCCCCCCCCCCCCCACGCGAAAATAGACCCAAACAAAAGCCCTCCACAACAAGACGGCTAGGAAGCTACTTTCGAATTTTATACCCAACTTTTTGTTGGAGGAC
>Ga0126339_10000768_pt1 | contig 19337 bp, 10 predicted proteins | sample OrbTmetagenome_2_FD_92532 | JGI IMG/M metagenome (GOLD analysis project Ga0126339, IMG submission 92532) | Coral microbial communities from Petempiche,Puerto Morelos, Mexico - Orbicella T R C metagenome | ecosystem: Host-associated > Invertebrates > Cnidaria > Coral | place: Petempiche,Puerto...
ATCTTTTCTTCCTGGTGTTGGGGTACTCAGCCTTATTTTCCATTCCCCTCTTTGATCTATGGAATAAAGATGACCATTAAAATCATGAGATTAAATTACCGCTTGATCCCTACAGACGCTCGTCATAATAAGACTCTCGTCACCCACAATTGAAAACAAAAATCAACAGGTCTTTGAGTTTCAAACAAAATGGGCGGTTGTTTCCCAAATATTTTGAAGCTGGCTCTCGCCTACTTCTCCACTAAATGAAGCCTTTGACTGCGGGCAGGGCAAAATCAAGAGCTAGCTACATAACACGAAATGAACTCTTTGGGAAAAGTGTAAGAAAAGTGTAAGAAAATGTCTACAAACTGATACGACGTTCTAATCCTTCCCCGAAGGCGCCAGGTGGCGGTCCTTCTGCTTCCGCAAAGCAAGGTTCCATCAAACACAGGAGAAAAGCACACATAAAGAAGAACTTCAGCAAACGCATGTTGATAGCGATCGATCTAGAAGTTGATTTGAACAATATGGACAAGAAATTGAGTTCGTTGTAGTGGTGTTCAGCGCTTTTAAACTAGTCAATATACCACATTTGCCTCAACCACGCTGTGAATTAAATTAAGCAGTAACAATTGTATTTAAAGTGCATATGAAGCGGCATTTTTTCTGCATAATTTTACCTTTCAAAATGTAAATTGTGACATGTCTATCGGTGCGTCAAAGCATTCATTCAAATTCATTTTGAAATTATTGTTAGATTGCATATCGAAGCGAGCACAACAAGCGTGTCTGTTTTAAGCTTAATCCAAAGACTACAGGTAATGTTAGTGAATATGAATTAAAATCTCAGACAAAAACGAAGGTTTATCAAGTAAATATGAACGAACAGAATAGCAGACAATGCAATGTCTACGTACGTACTAGCTAAACTGATGTCACCAAGTGTTTATGCTGACAAGTGGAACTGTTGTATAAGGTTGAAGACCGTATGAGTTCTTTTGAACGCTTGAAACATCGATCGTAAATATGCGTGATATTTATACTTACGTGAAGGAATCCAATTTACGACTATAAAACCAATCTGAATGCTCTACGCTCAACTCAACAATAGGACAGATGATAAACTGTGTTATATTCAACCGCGTCAAGTAATTCGTTAAGACGAACCACATACCGATGTAATTGGGAAATGGGCGTTCTGACCTCGACGCTATAAAAAGAGATATATACAATGGAAGAAAACAAGGGTCATTCATACATTCTGAGCATAAGTTTCGTTGCTGATTAGGAACGCATATCGGTAATTTAAGAGTATGCAGTCAAACGTGCTCCACTGTTCTTTTGCAAGGTCTTTGTTAATTGTGTGTGGGTCGGCTTTCTTAGAGTAGTCAGCACCATTTTCTACGAGCGCCGCGCGCCACATCGGCTTTCAACTTTGCGGTGAGGTTTTCTGTATATACTGTTTTGCGCTCTGTTTTGAGTTTCATTAATCATGAAAATTAAATACACAAAGCAAAAGCACTGAAAAACATTTGTACACAAGAAAAAATATACTTCGGTTAACTTTTAGAATCGTGGGTTAGCGTTAACTGGCTCCCGAACAACCCGGCACTGATTACAACAAGTTAACCTGACATGAGTCCGCGATCCAGTAGAAAACCAGCACTTGGTCGGTGATAAATTAAAGGAAAAAAAATACATGACTTTGAGGAGCTCTAAACTTGAGCCCGAGATATGGTCACGTGACTCACGTCGTCGCCTTTGCCGTCGTCCGTACGCGGCCACTAGCAATACCGGTAGCCATGATAACCATGAGAAAGTCAATTGACCAATTTCGATATATTAAAATTCAGCCAAACACAATAGTCCTCAGCACGAAGTTCTGGGGAATAAACCACACAAACTCTTTAGTTATTCCCCAGAGCCTCGTACTGAGGTCTATTGTTTAAGGCTGAATTTTAATATATCGAAATTGGTCTATTGATGGGTTTCCTTTTCCCTCCTATATGAGTATGGGGCTCCGCTTGGCCAGGGCTCCGCTATTACCTCGACAGGATGGCGCACTGAAGGAACATTTTGTGTCACGTTTAAACTTTCCACGGCAACTTTTCAGATGCGTCTAACTTTTTCTCGGGTTTCACTTTCGATTGCAATGATTCGTAGAAACTCTTATGTTCAAAAACAGTTCTGTATGAAGCAACGTGCCCTGGAGCAAATATTTACTAACGCAATCCTACAAATTTGTTTTTCACACATTAAAAATCCCATAGAATCTAAGGATAAACGTATGTAGTGTCAAAATGCTGAAACGATTCACGTGACACCACTCGCCACTTTAAAGAGGAAAGAAACCTGGTGCAAGTGTCATCTCGCAGTGGCGTGTGGGGCCGACTGCGAGATGAGACTCGCCCCCGATTTCTTCTCGTTTCTGAAGCTAGTGGCGAATGTTCTTGGTAAGGGACAATCCCACTCTTCAAAAACACGTACCCAAATTCCAGAGCAATATAACAACTACAGAACCAATAATGAAAAAAATTGTTTTATCTGCCTTTGTTTTTTGCCGGGTGTATCGAAACTAACGTTTACTCGGCCAATAGCTTTTATTACAGTTGAACCTGCGGTTCAACATTCTTTTGTCTAAAAGGGCATACAAACGCGGCGAACGGGTCAACACAAAGCAGAATTGACCCTTTCGCCTCGTTTGCGTGTCAAATTCCTGAAAACTGTAATAACAGCTATCGACTTCATTTTCGTTTTCGCTTGTTTGTTTTTCTTTGTGTTTTCTTTTCAAGAAATAGCTAATGACATTCACGAAATAAATTTACTGGGTCTGAAGATTCTTCATGTAGATCTAACAGAAGCTTTTAATGCGTCCTTTTTTTCTGCCATTGTTTCATTAATCCTCTGTAATTCTCGGCAAATATCGTGACCTCAACGTTAATCATTACTCGATGATCGTCGCGATTTGACAGCAGCATCGTTTCTTCTCCGGTACCAACCGTAAAATCTTCGGAGAACAGGTCTCTACTTTGCGATCTTGTTTCGCCGTGTTTTCCGAAGTCTCTTCTTAGCCGGAGCTTGAGCCTCCGTCTTGAGGTAGCCTTTGTCCATGTATTCTTGAGTGTCAGGAAAGCTTAGGTTCCAAAATCCTGGAGGTGTGGAAGGTGGAGGGGAGAACTTCGCTCGGTGACGTGAACAGTGCTTCAAGCGCTTTTTAAGCTCGTCCTCGGGAAGATCAAGACCCTGGTAGTACTAAAAAGAAAAACAAATGCGTGAATTTCTTTTAATAGTTAAATGAATATTGCTAACAATTGATGAGAAAAAAAAAACAAAACAAAAAAACAAAACAAAAAACAGTTCACAATACCTCTTGACAGTCGCGGCATTTATAGCCATTCAGTTTGGCTCTTTCATCTTTTTTCCGAACAACTTCCACGTATTTGTAGTTCGGTTCACAGGCGCAACTCCTAATGAAGTATAAAGTGTAATTAATTGTAGACGCGGTGGGAATGTAGTTAAAAATTTAGACAAAAGAAAGGATACCGCAGAAATGTAGACAATACGCACTTCAATTCTATCGGCGGGCTCTTGTCCACGTTTGTAGCTATTTCTTCTGGTTGCGTCTTGTTATCTTCCTATGAGGAAGAAAGAAAGACAAAAAATCATTTGTCAAAGAACAAGAATTGAATAAAAACAAGGCACGAAGTGGCGCGCGCAACACGGAAGTGCACGGCACGGCACAGCAAGGCAGACACGACACGGATTTCCCCGTCACTGCAATAGTACATTATGTATTGGATCAAGAGAATTATCAAGGTAAGAGAGTGAATTCCCTCTATAGGCCTTATACATACGGTAATCCCACGGTAATGCTGCGCGTTGCGTGGATGTTTTCGTGGAGGATTTGTTTATGTGTTGCTTAATTTCAAAGCGAAGAAGAACCTCCAATACTGTGGGGATGCTTTCTTTTATATAAATATCAAAGAAGCAAAGGAGCTTCTACCCCAGCCATGGTTTAAAACATTTCCAAACAGTAATAGGGGTTTAAATAAGACACTGATGTCTCCTGGACAAACAACAACTAAATGAATGGCAGATAAATGAGTAGACAAGCGAGTGCAAAGCAAACGAACGCCCAAACACAACGCAACTGAACAAACGGTTTGTCGAAAGTGCAGACAGACATCCGCCACCCAAACAACAAAAAGGAGTTTAAGCAGCAACGCCCATGACAACGTCGATTAAACGATTTCATATGCATCCCACGAATCTCGCAAGAATTTACATTCATCCAGTTTGTCTATAACTTTCAGAGATATTTTAAACAGAATATGTACGACAGCGTGAAAATGCGAAAAAGAAATTTTAAACATTGGTCGTCGTATTATACGAAGAAAGTGTTAATTCCATGTTGTTGTTTTGTAACGAATGGCAAACAAATGAGCAAAGAATTATAACACACGCGCGCACAGTCATTGCACTCTTTACCTTTGCCCTTGTGCTTTGCCTATTTTTAAACTCCGTGAAACCAAACGGTAAAAGAATGAACAGCCAAACGAACACAAAACAAACGAAAGCCCAGCCGAACAAAAGCACGGCTGGCGGTGCAGAAAACATCTTAGCTATGGAACGTCTTCCGAACACCAAAACGTATGTAAAATGACTTTTCACCACATTTCCCGCCACTTTGTCTCAGTTAATCGCTAGAAAGTCGCTTGGGCTGTCCACGCATTTCGCGAGTAACAACATCCTCGGAAGAACTGGATACCGTGTCTAAAAATAACTTAAGAGGGATTACCTTGGTTACAAGGCCTACATGGGGAAATCACTCTCTCACCTTGATAATCTCTTGACTGGATTGAATACCTCTTACATGTATCAATCGACTTCCAGGTAGATGTATTGTAAATGAGGAGGGAAAGAAGGACCGAGAAAGAGAACTAAAGAAGTCAATTATATCCCTCTCTTTGGGGGAAAAAAGCAAACAATCCAATTTGCATGTAATTCAATGTAAAATGACAGGAGCTCTAGAGACACAGTTTACACACACACTTTATTTCAATTACATTTAGAAATTAATGCAAGTTTGAAACAGATCCCAGCGGTAGTAGCATTAGGCTAATCTAGGCGGATCAGTTAGAGCTATCTATAAATCTGTTAGTTACCTCATCACTCTTGTTCGAAACATTTTCCTTATCACTTCCTTCCAGTGAGCCGTCTTGAAGTTTTTGATTTTCTTCTTGCAAATCTGCAAATACCAGAAAACAAATTTAACGCGTAAGAGTGCTACAAGAACACACTGAAAGAGATCCACATCCCTTAAAGAAACTGGAAAGCGTTAGTAGAATTGTAGTAGTATACTAATGCAAATGCTGCAATCTGATTGGCTGAGTTACTCGTATACTATCAACCATTGGAGTGCAATCTTCATCGAACATTAAAGAAACTAGAAAACGTTTTCTAGTTTCTCTAAAGTTCGATGTAAATCGATTCGGCCTTCGGCCTCATCAACTATGACCTAATAGAAATCTCGTGCACATAATCTCATAGGCCACGTTGGATATATCAATATTCTAACATGGCTCCCGAGCATTCAGGTCAAAATTGCAAATTTTCTAAGGTTCTTATGTCCCTCAATTCCCAAGACACTTGGATACAAAGAAAACAATACCAAATATAGACGTTTATCCCGAAAGCCTCGGAGCCATGCTAAAATACTGATATACCGACTGTGGCCTATTGATAAATAGACACAAAGGGCGTCAGATTTTTTTTTCCAAGGATTATTCAAGGACTGCTGACGGACGCGCGCGGTTTGCTTACTCAGCAAAATATTTACCTGGTGACCGGTGATCGTCCATATTATTGTCAAACAAGTCCATACCACTTGTGTAAGGCCCTGTCATGTCCCCACTGCAGCTGAGGAGGGTGCTACAAGACTTTCTTCCTGTCCCGCGTGAAGGGAATTCTTCCAGTAGAACCACATCCGGGGTTTTGGGCGGTGGCACTATTGGAACTTTAAACACTGTTCTTGTCTGCTCTTCCTAAAGTGTGCACGAAATGGTAATTTGAATATGTTTAGAAGGTAAGCCCTGAGTTTATAGGACTTCCAAGGCATAATTTTACACGTTATGCATTATTTTCAGCATAAGGGTGAGGCAAAATAATTGAGCATTATGCCGGAATAATAGTTACAAAAAGTGGCGGATAGTTGAGGGCCTTGGGCAGGCCAACAGAAATCTAGGCACAAATCACCTGGCTGCACTCTACACACATCACATACCTAAAGGTTTTGCCAATTCAGCACTCTTCTGTTGCATCAAAAGGAATTTTTTTATGCTAAAAAACTTATTTTGCAATAACGAAGCTGGAGCAATGAAGGATCACATCGAGGCGTCCCTCATGCTTCAATGTAATCAATGTTGAGGATAAATATAAGCTGTTGTCGGTGAGCATAATGGAGCATAAGGGACGCCTTCGGAGCACAATAGTGAGATGTTTTGAGCATCGAGCATTAGCATAATGGTGAAAAATTGAGCATAATGTGTAAAACCTATTCGCAAGAGGTTTTGGACAGTCTAAAAGGGTATGAAAACTCGCTTGGAATCAACGTTCAACTCGCTCTGATCAAATGTTTTGTCTCGCATCCTACTTCCAAATATATTCCCTGTCAATTTCTATCTGAAGTACGATGTTCTGTAAAGATGTTACTTGCAGTAACGCAATAGTGGAAAATTGATGTAGGGGATTTTATAGCGAGGAGGTTTTTATAGTAAGGAGATAAATAGCTTTGGTAATATACTGCTGGTAGCCGGTCTTTTCTCTTTGGGCCATATGGGCGTTTATCCATGAACACGAACGCAAAAGGGCGGTATACTCCCAATCCCTTCCATGGCACTCTGAAATCGTTCGCCTGATAATGCCAGCCTCATTTTGAGAGAAAAAGAGACTGGAAGCAGTCTACTAGCTGACTTAAATAACTAGATAATTTGCAAGTGGGAGCGTCTCATTCTTATTACTGCGACAGATCAGCATTGTAAGCAAAAACAAAAACGTTTCTGCGTACAGAATTGAACGTTCAGTTTTTCTTTTTATTAAAGTGTTAATGCATCTGAAAAGGTAATGGTGTTTTCGGAGCTTCTACAGATCCAACTAAGCAATGCGCCGCCAAAGATAATGTTGCGTTGCATGTACATCGGCGTGGCAAGGAGACACTTATCAGACAATTATCATCTTGAGCTAATAGATATGTACCAAATTTGGTATGCTGACGTTGGCTGTATTATCCCTTTAGTCGATGTTAGACCTTTGCTCTGATGAAGGGCTAACGGCCAACAAGTAAACCTTCCAAATTCGCTACTATTATTAACTTCAAGCTTATTAATTGTTTCTAAGCTCAGCATTATTATGCAAGTCTGAAAGACATCCATAAAAACGACTCGACTGGTATAATTATACACTAGTCGGTGCGTTTCCACATGACAGGAAAACATTATAAAGTTCAACGTCAGGTTATTACCTCAGAGAAAAAATTGTATTAGAAAGTAAATCAATACTAACCCTCAAACCTTTACTTTTTGTTGCCCATATGGTGTCTTCACGTTCATCTGAACTTTCTCGTTTTCTCTTAGCGGCATTGGTATCATTTTCACTCGAAGTTACTTTTGTTTTTACATATTTTGCATCCAGAGTTGTTTGTTTTGTTGCTTTGAGGTTGTGACCTTTTTCGGCTGGTTGATGAGATCGTTCTTCATTTTCTCTACTTATGAAAACTGTATTATCATTGTTTTTGATCATTCTGGACTGGCAATCAGACCTGGGTTCTTGTTCTTCGTCACTCTTCACGCCATGGGGTAACAGCGACACAGAACAGTCTGCCGTCAGGTTCAAGTCTTGCTGCAGTGATCGGGTGCGGCTTGGAATGGTCGGCGACTGTGGTTGAGTGTATGACAAATCAACAGGAAACTGGGAATCAGATTTGGGTAAATCCTTATTACTGGTTACAGAAGCAAAAGTGCTGTCATTAAGGGATTTTACTGGAAATCCAGGAAACTGAGATTCGGATTTGGTTAGGTCCTTGGTATCGGTTACAGCATCCACAGTGTTTTTACAAGGCGAATTTCCAGAGATCTTGTCTAGAATGCCCATGCTTGCATCATTGTCATCATCATCATAGTTAAACAAGAGTGAGTTTGCAGCTGCTAAGGGAGTACTTGCTGCTGAAGGGGCTCCCAATGAGCAATGGAAGCCATCAGCAACCTCTTCTGAATGGACGTCCTCAGTTTCTTGCAGCAGAATCTCTGGATGGACAGAAATTCCATCTACAGATACCTTTCTGTCTTGGACCTGAGAAGAATTCTTGTAAAGCTTTGTACTTCCATTGGCATCAGGGAAAAGGTTAGCAACACCATCCACCATTAACATTTTATCCTCTTCAATCACTCGGCTGACACTCATATTATCTTTATGATAAACTCGTGATTTTGTTTCCTCTTGTGCTCCAGATGTCGACATTGACACCTTGTTGTATCGAACTTTCTTTTTACACTTCAGGGTTGACAGGTTTCTGTGCTTCTTGCTCAGCTCATAGTCTTTCAAAATAGAACAGTCATCAGGCTCAGCATCATTCCTGGGAAAAAAAGAAGAATCCACGAAAATACCACAATTTCCAAAAGAAAAGACCTTTGTGTTTAGAGTTCTTTCGCTATTGCTATTTTGAAGGATCATAACTTTTGGGGGCCACTTCATTCAGATGGCATGTTTTGCTCATCCACCATAATAAAGTAGGAATTATTTTCTGCATGAAGATAAACAGGATAACTATTATCAAAAATAACGTATATTAGATCAAAACAAAAATGATACCTTTGGAATGAGGGTTACACGGGAATCATTACAAGTGAAGTTATTTTTGAGGTTGCTATATTGTTTAGAAAGTTAACAAAATTTCATTCTGCTGGGATAGTTAGGAGTTAAGAGAAAAGCTGACCATTTTCAAGTCAAGAGATATTTCCTTCCAAGCCGTCATGCAATAACATGCAGGCATTTCTTTGAAGAATGATGCATGTCCACAAGTACCAGATGTAAATTGGTAGTTTGATAAGTGGAACAAAATATAGCTGACCTTGCTTAGAGACCTGGCAAGTTAAACAAAGTTTGTTGATCAATCACTAGAACAATTTCGGGAAAAAAGGAGATTCTCGTCTCAATGGGCAAAAGACGGTGGTAACTTACTTTTGAGCAGAACTGTAAATTGCATTGTCCCCCCCCCCCCACCCCCTTGAAATCCAAGTTCAGCTTCATACAAAATATACTCTCCTTAGAAATTTTGGTTTTGAGACCCCCACCCCCACCCCCACTCCACCCCACTCCCTCAGAATTTCCAGTGACCTTTCATGCGGCAGGTGAGGATATTGTGTGAAACCATGCATTTGTACAGGGAAGCATGGATCATGCTGTCAGTGAATCGCCTTTCATGCAACTTACATCAGCTCAGTGGTATCTTTGTTGACATAATTTTCAAGAATATGAGCAGGAAAAGCCCCAAAGTCTTTCATTACTGTGATGAGAAAAGATAATTGGAAAAATAAATATCAATACTTTTTTTTAAGTTAATAGAATCAGAACATGACCAAATTTAGACGTGCAATACTGATACAAGTACATGCATCAACTCATTTGTTATTATCGAATTGTGGTCGGCATGTTAAGATGCAACTTTTTGCAAGCTTTAAACAAATTGCCTATAAATCCTACATAATTTTTTCAACTTTGCAAAAAGTTGTATCTGAACATGCTTATCACAATTCAAAAATTCAAAAAGGGTTTCACCATTCTTTTTCAATAACTTATAAATAATCAATTATATATTAATTTAAATCAACAACACTCTTTACATTGATAGTAATAGTTATTATAATTTCAAAAAAAAATATTTAATTAATTCATTGTGTGCTCCTATTTTTTGGGTGTTCCCAAGTTTAATACTGTATGCTTCATATACATCTCCAAAAGACCATGACACCCAATCCAGGCCTCATAATTAGGGTGGTCATTAAGGGCTGTAACCCATAGCACCTGCTACGGCTGAGTATGCTTGATTTCCCCTTGATGCTAGGGGTGAAATTGCCTGTTGTTGATAGAATTCACACATAAAGTAACAAATTTGTTACAGGTGTGGAGAATAAGGCTACACACTGCTTCAGGTGACTAAAAACTTAATGACAGCCCTGATAATGAAGTCTTCGAATACCCTCTAGAGTGATCAACTGGCTCTGATGCAAAATCAGTCATGGGAAGACATAATCAAGGTCTTGACATAATTACATGTACATGTATTAATTAATGTCAATTTGCCAAATGAACATTTCTTTTGTCTGCTTTTATTTCATTCTCTTTCGTTTGAACTGACTGACTCACTTTTACAAGAAAGAAGGCAGTGGGAAATGAAACACTTTATGGGGATGATCTAACAATTTTTTTCTAATGAATTCCTTTTCAAGACGTTCCCCAGACATTCATGATTTTCCCAAGGCTACTACTAAGCTATTTCAAGGCTGGTTAAAAAAACAGTCAGGTAACACACCTTTAAATCTACTCTGGGCTGCTTCCAGATAGCGTCTCCACCAATGATCTTTCTTACATAGTTCCTCATATTTCCTAGAAGCAAACATCCTTAAAGCGTATACGACATGAAAAATAATTTCTGCTTATTTGAAAGGCCTTTGAAAATACAGAAGAATGCATTTTTCTTTTAATGAAATATCTTTTTTCATTTTAGAAATATTGATGTTTTTCTATTATGCAAATTAGATCAGGGATGACGTCAAAAGGTTTGCAACTGAAAGTGGTAAAATACTGAATAAACGATATCTCTGGAAATTTTGAAGCAATGTTCTACACAACAGTTTTGCCACTGGTGCTGTCTTAATAAAAACTGAAAGTCCCAGTTTTTGTCTTAAACCAAGAACCATCTACCCCACCCAATCCAATGATGGGAGTTAAGAAAATATGGGAACTATGCCTGTTCCATATAGGATCCTTTGCCTCACTTTAGAGGTTGCAAATGGGGATATGTGGTTTTCTGACAGAAAGAGACTGGAGCTGATAGAGTTGCTATGGCAACAGCACTAAGGGTGTCATTTTGTTTCTTCTGTGATGTACATTTGTGGTGCCAAGTTTCAAGAACATTGCTTCAATATTTCTAGAGATATTGCTTATTCAGTATTTCATCATTTTTGGGTGCAAACAATATGATGTCTTCACTGCTCTAATTTGTATGATAGAAAAATGTCAATATCTCTAAAACAAAAAAAGATATTTCAAAAAGAAATATGCCATTCCTCTGTATTTTGAAAGGCCTTTCAAATAAGCAGAAATCATTTTTAATGCCATGTACACTTTAAGAGATCTTTGAAAGACCTTACAAAGATCCTTAAATGTTCATTGAGGATCTTTAAAGATCCTGGCAAGATATTTGAGCAATATCTTTGAGGATCCTTGTTCAGGATCCTCAAAACGATCAAGATTTACATGTACAGTGGAACCCCGCCTTACAACCACCCTGTTAATATGACCACCTTGCTATTACAGCCACTCTATTCTGGTCCAAAAAAAAAGCACAGTCAGTCATTTTATTATTTAAAGAACCCCTTTGATACGACCACCCCGATAACATGACGAATTTTCCATGGCCCGAAGGCGGTCATATTAACGGGGTTCCACTGTACATGTTTTCTGCACCCTCATGCAATGTACAGCTGTAGCTCAGTCAATAGTTATATAAGAGGAACAGAAGTCTAATCTGGTGTTGATGAGTTTAACTCACACTTAAATCAAAAATAAAATAATGTCTTAACATTGTGTCTCTCTCTCCCACCCCCTTCTTTCTTTGATAGGCCTAATACTCAGGGCTCAGGAAGAATATCATGGCGTATATGCAGTAAATAAATATGGCATTGAGCTACATGTACAGTGTTAAATCAGTTACAATTTCTTGTCTTCCACTAAAAATCAGCTTATTTACATTCACATGCAAATTTATGTCATCAGATCATTTCATTTTAATACCAAGTGCAGTTAATTATTCCCAAAAAGTAGAAAATGGAGACTGTACCAGATTGGGGTATATGTAGTAAATAAATATGGCATTGAACTACAACGTTACATAAATTATGATTTCTCATCTTCCACTAAAACTCAGTTTACACACATTCACATGCAAATTTACTATCAGATCACTTCATTTTGTACCAAGTGCAGTTAATAATTTCCAAAAATTAGAAAATGGAGACTGCACCAAATTTGTAACTGTTTTAATTTAGTTTACAAAATTAAGATACTGTAAGACATTCTCTCAAGAACAACAAAATTCATGAAGGCTTTGTGATGTAATTCACCGCAATGGATAGTTACAATCATGAAACTGACTTTAAAAATCACCACACATGTGAATTCCACTGACATTATTTGCACCTCAAAATCTGCCATGTTAATACTAAATTTTGAAAGTTTGCTGTTCTAAAGGCACATGTTCATGATTATGCTCAGGGCTGCATTAAAGCAGAGTATGTTTAATGTGCGCTTCAGCTTGATGTTGTGGGTTAACTTGCAGTTGTTAGCATGATATTCACCCGAAAACCAACTAAGTCAAAGGTACCAGTTTAATGAATGAAACTCTACATGTTTATTCAATCGACTCTTGATCGTGGGTGCCTTTTAGTACATACATGTCTGGCCCGGTTACTTGCTATCTTTTTCTAAAGGATCATAATTATGTGATTGAATACTGTAGCTCAGCAGAGTAACCAGCTAAGTTCAAAACAATTTTAAGTAGCCAATGACTTGCGTTGGCAGCCAGCTGCATGGACTTTGGACAACCCTGCATAGCATTCTCAAACATGGTGAACCTACATGCACATGTAGTAAAAATAGTCCAATTTTCTATGCAGTAGTCAATAAAAGCGCTCATTATAATAAATTATCGATTGGCCATACCTCCTGAGTTTCTCATCCTTGTATGTAAGTTCTTTTTTTAAACTCACCACAGTTTCTTTAAGACTTTAGAACACAAGAAAAAAATATTCATCATCAACATCATCATCATCATCGTCGTCATCATCACCATCATCATAATTAAAAAAAAAGAACACTGTTAGCATTTTAGATACAGAAAAAAATATGTAGTTCTACTATATAACTATTTAACAATTAGACCCGTAGCCCTTGCGGGCTAGGGGTCAATAGCCCATTCGGCTTCGCCTCATGGGCTATTGACCCGTGGCCCTTAAGGGCGAAGGGTCTAATTGTTTGAGTATCACCCAACTAGTCGGACAGAAAAGGCAGTAATAAAGTTACTATATGCAAGTTGAAGAAATATTTATTTGGGAATAAACTGAAAGAAAGCGTCACGCTTGATTGCGCCAATTTCGCTACTCGAGGACTATTGCTAATAGTCCTCTAGTAACGTAACCAATTAAAATGCAGGATTTGCATTAGTCCACTAGTTGGGTGATACTAATAAATTGTATAACTACACTGTAGTATAGAAGGTCAACTACCCATTTGAGTGTACAGTAATATGTGTAAAACCTTCAGATTAGCTTCAGTAGCATGAAGTAACTGAGGAAAACATGTAGTTTTACCACCCTCTCCTCCCTTCTCCACAGAATCAGATGCTACATGTGCCTAAATCTAATAAGATCTCAGGGTCCCTCCAAGCATACAAACCAAGTGGTATATCAGGCTGGTCCTTATTCCCGGTTTCAGTAGCGTGAGGTGACAAGGAGTGTTTCCCCCCCCCCCCCCCTCCCCCCCCCCCCACCCTAGATGTGATGCTAGTCCATTGCAGGGTTACCACCCAGCATTTAAATTTGCCAGTACCCATTTATACACGTGGGTGGAGAGAGGCACCGTGAGAGTTAAGTGTCTTGCCTAAGAACACAACACCACCTTGACCAGGGCTTAAAGCCAGACTGCTTGATCTGGACTGTGTGCATTAACCATAAGCACCATGCCTCCACACTGCCAAACTGGTACTTACAGGCTGTACCTGCAATTTGCATACCAACTAAACAAGAAGGAGCATTAGCAGTTAGTTTCCCTGGATGAGATTCTGGTGGAAAGTCTACAGTTGTTTACTGGTTGTATTCTCAAGGTGGTCAGATTAAAGAGAAGCAGTGATCACCTGAGACCTACCTATTAAACTAACAGTGTACATGTACGTTGTAAGAAGGTGACTAATATTAAAATCTTAAAATGTATACCCGGCGTTTTCTTCTTGAAGGTGATTGTTGAGCTTCTTAACCCGACTGTTTTCTATCTCCAAATCCTGAATCTTGCTGTTAGCTTCATTACACTTCTCTTCAAGACCTGCGAAATAAAATTCATGCATGTAGGACCGCAGCTTTTGGGATAGATCAGGTCGAGAATCGATCATCAATAATATTGATGATCGATTCTCGACCTGATCTACATGTACCACGTAGGAAATTTAAAACCAAACACTTCGCCTTTGTTATCAAAACTTTAAAGTATATTTCAAAATAAACCCTTTCAACGAAGTAAAACAAAAATAAATAAGACTGAAACTGCTGGAAACTGTCGGTATCAAAACTCAAGATAAGTTACGTAAAGAGTACAAGTCATGTGATGTGAGATGCTTCTGCATGAGCTTATAAATCTCAGTTTCTTACCTCGAAAATCGCTTTGAATTGTCTCCTTTAACTTGTCTAAAAGGAAATATGTTTCCATTAGCAGCTCTCCAAATTATAGTTCGATTTTTTTCCATCTGAAGTAAACAAGGAAACAAAATCTTCCGCTCATCGACTTGTTTAGCTTTGTGAACTTCCCGCCATATTAACGCACGGTCTGGAGACTGGGACCAACCTGGACGCCTTGCAATTTTTTGCGATTTGCATGATTGTTCGTTTTGTTGTGGTTACAGCAAACGACGAGCTCGTATTTTTGAAGACCGTTTTCTGGAATATTGAGCTTTATCTGTCTTACATTAATGGGACAATGACTGAGGAGGAAACGTTGTGTGATCGAACTTATCGAGCTCATGAAAGACACGAAAGCAAACCAGATAAACCAGAAACGCGTTCGTTGCCAAGACATACAAAGCAAGACCATAAGGTAGGTAACTTGTAAGCTTATTACACTCGAACCTTGATTATCCGTACCTCGATTATCCGGATTTCTCGATTATCTGGACTTTTTCTCTAGTCTCAATTTTTTCACGAATATTAATTAGTCATGATCAAGATCCGTAGCAATATTCTTTTTAATATTCTTTTCTCAGAGTTGAGTGGTTCAAGATGTACAGTAGACCATATTGTTTTCCAATGATTTGTAAAAGTTTCACGATTAAATGTTGCTTTATTTAAACAGTTTTGTTCTTCATTAATATTGATATTTTCGATTTTCCGGACCCTCGATTATCCGGACCATTTCGTCTAGTCCCAACGAGTCTGGATAATCGAGGTTCGGCTGTACAGTACGTTACTTCTCAATTAGAAAACGAGTAAGACGGCGTGTTTTATTTATGATTAAATTTCGAAATAAATGGAAAGCTTAGAATAAATATCAATACTATCGCCTCTTGTCGATGACAGTTACATGTATAAAGGAATATATACATGTATGCTCAAACCAGAGTCAATGGCAAATATCTTTTCTTAATTGACATCCTATTCGACGAACAACTTCGCTCCTTGTAATCGGCCGTGTTTAAAACATGAATCAGCGAAATGACGAAATGGCACTGCGGTTAGCCTATAGCCAAATAGCGCTCAGGTTAGCTTATATATATCACTGACTTGATAGATCTAGCTAGAGGCTAGCTCTCATTCCTCAATAATTGTAATGGTTAACCTTACAGACACCCTTATCCAACACTGACTCTTTCAATGTAGCGTAGTGCCATTTCGTCATAATTTTTGCCATTTCGTGTTTTTAAAACACGCTCCTTGTAATCTTGTATTTCTTAATTCTTCCCCAAAATAGATGCTCTATTCTGCTCTGCAGAATCTTTTTATCCAATTTGTTTACACTTTAAGATGGCTTTTGGCAATAATTATTAATGTTAACCAAAGTGGGTGAAAGGTGGTGGATATTTACTGAGCCATGAGGCAGTGAGGTAAATATCCAACACTTTCACCGACACTGAGGTGAATAACTGTTTTTAGTATACACCAATCAAGTTGAATAATCAGCCTTGTTTATTGATAAAATTTGCTCCTTGGTAACCAAAGCAAAATGTGGAGCCATTTTGTTTTTCTCCATTTGCTTAGAGGTGAATATTACTTGCTCTTCACCTCCGAGCTGGTCAATCAGAATGCGTAGAAAGCACAATTCACTTGTGTAGTATATACTAATTAAGATGAATTATATGTATTTGAATTAGGAATTAGTGAATTACTGATAATCAGCCAGCATACCGTCCTATTTGATTCAAATCAATCTACATGTATATATCAACTTAAAAGAGTACCAGCAATCTGTTATTAATGAGATCTAACAAAAAATATAGTTTAATTAAAAAAATATCTATCCAATTATCCCTGCTTCAATCGCTCATGGAGGGTGTTTCGGTTTGACACCACCCACCCCCTGAGCCCCTCTGAAAAATCCAGTTTAGCTTGAGTCATACTTTCCCTGAAAAGTTGAAGCCTTCGAGACATCCTCCAGTGCCTCAGAATTTCCTTCTAAAGAGACTAATCTGGGTGTGGCTCAAACTCTATTCATCCTCTAGAAGATTCCACCTTGAAATGGACAGACATAATTTTTTAACTATTTCTTTGAGTGTAACCCTAAAGATATCCTGACAGCTAAAAACAGTGCGGTTTCATCCTGCACATTCTACGTATACATGTATTCTACATGTAAGTGAGACCAAAATCCACATTTACACTCCTAAGGGAGATGTGGGCATCCCCTCAGCCTTTTCACATGGGTTTACCACCCCCCCCCCCCACCCCACAACTCTTCCCAGGGAGAAAAATAAGCTTCAGAAGTGTGGTCCTGTATGATTGACCCAGGTGTGACGTAACCGTTAGCTGACCAGCATTTACTTAAGAAACAGAAAACATGTACCGTGTTTCTATCGAGTTTTAGTATAAAATTAATCTACTAGCGTTCTATCATGAATGCTGTTTCTTTGATTGGCTAGGCGACTCACTATCTATTCTGTGACAGATAGTGAGTAGCATAGCAGAATGCTACCACTTCTTGGCATTTTTGAATTGTCTGTGAAAAGGATTTAGATTAAGTTTTCTTAACTAGTAGATTTATAGTTGAAACAATGAGATTATTCGCTCTCAATTTCTATGTTTGATGGTTGACTCGGGCTGCACCCTCGTCAACTATCACGCGATAGAAATTTCAAGCTCATAATCTAATTGTTTAGTAGAAACACAGGTGGAAGTTTGGGAGAACAAGAAATGCTGTGGGAACACCAGCTGTTGGTGAGTGTTTCCACAGTTTTGTCAAGTTCTCCCAAACTTTCACGAGTGTTTCTATAACTCGATAGAAACGCAGAGAACATGTTGTCTATTTCTTTCAGAAAACACTGCAATGACAAAAAGGGGAAACAACTTGTTTACTTTGATCATCAAAATGTAAATTCTCTTTGCTAGCACCTTCATTACGTCAACAGCTCGTGCTAGTTCTGTGTTTCTATTGAGTTTAACTTATAGAAACACAATTTTTAATCAATCAGCACTCATATTTCCCTAGGGCTGTTTTCTGAAAGTATTTCTAATTAATAGTAATTTGAACTCTCTCTTTTTTAGGCCCCAGGTGCTCAGTTTTTGTACAGTCAGCTGGGAAGAGTGGTAATTAAGAAGCACACATACTTGACGCCTGTAACATGTGCTACATATCCCTGGAACTATGCCCAACCACCTGGGAGAAAATCAGCCTTCAAAATGCCGAAGACTGTATACCCCAAGAGATGAAACTTAAAAGAAGAATCTTAAAGGGGAAGGTGCCATGAAGAATAACCAGCAAAGGCAATTGTTAGACCTTGTTGATCTGTATTCTTCTCTCCAAATTAAAAAAAAAAAAAAAACACGCGAAGAACAAGAAACTTTGCCAGTTGCAACTGATGGCCATTACCACAACCTGTTTTACAATATCGGAAAAAGCATTGCTTCCATGTACACTTTAAAAGAAATCATCAAGATTACATGTACAACAACTTGTACACGTAACTTTTTTTGGCTCTTTGGAGTACTACAAAATGTAATTAATTTTTAGTCAATATAATTTCATTATCAATCTATCTGGCAAGTCAGACAGTCAGAGAGACACTCAGACAGACAGACAGACAGAAAGACATACAGGCAGTCAGTCAGACAGACAATCAGTCGGTCTGTCATTTTTCCAGATTGGATTAAAAGTTTCTAAGACCCAAGATTCACCACCCTTTAAAGTACGCGAGCTCTAACTTACTGACACTTGTTTTGTGTTGGTGTCATATGTCATATGTTTGGAGACTTTTGATATGATGTTATGATGTTGAATTTAAAGTGCCTGTATAGCCTATTTGCTTTGTCAGTTTCAGCATCAGTATAAAGCAAAGATATTAGAACCATTATTCTTCTACACGCTTTTATCCTGAAATCAAGCTTTTAAATTTCCACTTGAGCCACGCCCGTCCAGGTTGACCAAGTGGCAAGAAGTGGGATACTCAGCCCACCCACCACACCCCTAATGGGGCATCAAAATGGGGAAGTCGTACCCTCAAAACAAACGACGTCAACCACAAGAACCTGGTACAGGACAAAGGCTCTGTGAATTAATGCTATGCATTTAACAGATTTTAACGTTTTTTTATTTTTATTTATTTATTTATTTATTTTTATGAAGTCACTTCTGTTTCCTTAACTCTACAGAATGCTAACTCTATGAATCTTGAAAGTAAAGAATGATCATCGCAGTAAATTTTCCAATTTAAGCAATTGGAAAGAAGAAGCCTGAAAAAAATCAGGACTTCAACGGGATTCGAACCCGTGACCTCCGCGATACCAGTGCGATGCTCTACCAACTGAGCTATGCAGCCACACATTGGGAGCGAGGTCAATTTATTTAGTTCATATCTTTCTTTACTTTCATCTACAACCACAGTTCATATATGATTTATTTCATATAAAGTTCACATCATTTCACTCCTCACGGGAAGATATGAACTCAATAAATTGACCTCGCTCCCAATGTGTGGCTGCATAGCCCAGTTGGTAGAGCATCGCACCGGTATCGCGGAGGTCACGGGTTCGAATCCCGTTGAAGCCCTGATTTTTTTCAGGCTTCTTCTTTCCAATTGCTTAAATTGGAAAATTTACTGCGATGATCAT
>Ga0126339_10000769_pt1 | contig 19334 bp, 5 predicted proteins | sample OrbTmetagenome_2_FD_92532 | JGI IMG/M metagenome (GOLD analysis project Ga0126339, IMG submission 92532) | Coral microbial communities from Petempiche,Puerto Morelos, Mexico - Orbicella T R C metagenome | ecosystem: Host-associated > Invertebrates > Cnidaria > Coral | place: Petempiche,Puerto...
AGTATGAATGCTGAGTGGTTTTAAAACCTAAAGCCACTCTTTCTAACGAAACTGCGAATTTAATACTAACCTACATCATGTAGGACCTTTTTCCACGAGTTCATACCCGATTTTGTGAAACTTAGATGCTGTCAAAAAGTACAGTTTTCTAAGGTTAACCTTTGTCCTACAGTTTAATTTGAGCAAATAGGATTTGTATGCAAAGATCCAGCGCAACGATTAAATTTAACATGCCTCTCTTGCGAACAGGCGAAACCAATATGGAGGGCAGATGTCAACATGGAAGCGAAGGCAACCGCCAGAAGTATAAGTAGTCTTTTCATCACCATGACACACATCTATGTAACACAAATAGGAGTGGAAAATAGGAGTGAAAAATTTCTTTTGCTGGCAGAGTAATTCCATGTTAAATCCGTGATGACTGACTCGTTTCCACAAACGGATGGGCCTACCTATGGTCGATATTGGCCGAGTTCTCACTCGAGACAAGGCTCATCTGTCTATTCATGTCTAATTTTCGCACCAAGCTGCGGCTGCAGTATTGTGTTAGTACGCCAACAGAGGTTCTTTAAGGCAAGCGAAGCTGAACGTACACGCGCAGTACAAGTAGCTTCGCTGGAGAGCAAACTTCCCTTTCAACTCAAATGATGGCACGAATATCACACAAGGAAATACATGCCAGTCTATGAACCCTTGCCTGATGGCCGGTCGAGCTGAATTTCAAAAACCTCTTCCTCTGAGAGCACTTTACCATCTTCGATGACTTCAGGCTGCTTTTTTTAAAACATAAGTGGTTTATTTTTAGGCGCGTGAATAATCTCTTCCCGAAAGAAACCCAGTTCACGGATCGTCGAGAAGTCGAAAAGTGTAATCCTAAACCGAATCTCTTGTCTGCAGAATATTGAAATCATATGTCGCTCACAACAGTAGTCGTGTGAAGTACCAAGAGGTCGATTTCGAAATAAACTGCAGACGTTTAATAAGATCAGAACGCAGGCTGATAAACGTAACGAAAAGCCCAGCTGGCTCTTTGGGGATCGAACAAGTGATGAACTGAAGGTGAGGATAGTTTTATTGGTTCATTTTGTTTCAACAAGGGTTTTACCGCCTTCACTCGTTTATCCGCCATTAATATTCAAGGTTCTGTGGCAGGGTCACAAAGTTGAGATTGAAAATGTCTGTGGTAAATAGCTGCGGCTGGCTTTCCACGCCATAAGAATTCACAATGAACACAGGCAGGTCGCAGGGAAACTCAAACTTTTAAACAAACAAAGAGAAAAACTTGGACGATTCGCGAAAAGTGATTACAGTGTAAATCTTGAATCGCTTCAAAGCGGCAGAGTTTATTTGATGTTCGTATACAAACAAGCCAAGCAAGCTTTCAAAAAGCCACATCGCATGCTAAAACACACTTCCTTACCAACTGGACAAAGGCAATACAATTAATGGCGGCTTTAGCTAGTCGTCAGTTTAAAATCAGTTGAAGGCGGTAGTTGCCGGGTCGCTATGTTCTCAAAATGATGCTGTGTGGTGATTTTGAAAATAAAAGCACTGCTATTCTACGTTACTTATTAAAAGCTCAACGTGTGATAAAACTTCCTCTTTCGAAACCAGCTCTCATTTTTTCAAGTTTCCAGTTTAGATCAGTTTTCACTCCAGCATGACCTCCGTCGCCTTTATTTTGGCACGACTGAGCCAAAAATTGCGTATCGTGCAGATATGTTTATACACCATCACAACACCAGTTCCACCCTCTTTATCGATAGTATATACAACAAACCTCCAGAGGTCTCCTACCAGGGTTTAGTAACTGACCTACTGTCTCGTAAGAAGTTCCAGATCTTTCTAATACTCCACATACAGGTTATAATTCCTAATATCTGCACTCCAAAGAAGGCTGAATTCGTTCGTAAAGTGACTTTGAAGCGCATTTGATTGATGCCATAGTTAATCCTAAAATACTTAACCCATTTGCTAACCGCCAAGAGTGTTACAAAGCGTCCTAATGGACACGACATAGTTGTCATGCCTTTGTTGTGAAATTGAAGTATGGTTTTATTTTGCGACAAATCAAGGCTGTTGTGTTGAACACCGTCCTCACAGATACCATATCCTAGAGATGTAAATAAATCTGGTGGCAGTTTTAATGCCTATTAAAGGGGCAAAGGTTTTTTTAATCGGATAACACAAACAGTCTGTTTTCCCCCCACATAGCGGCAAAGAAAAGCGTAAGCGAAAGAAATAAACAACAACATGACATCCTGACACTTGGGCCATGCTTGTAATGACAGATTTTATTGTGAATATTGGAGAGCCATTCTAATTTCATGCATGATATACAAACTTCAAACAGTCCTTTAAAAGCCAGCCGAGTGTGGACGTCGCCTTGTCACCAATCCAGAGGCTGTTCGCCGATTATGCCATTATCATCCATAAAAGAAAGATGTACAAGAGTGTACAGCAGGGTGAGAATACAGGTTGAAATGACTGTGCTTCAGACCAACAACCCCCTTGGTCTGGCATTTGGAAAGGAAAGCGCAGGGAATGTAAACATTTTTAAAGCCTTTTTATTATTTGTCAGATAGATCTGTCAGAAATTTCGAGTATTGAGGCATAACTTCATTAAAGCAAAGCTGCCATGTTATTCAAAAAGAACAGAAACGAAATGGAGACCGCGGTAAATTTGTGGCGCGAAGGAAAATGCAAAAGGTCCAGTGATGCGTGACCAGACACCTCGAAGGCATCATATCAGACTGTGTGTTATTATAACGTGTCAAAACTTTCGTAGTTTTCAAGCCTCGCTTGTCACATACATCAACCTTTCGCGGTTTTAATAGTCGAGCAGTTATCACCCTGTCGAACGCTCTCATTCGCTGTCTTTCATTCTGCGTTTAAGCGAAACAAGATGTCGATAAAATAACAGAAAACAAGCCATGAGATTTTGATCAATGAAAATAATGCGTTCAATAACAAGGGTCCGCAATGCTGAGCAGATAAATTATTCTGATGCATAGCTTTTTCTGGAATGGAATGCCAGTTGCGGTTTTGCTTTGTTGATTAAAAAAATGCGTCTGTTTAGGCCCAAGTTAAATTATTTACGTTCCAAGCTCGTCGGCAATCTTGGTTTCTTGATCTGAGTATATTCTGTTTTATCTGTATTTATTTGAAATTCTTTTGCAAAGCAAAGCGTAATGATTTTAATATTATTTTCATGCGGCTAATCATTGTCGTGCGCTGGGTAGATAAGTACGAGGATCTAATTAGCAGATGTCAGCTTGGAGGATGAAGGTTTTCGCCAGAACGTCACTTGCTTGACTGAATGTTGAAATGTACGACAAGCCGAGTGACAAACAAATTTTCGTTACAGTTATTCGGTTCAGACGTACACATCTCGCGCGCTCCGCGAACAAAAACCACATCTTGCCAGGCGATAGCAAAAGCTGATTATGTTACACCGCGCGCTGTTTATCGTGCAAGTGAAACCCGAGGTGGATGCCAAACTTGCCAAGCTACGCCAGCATGTTTTTAAATTGCGTAAGGTTTGGTAATCGTTATGGAGATTGGAAACTGAAAAAAGTCACCTCGCATGGGATTAATTTGATAATGATTAAAATTACGCGAACAAATTTGTCATAACTTCGTCTTTTAATGCTAATGTTTACGCCATCTGGCCGGGGTGCCTGCAGTGTTATTGAGTGTTTTTTTTTTGTTGTTCTCGTTGCGTTTAGTTCTGCCAAAGGGCAATCGAAGGATCGCACAATCAGATGAATACAGTGTGAAGACTGATTTCAAAATTCAACTCTCGATTTATTTGGTGATCGCGCAAATTTTACTCGCATGGAGGGAGCACATATACAGCAGTGTCCAGTTTCAGTTGCTAATTATAAACTAAACTTCGGTCCTACATTCACCTCTCTACGCCCGCCACATCACGTATTTAATTTGCATGAATAAATCAGAGATTTTCAAGATTACGCTAAACCTGAGCGCTTAGTCTAGGGCACTTGCCTTAGTTGTAAACGAGCTTTTCAAAGTGCTGATGATAATAGTTTGCAAAACAACGGGAAGACGTGTACGGACAGGCGCGTAAACATTGCTTGGCATGCTGTCAGTAAACACACGAACACGATCGCCGCGAATTGTTTAGGATTACGCGAAGGATCAGCTTTTGAAAAGAGCGCAACTTTAGCTCACTTTAATGACAATAAACCTCACAGCAAGCCCTGACAAGTACACAGTATCTAATGCGGTTTCAAGCATGTTAGCTTGGATGTGTTGTTCTCAGGTGAATGTCGCTGTTCTCCGCCTTTCTGACAGCTTTTGACAAAAGGCGTCACGTTTCTTCGTTATCAAACAGACAAGGAAATTGATAGTGAAACACAATCCGTCAAAATTACTTTCAATTTACGACAAATTCAATAACGGCCACCAGAACGAGAAGGCGCAAATTTTTTGATAGCGCAAAGTCCAAATTGACCAGCATGTTCTTTCTTTTCCTTTGTTTCAGCTGTATTTGAGTTTTAAACGCATTTATTAAAGTTCATTTTGTGTTGTTTTGGGAAGCCTTTCCCAGTCAGGAACACTACAAAGCCAATTAACAGCAGGTGTTAGAATGCTGTCAATCAAGAACGACAATGGGTTGTTTTACATACTTCCCAACGCATCGAGACATTTGTAAATTGTTTTGTGTTCTAATTAAATGGGGGTGTGAAATGTGAAGCATGCAAGCACGGAAACCATGCCTATGGCAAGCCCACAGCGTGTTTTTAATAAACTGCCATTCAATCGGGGCTTTAGTTACACGGTCAAAATTGCACTCGATTACTTTGTTATAAGCTTTTGAAAAGAATGACACGCCCCAGATACTGCGTAAAGAACCACGATGGCGTAGACAATGGAGATTGAAATGTTTAGACACATTATTTGGCTTGGCGGATGAGATGGGCTCTGATTGGTCCGTCAAGCTAATTGGTTCCACCAGGTATTATTGAAAAGTGGCTGGTTTTTATGAAAATACCCAGGAGAATTGACTAATGGCTTTGCCTCCGCTCCAAAGTACTTTGCGTTGTTCTATTTTAAGGGAAAAAGCTTATTAATGTTTGAGACTCCTTGTCAAGTCTAATACAACCTTAAGTCCTTCCTGAATATATTTGCTGGTTCATAAAGCCTCCTGAGAGAGAGAATTCTCTCCGAAATCTGCTCGGCGAACCTGATCAACTGTCGAACTCTCTCACGCTCATTACGTGACAAGGGCCCATGGAGATTTTGAAAGGTGATTGACAGACTTGTGGCCAAAAGCCACGAGACAGGCTTGACAATTCGTTACTAGTTGTGTTGACGGCCGTACACATCTTTTCCTTACATTGAGTTGACGGGTTGTAAGTTTAGAAAGCTATCCAACTGTGTTAGCCCTAAACTGATTGTCAGAATTCAGGATTAAACATTTGCAGCAATTTTACGATAACAATCCTCCACAAAGCGGCTCGTAACCCTGGAGTGGAGCGAATAAGCAGCGTATGGCACAACGGGTCAGTAACCGAGCGTTCCGTTTACCCGTGATGCCGGCTTCTGGTGGTGTGTGTGCATCATTTTGTGCTTGTTTAGCGCTGCTGTTCCGCTCTGATTTGCAGGAGGCTTACGCAACAGCTGACAAAATCGTTTAATTTTGCAGCCTTATGATGAAGTGGGCCCTTACGCGATGGACGTTGCAACCTCAATGTACGATCACAGTCGCTCAGCTCGGATACAACACATGAACCATACGAGCGCCACTTCGCCGTACCATCACACGCCAGCCTCTGGAGGAGGAGTGTCGAATGCGATGAGCGCCGTTTCTGATATTCATAAGAGCGATAAGGAGTTAATATATGGGTACGTACGTTACGATCGGCTCACAGCTCAGATTTGCATGTCATGCTAAATGTATCACTCACTCACGATCGACTGATCTATCCGAGAATCTTAGTGATCGCTGTCAACTTCACATGCTAAAATAGGTAGAGTTACACATGACGGTAACAAGCGCACGTCTTGGCTATTTTACAGCTAGACATCCTGCAGGATCATGATCGCAGGCCTTTTCACTGCACCACACTAAATGGACGCTTATTAACTGAACTCTATTCATTAACATGAATGCTCTAATTCCAGGCATTCACTGTTCCCTCTTCTCGCGCTCATATTCGAGAAATGCGAGCTGGCAACGTGCACTCCTCGGGAACCGGGAGCTGTTGGAGGAGACGTGTGCTCGTCCGCTTCATTCAACGAGGATATCCAGGTATTTTCGAAGCAGGTATGTTAACAGTTTCTAGCTCAGTAGTTACAATTTTCCCCCAGGCCTTCAGGGGACGGGCACCCAGTGATATGCTAGTCTGACGTGATCGGTCAAAATCGTCCTTGAAGTGCTGCAGTTTTTATTCTCGAGTCACACACTAAGGATGATCGGCCGAAATCTCATAATGGTTTCCGTTTGTTGTTGTGTTTTCAGTTCAGGAGTGACAAGACGCTTTTCTCGTCCAACCACGAAGTCGATAGTTTGGTAAGTGTTGTTTTCGTTTACCCAAACCGTAAGGTATCATTTCAAAGGTGGACGTGTTAAAATATTAATACGAACCCGGTTGATTGAATTTAAATAACACAAAATGTTGCCACATGCTTCGACGCCTTTATACGTTGATTTATACACGCACAGCAGTCAGTCAGTGCTTTGTATCTTCTCGGTGTCGCGCTTTGTAGCATGAAGGAATCTTGTTTTTTCTGTGCGGATTTTGGGCCAATTTTGGGGTTATTTTAATTCTAGATGATTCAATCGATCCAAGTCTTGAGATTTCACCTCCTGGAATTAGAAAAGGTAAGAAAATATTTATTTAAGTTTGCGATGTCGCGGGTGTCATCTTCTAGTCAGCCATGAGCAGTCAGACAAAAGCTAGCTCTGCAAGGAGATAGGTAAAGGAAATTTTTCGAGTTCTGTGAGGCTCTCAGATCTGTGTATATAGGCAAGAAGCTCCAGACATTTTTCAGACGAGAATTTGCATAATGCATACATTACGCTTATCTTTAGTTAGAAATTTAATCTCGCCCTGTCATTTGCTTTTATTCGATGGATTTTAAAGGTATTTCTTCGAGCTAACACTATAGTCAAGTTTAAATTGGGGGAGTTTGTTTCCGTTGTAAAAACAAATTCTATATAATCCAATACAGCTCTTGTTTTCTCGCTCTAGGTGCACGAGCTGTGTGACAACTTTTGTAAGCGCTACATTTCCTGCCTTAAGGGGAAAATGCCCATTGATCTTGTTATGGACGAGAAGGAAAACATAGGCAAAAGCAGAAGCGACAGCGATGCTTTGGACATCGATTCACCGCCAGAAAGCGCCCTGCCACAGGTACTGTAACCCGATGTGTCATCCTTTACGACCGAGCGCCACGCTAGGGCGCAGTTGTTTCTTTGGCAAATTTCTCGTCTCATGGACGACCTTCTTGAAGGTGTAAATTTCTCTCACAACATCACATTATCATCTAAGTGGATGAATGGCTATTAATAAGTCTCGAGAATGATACCGCAGTGTTACTGTCTTGGCGATCCCGCATCAAGAGCGAACTGCCTGCAGCGAGTGCGGCCCAGGGCGAATGGTTTAAGTGTTCAGGACACATTGCTTGATTGATAATTACTGACTGCAGTATTTACGTTGCGCCCCGCGGCGATGTTTTAAAAACTCTCATTGTCCAACAAGTTGGATAGAGAAGTGAAAACAATTTGTTGTGTGGTTACTGTATTAAAGACGGCCCGTACAACGAGCCGTCACAAGAAGTCACAAAAAGTCATCTTGTAAAACATCAATTGGACACTTGTGATGGCGTTGTATTTTGTCAAGTTGTTAGGAGTTTTTATTGCGCTTAGACAGCTCTTTTGGCGGATTGACGTGTTGAAAAAAGGTTCTTTCGTGTCCCAAACACTAGGCATTTATCTAAGATCAAATTCACACCTCTTCGTTTTGAACCTGACAAAATCACTAACAAATGAATGGTTACCTGTTTTCACCTTAGACAGGTAAAACAAGCGCGCACTCAGACAGAGCGCGGGGATGAAAGAACGAAATGGCAGATTAACTTGTAGAATTATTAGCACGACGGGCCAATTTTGTTGTAGGTGGGATTTTGTCAATTACCTCTTCACAATCACTACTGACAAAAAGTTTGTTAGATGTCGAAATTTTTACACCTCTCGCTTTGCTTTTCTTATTCACGCAATGTCAACTTTATGAAAGGATTTCAATTGTTTCCTCGTGTTTCGCAAGATAACACGAGCAGTTCTCGCGATCTATCTCTCATCGTTGTGCCTGTTTTTTTTTCGCACTTTGCAGCCACCGAACCCTCCGAACTGGCAACCCGGTCAAGGAGATGAAGCCACCGGTTCGGGCTCCAACTCTCAATCGTCTTCTCGACCACCGTCCAACTCTGGGGTCGATGGGCCCACAACTCCGGAAGGTGAGGAAATGACTAAAGCTTTTATTAAAAGCGACATTTCTATCACTTCTTTATTAAATTGTTTCCGTATTCGATGTGTTTTTAATAATGTCTTCAATAATATATCACTAAAAGGAGAATTTATCGGGGGGTACTGTTTTATCGCGCCTTTATTATGCTAAATGAGTAGCTCTTGGCCATTGTTGTAATCCACGTTGGCAATTATATAAAGAGTGGGATTGAACAGTGAAATTATTGGTTCAGCCCTACGTCTATTCTTGTGGGCTTTTATTGAGTTGAAAGCTTTATGTCTCTGTTGACACAGCTGCATAAAGGCTTTCTTTCTGTTGGTAATTAAAAAGAATATCACTTTACGCGTTTTACGACGCGAAAGGATAAGGCATATGCAAATTCTGCTACGTTTCCCTCATATGCATAAGGTTGTAGTCATTAAATGTCGTTTGCTAGCACAAGCAAAACATTGTACACGGAAGACGTTTTCCTGAGCGCTTTCGATTTTTTTTTTGTGTCTGCAAATGACAAACAGACAGGGATCGATAATGAGGCTTCGAAATGAGCCCTAAAAAGTTCGCGGATAGCTTATCGCGTGTTTTCCATTCGGTGAACGCCTTCTTTTGATTGCGAGGTGACAAGAATATTTTCTAGTACAAACATCACTAATTGTCAAAGAAAAGTTACAATTAGGGCGAGGCGAACGGCAAGAATTTTTTTCCTCCTAATACTAGTTCGCTTTGTGTGACAAAACAAAGGAAAAGAAAATCGTTTGGAGAAATTATTTTGACAATAAAGAGACGATAAAATTAACAGCTAGTAACAGATGTGCCATCTTCGTTTACAGAGTGTCAAACATGAAGTCTTCTGAAAAGCGAAAACTGAAGAAATCATTTATAATGAACAAAAGAATATTTATAAAATAGTCTTCGCCTGTCAGAAACGAAGGCTCTTTCGAGAATTTCGGCTTCTCCACTAATCAGCAATTTTTCTCCCAGGAATGGAGCCAAATGTTAATTAACCGCAGGACCATGTCAGTTATTCGGGCAATTTTGACAAGAGCTTCTTGTCTTTATACGACGTAAGCCTTCGTTGTCAAGATTTCATATAGCTCACTTAAGTTGGAAAATGTGTGTATTTTAAAAATATTGAAGCCGATAATAGCTTGCCTTTCATTTAAGTGCATGTGTACCATCCCTTTCTGTCATTGTCTCAATTCTTGACAGTATTTCTTGATTCTTTGATAAATCTGACAAGATAGCCTCTTGCAATTTCCTCCAGTAATTTCCTGAAGTAGTGTCAACCAATAATTCATTATGCTTTTGTCGTCACTTATATCTACAATCTCCGGGGTTTAGTTTCGGGATTCTAGAAGTGAAAAACAAAGAGGAACGAGCTCTCGCAAATTAGTGCGCGCCACTTCTCATCGAGCTCGCCTCGCTTCCACAATCGTTAACTTTTTAAAGACTTTTGTGGCTTTCAAGTGGTTTTGGAATTCGTACTTTCTATGCCCTCTCGAAGATGCCTCACGGAAAACAGTTTCAAGAGCTTTATTGCTGTCACGAGCGAATACCAGGTGAAAGAAGAGTAACATGAATTAGTATGACTAAGGGCTGTTGTAAGTATTTAAGTGAACCTGATGGATTTTGTCAGCATCCAAGTGCTGGGAGTGTCAAATTTCAAGCATCTAGCTGTTGTAAATTCTTCTCATGGTGGTGAAATTCTAGTCTTTTATCTTGGCAATGCCCCTTGACCAAATTAATTAAGCTCAAATAACGCGGGTTTTAGGCTTGGTCGGCCATTCACTGTCTTATCAACTTGTTGAAGTTAGTTTAAATCGTGCTCAAATTTCCCATCACGGTTTTGGTGCTTTTAGAGATAGGAAACAAAGCCAAAGTAAAACGCGGTGATAGCGTTCGATTAACTTAATTGCTTCTTGTCAAAGGATTTTAAGCAAGAACTTTCCTCGAGAACAAGCGAGAAGAGATAAAGATTTTAGTTTTTACTTCGGTTATAAAATTTCAACAACAAAGTCAAAGCCCTCGATTGAAATGTAGAAAATGATCTTTTGTTAATCCTTCGTTGATGTATGACGAATGTTACTTATCGAGTGACATAAATGCACGCATGTACGCTAAGAAGGATTTAGTTTTTACTGCCACTAATAATCCGGTAGGCTTAGGTACCAAATTCATTGCTCCGCAGCATGCCTCTTATTTAGTGAGGTGAACGACCGCGTTTCCATGTTATTTTTCTCTTTCCTTCAGGTCTTTTCAATTTCCAACCAGATGTTTGCTTGCGTTTCGCCTCATTTTCATAAAGATGTCATTTTGAGAGAAAAGGAGTTTGACTTGGAGTATTTAGCATTCTTTCGTGATGTTTACTTAATCCAAGACACTGAGCTAACATTTCCTCCCTTTTCCACCCACTATTTACACTATCGCTTCTTAAGGGGCATAATGTGGCATACGTTGTTGTGAAAAAAAGGTGACTGGGGCAAAGCAGTTGAGGTACTTGAGTGTAGGGTGGTGTCTTCGCAAAAGGAAAATATTTTCTCCTTTTCTAACTGACAAAGGAAAACCGTTCCTCCCCATTGTTTCTCCGAGAAGTGCATATCGCGGCTCTCTTATCGCAGTCATATATTCGATGGGAACTTGGAGTGTTTTCACTAATATGTGTTTGAAGGAAATAGGTTGTCTTGTCTTGAATGACACCAATAGCGCTATTGCGAAAAGTTCTGGGAATGTGTCAAGTAGGTCTTTGTGATTTTTGACAGGAAACTAGAGTAGCAGGTGTTGCTGTAAACCTCTTCTCTTTGGCAGGAGCCAGAGAGTGTTAACCTTCAAGCCTACACAAGAAAATTAGGCTGTCACATCGAGCCTAATCCTGCCTGTATGCAAAACTGCCTGTCGACGCTATTAAACCCTTTCAAGTGAATGAGGGGATAAAACTTGCAAATGTGATCGCCTTAACAACGTGTCGTATTCATTACTGTCTGTTTCAATATTCTCTCAGTGCTACGTGTAACAGAATAAGGTCTTGAAGTGGCTCTCGGTAACGACAGTATTTTCTTAGAAAACATGGCGTGCCTCTTCATTTCAGACCCATCGTTAAACACGTCTGTTGGCTCGGAAGATGGCACGGGAGACAACACCGACGACGAACAGTCGAAGAAAAGCCAGAAGAAAAGAGGGATCTTCCCTAAAGCTGCCACGAACATAATGAAGGCATGGCTTTTTCAACATTTAACGGTAAAAAATATTCCTTTATCCATGTTTGTTCCGTTTCTTTTAGCATTCACTAGAACAGACCCTAAGCGATAACCAAATTGCCACACTTCATAGTTTGCGACAATAAGCAGCAGGCCTGTTTGCTTGTTTGGTGCTGTGCACTAACAGAACAAAACAAGCTGGTGGGAAAAAGCACTACATCGCCGAACGGGCATATTTTACTTTGTACCAATTTGAGAAAAGCAAACTTCTTTTAATTCTCATTCTCTCTTTGTAATCTCAAAGAACGACTGAACCGTAGTAGGAAATTCTAATAGTCTCCTTAAACTCCAGGGGTCTTTAATTCTTGAGAGCAGAGGAACTCAAAATAAACTGGTGTAGGCATTGATCTTTGTGGCACCAGTTTGGGCCCCTTGTTTTTCTGAGAACCTGTCTCACGCAATGTAACTGCTTAAGAACCTAAAACCTAAAAGTTTCAAAATATTTTTTCACTTCTCGTTTACGTCTGATCTTATCAGTGGTATCTGTCTATTAAAAACGGAAACGAAATCTGTTCGGGTGTCGTGTTTTTGTTAGAGTAATAACAATTTTTCCCTTTGTACTTACTTCTTGTAATTCCGATTGTCCTCCATCACAATGGATGGATGTAAAGCGTGGAATAAACGAGTTTTTAATATCTTTGCCTTTTTAGCATCCGTACCCATCTGAGGAACAGAAGCGATCTTTGGCTCAAGAAACCGGTCTAACTATCCTACAAGTTAACAACTGGTGAGGGTGCTTGTTTTTGTGTTTTATTTTTTCCAAATTTTTTTTTTTTCAGTTTTCATGCCAGCTTGACTCAATAAAGCCTGTCAGTGATAAAGGACATAGGAGTGAACAAAGCAAGGAAGCTTTAAATGCTGTTGTTCAGCAGCAAAGAAAATCAGGCAATGAAAAGAATTTTGCAAGTCTAATATTTATTTTCTGTGCCTTTTTCTTCTACCTTCCTGTTCGTGTCTTGCCGGAAAGTTTTGTCACTGCATTTGTTGATGTTTCCCAACATCCAGGAGCAAGATGTTAAAACTGTTTCATTAATTTGGCAGGTTCATCAACGCCAGAAGACGTATTGTTCAGCCGATGATAGATGCTTCGAACAGAGCAGGAAAGTCACCGGTTGTCACGGTGTTCAAGTCAAGACGGCGCAAAAACTCGTTAGGACAAGGTCTTCCTTCACCGGGACCAAGATTTGGCCCTCCGGGAGCACCCCCAGGATATTACCCAGATCAGCACCACCCTCCTCCACATCCCAATTACCACATGGATGGTGGAGTCCCACAGCCGCCACATTTTGGACCAAGAGGGTACATCCAAACAGGCGATCCCTCAGTGAGTGGAGTTGGTACAATACCTCCTATGTCAGCTATGTCTGCAGGACCACATTCAATGCACGCTCAAATGCCCGCACACGCCTACAGATCACCTATGCCTCCAACTTCAGTCCACCAGGGTCAGCCCATGTATATTCCTGGTCACCCACATGCTATGATGATGCCCCCACCAGGGCACCCACACGCTCATCCTCATCACCCCGGTCACCCGGGTCATCCTGGACACCCGGGAGCACAGCTTATACCTTCCACACAAACATCACCCACTTTAATTTCGTCTGAAAATGTGTTGACAATGACACAGCCAGTCATGGACATGCATTCGAGTTAAGGTTGAACGAAAATATGAACAAAGTTTACTGATTTACGCCTGACTTGTTTTGTTTCGCGTTGAACGTCGATAGCCCTTAGTGAAGTATTTTTAGACATACAGAAATATAATATAGAATTATTGATTATATTCGCAGAAAGTTTGTAAAACTTTCGGTTTATGAAGATTTTATAGGAAAAATTCAATGAATAGATATGCCGTGTTATTATAGAGTTCTATTAAACTTGCCCACTGTCGTGTGATGATTCCAGCCTGTACTCTTCCTTTCAAAAAGGACATTTTAGAGAATTTTAGACAATGAAATCAGTTTTTGTATGATTTTAAAAACAGTTTCTTCCAAGAAAGGTGTTAATGTTGATATGATGTACCATATTTGAGTAATGACGACAGTTTCGTAGTATTTTGTTTATATGTGATGCTATTTTGTAAATGCAAATAGATAGCCTTTTAAAATTAATCCAGATATATATATGATCATGATTCAAAATTATGTATTTGTTAATGAGAATTGAAAGAAGAAACATAAATATAATGCTCGCTCAATGCATCGCGAGACTTGTTCTTTTACCGCGTTTTCAGTGCTTTCTTTCTCTTTATAAATAAACAGTCGGGACTTGCCATTGCCACGCCTTTTATCCTGCCATAAACACCCTTAGTTCTAATGATGAGAGATATAAGGGCTCTCTAAACACGATAGACCACTTTCTTTGTGGTCGGATCGTGTTTGCCAACCGTCCAGGCCCCCCTTTTATTCAATGATTCTAACAAACCAACCCACGGAAGAACATATTTGGCACAAGAACCAACGATTCACCCAAGAACAAATCAAAAGCGAAAGAAAATTAATAGAACAGGAAAACCCCTTTGCTTTATAATAATGTGCAATATTCTCAGACTCACTAGAGTAGACAAAAATGCATCGTTTTTGTGAGTAGCAATGACACCAGTCAAAACATTTTGGGAAAGTTGCAGTTGCTACTTGGCAGGATACTCTTCGATTTTGGTTCGTTTAACAATGGTCAATTTTAACAGATATCATTTTTCAAAATAACTTCGCGCAGTAAAAAGTAAACTTACGGATATCAAGTGATCAGTGTGAGCGTTAAGTGATTGTGAAAATAAAGCGATCGCACGGTGCGCCCACAGCAAAGGAAGACCACATTTATGGGCACTAGAAACGGCGTAAGAAGCAGCAGGAAAGCAAGAATATTTGTTTCTTTTTTCTAAGTCTAGAACAATTGCACCTGTAGCTAACCACGATTCACTGTTACAAGTTTGAGAAACTTAGCACGTGAAGCGAGCAGGGAGGGATTGGATAGTAACAGATATTATGCCTGAAGTGACATACGTGACAGCAACCCAAGTGGAACGATTATTAAAGGCAAGCAAATAAGACAGTTCGACTTTTCAATGTACATTTGGGAATAATTGAAAACATAATCGTGACAGCCTCTCCAGAAAACCGTCTGTTTGATTCCATAATACCGGGAGTTGTTTGTCACAGACCTAGCTGTTTTCGTTTTTCGTTATTTGCATCCCAAAGAGACAATGATATTTCCCTACACCAAGAAAACGAAGAACTTTTACACAGGAAACTAAAGAATGCGTTTCTAGGCAGAAATAATGTGGCCACAGGTAGGGTGACTTCATGAAGAGGAGGCGGTTTTGCTTCGCAGAGGCCCACAAGTCTTTCAGGTGGAACACTGGTGTTCTAAACTGCCTTCTTCAATTGTTTCACTTAAGAAACGGACACCTTTTATGACTACCAAACAAGAAGACAAAGAAAGGAAATTGCTTTGTTGACAGGCCTCGAACATAATGACAGTCTGTCAAAACGCAACACTTTTGCACTTATTAAAAACGACAATATACCACGCATGAAGGAGTAGAAAGGAAACAGACGGGCACGCAAGCGTTACTTCTCAGCATTAGTAAAAATCAACCTGAAGACTCCTTAACATTTTTAATCATAGAGTTGCCACCACTCTGTTGAACGAATACAGATAAATCAGAAGAATCTTTAAGAGTTCTGCCCACTACTTATTATAATAGCGCTTGAACAAGAATATTATGACAATTAATCAGTTTTGCGTGCAAAATTATTGACCATTATTACCTTGCCGATGTCAGCTCTGACAACTTTCGAGCGACGTGAAAATATTGTTGAAATGTAGAATTTGCGTCGGTGCTTTTAAATGAACGGGAAAACGAACTATAAACAATTAAACATACATTCTCGACGAATGCTGGATCAAGGCACACGAAAACTATACTATTCAAGTATTGCAGGAAATGTTTCCTTTTGTTCGCCAGACAATTATTGTACAAAGTCACTATATGCATGGAGGTTTAGGGGCTTTGTGAATCAGTGGAAACTAGTAAAAACTCCAAGGGCGTGGCTGAATCAGTCCTCTGCGCAGAATAGAAGAAAACTATCTAATTCTTGTTTCCCTTCACCACTCATTAAGCTTTTCGTGAATTTCAACTGCTCTCTAGAAAATGCTCTAGGCTTACGCTAACACGCTCCTTGGCCAAAGCACCTCTTGACAGTTGTGTTCGCTTAAGGCGGGTTGTTTCCCTGGGAAGTAAAAGTTCAGGGTAGTATAACAATGTCCTCGTGCGTGGGGTACCCTAGCGAATGGATGACATACAAAGAACATTGAAAGAAAGTGAACCATGCACGAATTTTCATATGAGAGGCGGAGCTGCAGAACTTTCCACAATTGTAGGATGCTGTTTACGACATTTTGCGACAACTGCACCGTTCCTGAGCCGTGAATGGTTTCTCCTTCCATAATCAATAGACACGACAATAGAAGACACTAAGAAGCCATTTTACAGCCTTCCTAATGCGAAATGAAAACTACAAAAGCCCTTTCACCATTTCAGTGACGGATAAAAATAAAGTCAGGCAAAATATTAGTATCATTTTGCAAGCTTAGCTCTTGGCGCTTTATTTGTTCAGCAATTAACAACCTGTTTTTTTCAAAATCATAAACACGTTTCCCTTCCAGAATAACAGACTTAAGTCCCATAGTGATAGTAAAATGTGGGAATTCCTAGTGTCGAGGCTTGAAATCGGTATTAAAGCATAAAATTTGTATCAAGATATTAAAGTAGAGTTGAGATATCACATCACTAAGTCGCCATCTGTTCAGACAATAAATCCCCTCCTACATGGTACCGCGTGCGATAAAAATGAAAAGCATACCAAAATTTCATTGAGCAGAACTACAGGGAACCAGCTGCGTAATATTGCACCTGTTCCACCAAGGTTTGTCAGTCTGATGGCATGTGGGCTCTGTGAAATAAATGCTGTGTACGCCAAAGTAGTTGCAAATCCATTTTTCTCCAAATTAAACTGCCCAAGTTTCTCTTTTCACTTCTTCATCCGGTAATCCCATCGACGCTTAAACAAACGTTAGGTGTATCTTAACCGATTTGCGAATCCTTTTTAAAAATAAACTTCTTTGTCTGCGTCTTTCTCCGCCCTATATTATTCTTTGAAGATTTGTCGGTTTATCTGAAGAAAGAAATACTTTAAATGTGAAAACAGTGTACGCAGGCCCTTTTATTTCGCTAAAAAACGGTTTTTTTTTGTCGAAACTTGAAACTTCAGAGTGTTCTTGAAAGTTTGTGTGGTGGCATGTCTTGTCTGACGGCACACGGTGCCGGGTTGAAATTGCTTTCGTGCCATTACATTGGCAAATCCTTTCTCCTCCCATGAATAAAAATAGCTTGAATATGTTTTTCAGTTCAATTCTTATTGTTCTGTACTGTAAAGATTTTTCACAAAGTACGTGGGTGTACTGGGAAACAAATGCATCCAACACGCCATTAACGGTGAGATCGTTTGCCTTCAGGCCCCCAGAAGTAAAAAAAAAAATCATCTCTGTTCACGCGTTCAGCTGATAAACACCAACAAGGCTTTACCAATAACTGAAGCTTTCCTTTACCTTTTGCTTGTCCTGTATCACACGGGAAACGTTCCTGTGCACCTAGTACAAGACAACCACCAGGTGTACGGAAACCAACTTTAATCCACTCATGTAACTTGTCTTCGCGAAATTGACTAAGGAGGGCTGTTTTTCAGTCAGGTTTTAATGAAATGTTTTAACGTCTTAGTTGCTGTTAGCGAAGCTACCTTCGCTTATGGTAAACAGGGAGTATTTTCATGGAACTACATTTACAAGTGAATCCCTTTAACGCAGAGATAAAATCAAGGTTTTTACTTTTAATTTGGGTACTGAAAGACTACATTTCACCAGCTTAATGCAAGCTAGTATTGCTGAGCTATTAACAAGCCATCTTTTGAACTGAAAACTGGTGGCGTTGTGGATAAAGGCAAACGTGGAAACAAACAGTCGACAAAAGAATTAGACGACGTTGAAGAGTCGAGAAGAACAGGGAAAAGAAAATCGGATAATACTATCATAATTGTGGAAGATTTTCTAACGCCAAAATTCTTACATGCCTCTTCCACTTCTCAAATCTTATTTGAACGATTGATTCGTTCTTGGTAGCTTCTGCTCCGGAAGGAAGAGACTGCAAAGGTATGTCTATTCTTTTGCGATAAGGCAAGTACTTTGTAAAGGCTATTTCACTTCCGTTTATCCAAAATTCAATTTTATACATTGTTTAGCGAATACACTGTTCAATAATCAACTTCTTTAAGGTCTACAGTATGCCTTGTCACAGACCCTGGTTCTCTTCGTGCTCGTCGAAAATTTTAAATTGTATTCTTTTTACTCTTTGTAAACGTTTTTGTAATTCTAATTTATATCCCCAGGTCTTTGTCATTATAATTTACATCCCACCTAGCGTTTGACAATGACTGTATCAAGTGAGAAATCGGCAAGCTCTCGACAAACGACTGATTGTCGAGTCTACGAATACACTGAAACATAACGATTTACGGGTCTGATGCCATTAATTTGTACCCGATCCCTTTGGGCCACATAGTGTGTTAATGTTTTTGCACTAGATTAGTTATACTGCTCACTTCTGTTCACTTGAAAGCCCTCGCGTTTTTCTTTGTATATGTACTAACCTCTCATTGAAGTTGAATGCTATCTGCGCGAATGCAAGTTGTGCCACTTCTCTACATTTCATCTTTATTTCTGAGCCAGTCTTAAATAGGCTGCAATGGAATTAGTCACCGAGAGGATCTCAATGTATGTGGTTTTAACACTCTTTACCGTAAAACAAAGCCCTTCACTTATTTCATTAACTCATTAACCTACTTTCACTTAGGTCTTTGGTCATCGAAAATCATACGATTTCCCAACTAAAACCTGATGCTGTTTTCATCCAAATTTGTTTCATAACTATGGGTGATTCTTTCATAAACTAGCTACAGCAGAAAATGAGAAGTGAATAGATTTTTACACATTAGTGTATGCCAATACCTGCCACTATCGAACAAACCACAAATCTCTTGAAAATATACTAGGCTACTTCCTTCTCCAAGAAAACTGAAATCTTGTGAAATTTGTGTCTCGTATTATTTCCTTGTTTTGGGAGAAGTCCGGACTGCAAAACTGTTGAAATAATTTTGGCTTCAGTAATGTCCCACCACACTACATAATAGCTCTCCATTTTTGATGTAATTGGTCTTGTTATAAACGAATTCTGCTCTACTCAGGAAAGCTAAACACAACTTGAAAAACGGAACACACCAATCTGCTCGAATGTTAAACTTTTTAGGTCATATAAGGGCAAGATTTCAAGCATGATTAAAGTTCTTGTTTTACAGTCTTAAATTCGTGAAACGTTTGCTTCGCGCGTCTTGCAGATTCCCCAACTGCCCCAGTCAAAACAAGGACGTTCAATTACAGTGGCCAAGCTATAACACTGTTTCATACAGTTTCTTTTTTCGGTGTCACTACTTCTCAAATGCTCGGAGGGAAATGCTTTCTTGCACTCAAATGC
>Ga0126339_10000771_pt1 | contig 19328 bp, 9 predicted proteins | sample OrbTmetagenome_2_FD_92532 | JGI IMG/M metagenome (GOLD analysis project Ga0126339, IMG submission 92532) | Coral microbial communities from Petempiche,Puerto Morelos, Mexico - Orbicella T R C metagenome | ecosystem: Host-associated > Invertebrates > Cnidaria > Coral | place: Petempiche,Puerto...
CGTTGCGTGAATATTTGTTCTACGCAGTTTTATTACGAGTTGCTTCGAGGTTTGAGTTTATTGATAACCCTCCATAAGAGCATTTAAGTGAATGCTTTGAGCTGTAAATAGCAGTACTTTCATCTGGTACTGTTTGTTATTTTAAACAAGGTGGTTCTAACTTTTTTTAAGTCTGTGGATGAAACCCTGGTGTGTGACCACGGAAATGAAAGCTTCTGAGCAGTACGTTCATGTGGTACTGTTTATTAAGTTCTGTTAAGTGGTTCTAACTTTTAAATCTAAGGATGACACCCCAGTGAGTGACCATTCAAATGAAAGTTATTGAGCAGTCCTTTTGTTTGGTACTGTTTTGTTTGCAAGGTGGTTCCAACTTTTAAATCTGGGGATGAAACCCTAGTAAGCTATTGAGCAGTACTTTCATGTACGCTGTACAAGGTGGTTCTAACTTTTAAATCTGTGGATGAAACCCTGGTGTGTGACCATTTAAATGAAAGCTATGGAGTAGTACTTTCTCGTGGTTCTGTGCAATAACAGCACTTGTGCAGTCGAGCAATTACACGGGCTTCAACCCGCAACCACCAGATTTCATGCCTTCTCAAGGCAACCAACCTGCGCCAGATGTTAATTCAGCTTTTCTTTTCCTAAACACATCTTCTTCAAGTTCTTCGTCGCTTGTCCCGATCTGGTCTTCTTCCTCTTCTTCCTCCTCCTCTTCCTTTGCAATTTCTAAAACAATAATAAGTCCACTGTTAAATCAAATGCTGTAGAATTCCAATAACTCGTCAAATCAAGAATAATCAGTAGCAAATCAACCTAGAACAAGATAAGATTGATAAATTACATTCATACCTTTAGGTTGTACACAAGACAGTATTTTTTTGGCCCACGCAGGTTGTTCGAGTTCCTTTAATTTCTCGTCCGAGATGATTTCCAGTGTTGGATCGCCGTCAAACTCAGCTTCTTCTTGAATGGAATCATGCAGGGTCACAGAGCTAAGGGAGAGAGCAAAATAATATGCGAATTTCAAAAGCAAAATGAGATATGGATTCCCACATCTTTTTTCAGAGGGGGATAGAGTTATTACAATTATCATGTTCACCATAAGCAAACACAATTCAATTTTTTAGTCATGGTTTAGCTTGCATAGAGCTTACTGTTTCGTGTAGTTATAAACGAGCTCTCAGTTGTAGATGCGTATTTTTACACGAAGCTACGCGCGTTTTGCATACAGTTAATATGCTTTCAAATATTTAGGTACAATAGGCGTCTTTTGATTTAATGTTTGTTAAATTCATCATTTCTACGGTTATAGAGCGGTTTTCAATGAGTATCGTAAAACTAAATGAAATTACTGAATCACTCTGGCACTCAGATTATACAGACAATCCAGTGAACCAATCAAAACTCGAAGCTAGTGCACGTGGTCGATGTAAAGCGCGGGAAAACGTGTGCGAGCGAATCAAGATTGGTTTGGTCTTAGTTCTGATTACATAACAAAGTGGCGCGAAGTTTTAAGCCAAAAGCGCAGCGTGGTAATGCAAAACAAAAGTAAATACGAATTACTTACGATACTGAAGAGAAAACTGCTCTACAACTTGGTGTTGTTAAGCTGATTAACAATTTAATTCACATTACTAATTGTCACACAGCTCCTTTAATGTTAGTTCTAAGAAATTTGTAGTACATCAAGACAATAAACTTCCTTCTTATTTCACAGTGTTGATTACGTAAGGAGAAGTTGAATATTTATCGCTTTATTACTTACCCTTGACTATTGTTTGACAAATACGAATACATGACGGAACCTTGTTTCTTCATGTCACGCCGTTTAGAGCTCCGCCTTCTTGATCGTGTACCGTCGCTTGAAAAACAGGTTTAAAGCTCGTTTAACAGGCAGAAATGGGTGACACAGTTTATTTTTATTATTTAGCTCTTCTAGAAAGTTTTACAGTAGAATATTACGTTAAAATGGTTGCCATGCAATACGCCATTTCCGACGAGTTGCGTTTTGACTCTGTGTCAAACCGAGTCTTCTTGCAAAACCGTGATACGAAAATGTGTTCCGCCGACAAGTTCATTTTATATAAATCAAATTCATTTCCATATGAAAGGTTTTGCACAGGACTCGTTTTAAAGCAGAGCCACGAGGTAACTCGGAAATGACCTATTACAGTTACATTTCACGATTACCAATGCACTTTGTATTTCAAAACCTGAGGTAATGTAACGCTGTTACGTTTTCTTTCGAAAACCAAGCCAGGCATTAAAGACAATGCAATTTAGCGTGTAACAAGGCTTTATAGAACTATATTGGCGGCTTTACACCCGCAGATCTTTGTTGAGGTTTGTCTTAAAGACCTGTACCAGTGTTTCGATAGTGACAACAACTTGGACAAATCTTCAACGTCAAGTTTTACCAAGAAAAGGTTGAAGGACACTCGTCAACCTCTCCTTGTTCTCAGTTTTATTTGATATTATTTAACAGAAACATTTCATTATCAAAAGCTCAAGTTTGGATTTAGTGTTCTTGAAATCTTGTCTCTCCATTTCGTTACTTCAAGTTCTTTAAATCTCCATTGAACTATATTGATTTTATAATTATTGATGTAAGTGTGTAACTGGAGCGTCTCTTCCGCGGACATGGTAACAGAGAAGCTCTGGGACATAAACGACACTGGTATATAATCCCCTCCTTCTCCCCCGCCGGAAGCAGTGAGCAGTTTCAATTGTTAGTTCAGTGAATGTTATATTGATTGACCAAACCCTTCCCCTCTTGTTTCCAGTTTAAGTAAATACGATCTATACCATATCCCTGGGACCTCTTATAAAAATAAACATTTTAACTGACCTCTTCCCCAGTGGGGCTTTCCAAGGATAATGGAAACAAATGATGTAAATGAACATTGCATGGTTAAAAATTCCAACTGGCAGGAGGCAGCCCAGTTGGCTGTTTACAAGTTTGGCTGAGGAGTTGAATCCGGGACTGCCGAGAACCACACCAGCTAGTCGTCAGAGCGGGACTGGAACCCGTAACCACTGGATTTCAAGTCCGGCGCCCTAACCACTCGACCCCTCTGCCTCTTCTCGTTCCCTAAACTATCCCTCCCCGCCTCATCATTTCCACAAAGAAGAGTCATTCAAATGCAATACATGTACAAACCTTCTGTTGTTAGGTCCGTCCACTTCCTCTCCACTAAAAGACTCCACTGACCCTTGGTTGCCCCAGGTCTCCTCGGCGGGAGGGGCACGTCTCTTTTTCACATACTTAGACATTTGCGAGCCCTGGCGCGACACTTTGGTTTTCTTCTATAAGCACGTGAATATGGAAAAGAACACGGTGAGTTACTGCGCCATCAAACCTTTTTACCACCAACCTGCTCATGTAGGAAAAAAACAGGTTCTAGATCATGTAGAAACACGTAAGGAGAGGAAGAACATGAACGTAAGATTTTAGAAGAGAAGGGAAGATTCAAAATGTACGAAAAAAGAGTACATCGTCAGTTATGAAAGTCACATTACTATTTTAGCGGATTTAAAAGTGAGAGAATGTAATAAAAATGAAATGTTGAATATGTGGACGTTGAGTTTGACTACAGGATTTGAAACTGGTGATAAGGTTACTCAGGTGTAAAATATAATGCCCGTATATTCCTCCCCAAATATATGTTGCCATATTTTTAAGCCGCAGTAAGTTACTTTATGGAGCGAGCTAGTTTAAAACATTTCACGCAAATTTCAGTTTTAACTTTGAATTCCTACTACATTAAAATCCGCTAAAATTAACAATTAACAGCATCAGGCTGAGATTTCGGTTTCAACGCCAGGTATTTTAAATGTTCAGTTTTGCTTTAATTACGTAATACTTTTACATCAAGATAAACGTACTTTAGAAAGGCAAATTTTCACAGGCGTATCAATCTCGTACCGAGAGCCCACTTTTCCTTTGGTCAGCACCAAGAACTCGGACTTTGGCCAGCGACGATTTTTTTGAGCATGCGCAGAGTATTCATTTTCGATTGTCAGCCAAACAGCATTAAGCTGAAACGGCCGGAAGTCCGTGAATCGCGGGATTGTCAAATCGGTAATGGAAAGCGGGCTTTGAGAGCGAGATTGTATTCGCGTAACATACACAACATGCACAGACACAGTAAAGTGCTGCTAAGTGGCACCTTTTGAAAGGAAATTAGCGTTCTCGTCCCCAGTGCTACTCGTTTTAAAATGAGACCAAAAAAAACGGAGGCTCTGGGGACAAGAATAGTACATCTTACTGCGTCTGCGCGTGTCACTCATGCTTACGTACGGTCATGCACTTGTGAATACCAGCCTTAAAGAACCATTCATGTTTGTTTAGGTTTTATTGTTGTTTGTTTGTTTGTTTGTTTTAATAGAAGGTCACGGTGAATAGATATGTGAAAGCACGGAGCCAACGTAGATTCGAGTTACTTTTAGAAAAGGTTTAAAAGCGATTAAAGCGGCTCATTTCTTACCTCAGCTTCTTCAATCTCATCACTGAGACTGTGTCCTCTCTCTTTTTTCTGTTTAATAAGCAGTATTTATTAGATACAATTTCTCTTTAAGTTGCGCCTCGTTTAATAATCTGCAGTCATCTTAGAAATTGAGTCAAAACAACGTGAAGCAAAAGATTTAAGTTAACGGCTGGGTTACTTAAAATTGAATTTACTTACTCGCTTTAAACACATTGAAATCGGCTATAGCGTCAAAACTGGCAATGCTCACAGAGTGCCCAAGCTCATGATACCGCAAATAATGCCAGGAAAGTTTGGGACGATTGTTACAATGTAGACAATTAACAATGCTAATAATTCTTTCAAGTGTCACTTGAAAGAATGATTAGTATTGTAAATTCAGACTAAATATTGCCGTTGAAACAAACCAACCGTTCAAGGAAAGTACGTACAAAAATGTTTGTGGTGGAATTAGAACTCCAGTAGATCACTCGATCGGTAGCTCGGTCGTTTGCTCGTTAGGTGTGGTAGGTGGTTCGGCCATGCATGCAGTCGGTTGGTGGCTCGGTTGTTCCGTCGTGTGGTCGGTCGGTGCCTCGGCTGTTCGGTCGTGTGTTGGGTTAGTGACTCGGTCGTTCGCTCGAGCAAGCGATTCTTGGCTCGGTCGTTCGGCCGTACGGTCGGTTGGTGTATCGGTGGTTCGGTCGTGAAGTCGGTTGGCGGCTCAGACGTTCGGTCTTGTTGTCAGTGTTGGCCCGGTCGTTCGGTCGTGCGGTCGGTCGGTACCTCGGCAGTTCGGTAGTGCAGTCGGTTGTTGGTCCGGTTGTTCGGCCGTATCGTCGGATGGTGGTTCGGTCTTGTTCGGGGTTGGTGGCCAGGTCGATCGTTCGTACAGTCGTATACGGAACGTGTTATTACTCACGGTACCGTGAGCTTGGGTATAGTAAACATGCCAACCTTAATCATACGACATACGAGATCAAGACAGATACTCCTTATTGAGGAATGTTGATACGAACTTAACGCTAAACCCCATTACTGTGTGAACAGAACTCTTTGAAGGATAAATTGTTAATATTTAGTTTCATATAATAGTCAGATAAGGTTTATTTGCCATAAATTTAAATCACATTCAGTAATACATCAAGTAGATTATGCAGCATTAAACCTTTTTAATGTGCTAAAACTAAGGCGCACTAGTTTCCGTAAGAGCGCTATGATCGCTGCAAAAGAAGTTCAGCTATCGTTGCGACCATATGGAAGCCAGTAGTCGTAAGGATCGCTGGACGTTTTCTGCAGCGACCGCTATGATTGCAGCGATTAAATGAAACCAGTCTTTACAGCTTCAAAAGTTAACTTTACGTTGAATTATGCTCAGTTAAAAAGCGCGTTTTTGCCTCATTTCTGTTAATGGTTAAGCAAGGTTTAGAAATTAACGTTCGGATATTCGTAAGAAGCTATACTGTTTAAGAAAAATCTAAAAAATCGATTCCTATGTTAAAATAAGTTCCTGGTGTTATTTTTCAGGAGAAGACGTAAACTAAAGAAATTTAAAGTTAAATTCAACGATTCTGTCTTCATCTAAACGTCACATGACTTAAGAGTCTAATAGAAGCCTTAAGATAAATCAGTGTTACAGCTACAGTAAGATAGAGAAAAAGAAGAACGCAAAAAGAAAATAAACAAATAAACAAAACAGAAAATAAACAAATACGTACAGCCATTAACATCTGTGGCAAATCCCAAGGAAGATCCAGCACATGCACAGTAAGCATTGGCAAAAACAAGTCAGTCAGTTAAAAAGAATGATTATTATTAATTCATATTATTTCATTAATAAATCATTCAAGACACACAACGTTTTGCACATGTTTTCTGCAAGAGAAAAACGTCATAAAGTATCCCAAGCGAACCAGGGTTGGCTTTAAATCAATATACTAAAAAGCAAAAGTGTTAAAATACGTTTAGTTGTAAGAGGCTTTTTTCGCAGGAATTGTGTCAAAAAGAGGAAGTTAGTTGAGCAGGTAGAGTGTGTGAGTGATGTTGAATACAGTTGGATGTGTGAAATGCGTAAATAACGAAATGTGTAGCTGCTTTGACAGCAACTATCCCGCACCATTTGTCGTCCTCTGCGTACAATATTGTACAGCTTTGACCGTGCCATGCAGTTAGAATTCGACGGTATTATATCCAAACTTCCCATCATGCACCGCGCGTATGTCGCATTGATTAGTTTGGCCACTGTATTTTCTATGGCATGGTATAAAACAGTTATGCAACGCTCTCTCGTGGTATATCATGGAGTATCCCACTTGTCACTTGTATTTTCTCGGTTAAACACGAGCCTTTAGGTGAGTGTGTATACCGTGAGGTATATAATATCTTATTAGATGTTTTGATATGTAGCATCGCTGTATACTATTACGAGTTATGCGGTATTTTGACGAGCCCGTAAGACGAGTCAAACTACAAACAACGAGTAGAAATATAAAGCGATACTACACACCTAAACATCAAATAAGAGATTTAATATCCAACTGCTGTAGTCAATAAATTTATCAGTGAAAGAGGGAGAGTTTGACAGTTATGCGTGCGCGCGCCGACCCGTCCGGCAAACAGGTTTTCTACTGTACAAATAACTGAACAATATCGCTGCATAATTGTACTCGTTTCGTGCGATATTTCCAAGGTATTCGCTGCAGTTGGACAATAACATGGGTTATTCCATGGTATACCACTCCAAACCGTTGCATAACTATTATCTATAGCTTATAGTTTACAAATAGGACTATGTACATTCCACTTTCTAAATATTTGGGTGAGAACAATTCCGAAGACTACCAAAAGTGAACGAGGTCGCTGGCTGAGTTCAATTTTGCAGTCAGAGAAGTTTTTCTCGTACAATTATTTGCAAATTGGACTATGTCGAGGTCACATTACCCTTTACGTGTAGGGCACACGAACTGTGTAGATTACTTTTATATAATATGTCGAATTATTCTCGCACGATTGGTTCTTAACCACATTTTGACGTCATCTGTGATCTATTATTGAACAGACGCACGGCAACATGGAATCTATTTGTCAGATTGGGCACTACCCAACTTACGAAATAATTTTGGTTGACAATATAATTTGATAATTGCGGGAAATCTGGAGTTTTCCTCTTTGTAAAAGGGTATTTAACATATTATCTCACCAAAGGACAGATAAGGGGTCTCCAAACTGGCCTGACTTTGTCTAGCCTAGTATGACCTAGTGATACGTGACTATCACCTTAATATCTTATTGATTCCCTCAAGATAACAAATATAACCCTTAAATAGTGTGGATAAATAATGCATAAACTCGTTATGAAAAGGTGGTTAACACCTAATCATTCAGTCTAGTGTTAACCAGTTCAAGACTTACCGCTTCATGCGCAGCCTCAATAGCGTCCTTGTCATCCCTAAGCTTTTGATTCATATCCCTTCAATCAAAAAGAGCAGCACTAATTATAATGTAGTGGACCCAAAATGAAGTCTCAACGCGATGGAGGTGTGTTCGAGTAGCGAGATTACACGAGGGTTAGTCTACACAGTCATAGTTACCTCAACATATCCAACTGCTTGATGAGACTCGCTTGTTCCTTTTGCATGCCTTCTGATACTCGCATGGCCGCTCTGAAAAGAGAATGCAATTCTCAGTTACGGAAGCTATATACTTGTCTGAGGATTACAGTCGTTCCTTGGCTCAGGTGCTAGCGCCGAGCCAAGTCAAACACCACACTTGTTATCGCAATGAATATAACTTTATCAATAATTCGAGAGAGAATAAGATAAAGCCCAAAGAGAATGCATGCTTTGATCAACGAAACCCAGTGAAATTCTCTAAATTTCATAGCAAACTGAAAAAACAACATTCGAGTTTTCTAATTTCAAACAGACTGTATCAGAATACGGCGGAGAGAAAGAAAAAAGCGTACTTTATAAACATCGCTGTAGCTTCTCAACCTCTTCTTTTGCAGTAGCAAACTAAACCCTTAAGCTTTGCACTAATAAAACACAAGAAGTACCCTTTCTGAGTATCTCTCGAGACGCTTGCAAAATTGCTTTCATCAGCACAACTGCTACAATTGCACAACATGGTTTGGCAACCTTTCTCCGAGACGTCTACTGTCAAAGAAGAAACTACTGGCCTGGGGTCTAATTCAATGTTAGTCTGAAAGAATTCTGCCTGGAACTCGAAAAAGGATTTTTCAATAGTCTCAGGGCTCTTCCCATAAGTAGCAGGACGAAGACGGGATGTCATTTGAGGTGAAGTGCATATCTCGGAATACACCTCGGCATTGGCATCGTTGGATAAGTCCATATCTTCAGATCGATCATTTGGAAGCTCAGAACCTAGGTCATCCAGATGATGTGGCATCGTTTGGCATTCCTTTGATGTTATGAGGAACATCTCCCCATCAGGTAGTGTCTGACTTTCTCTGTTCTCATAAATAGTAACGGGTTTTAACTCGGTCGTCTGACAGACCTTTGAAGATGAGAGGAGAAGATCCTGATCGGGCGTTGTTTGACTCTCTTTGTTATGAGAGGGTGGTGGTGTGACTCTCTCAGAAGTATCTTCAGTCTGGGTGCTTTGAACACTGAATTCTACTTCTATACCCTCAAAGGGCTCAAATGAAGGATGATCTAAGTCATTCATGGGGTCTGGCGTCGCTTGGGATTCCTTACTGTTATAGGCAACAATCGGATGAGCCTTAAACCCTTTGAGAGTGTTTGGAATATCAGATGCAAATTCCGCCAGTGTCTGGCATTCCTTTGATAATAATAGTGGTAGGCTGCTGTTGGACAATGTTTGGCATTCTTTGCTCTCGTACAATATTCCGCCCTCGTCCCCTACGTTAGTGCGATCCACCGGAGTCTCTTCAGGAGCACGAGGCCATGAGGAGGTCTGGCAGTGCTTTGACGTCGCAAGAATCATGTCTTCGTCGAGTAATGTTTGACACTCTTTGCTCTCGCAGGAAGGGAGCCGGAGTGGTTTGGCTTTTTCGGAAATTAACGCTTCTTCTACACCACGAGAAGGTAATATGTTACACTGGGTTGAAGACGTTGCTAGCAGGATGTCACGTGATGTTTGGCATTCTTTGTTCGCAAGAGGAAGAAAGTCAGATGATCCAACCTTCTTACTTGAAAGTTCACTGCTAGGGTTTGAAAATAGGTAGTTTTCAGACGTCTGGCATTCCTTGTTCTCAAAGGAAACTTTATAAGACTCTTCAGCGCCATGCAAATTGGCGTTTCTGTGATCAACTGAAAAACGCGAAGAGTCTTCAGTGCACGAAAGTGTCTGACATTGCTCGGAAGACGTCAAAATAAGTTCATAATCGGTTTGGCAGTCTTGGTCAGCGCATAGACTTTGACTGTTTCTCTGAATATTTTCCCACTCTACCTGTACACCACAACTAGTGTAGAAATTGGGTGGTAGTTCCGTTCGACACTCAATGCTTTGTTGCTGCAAGGCTTCTGGTTGAATATCCATGTCAGTGGACTCATTTGTTTGACATTCCTTATTCATAACGGAGGACGAAAATGACGTCTGGCTTTCCTTTGTGTTGTACTCTGGTTGCATGCATTCCTTCAGTAGCTCTACTTGACACTGCTGGTCAAAGACCTCCTGGACTGAAGGATTAGCATGGTATCCGTTTACTTTGAACGTGCTCAACATTTCCGCGTCCTCGGCACCTTCTAAGCTAGGTTGTGTGTCAAGTTTCTGCAAAGAAGCTGAGAAGACAGCTGATTCTTGATTACCATCGCTTTCTTTTTCCTGGGAACGTTGGTGTAAATACCTGTGGAGGCAGCCACAATGGGTCAACTGATTGCACGGTATCCAATCAGGGACATCATTGTTAACGGTCTTCGATCCAAGAGGAAAACCGTCTCGATCACTTAGCTCGAACACCGTTTCCTCCAAACATGCTCCTGTAAATGTTTCGCCCACGTGTGTCTCACTGACATGCACATAGAGCTCTCGCATTCCACCCCCTGGTTTACTCATCTCGCCAACTTCTGCTTGAGTAGTCCCATCTGGTAGGCTGATCAAATGCCATACATCAGTTTTAGCATCTCTTTCAATTTTCGTGCTGTTTTCTGCGTCTGTATTTCTCACTCCATTGATTAGATTAAGAGAGTTCCACTCGTTTTGAGAAAGACATTCCTCTGGTTCTTGGTAGCTGCAAACCGCTTCTTCCACCTCATGGTGTCTCTTCTCTCCTTCATCCGAGATAAGGACGTTATCCGTTACATTCATTTTACGGGATACACCCTCACGTAAATCAAGGTCACTTTCTACGGGAAAGGCATTCTCTTCGTCGGTTAGCTCATTGCTAACAGAGTCAGGTTTCGTAGAACACAGATCAGCTTCGTCAGACATCAGTTCCACTGTACCCCGTGTTCCATCTTGAGAGTGTTCACTGGCATCCAAGTCTACAAAACAAACATCCTCGTTCACACATAGCTCTTCATTGCTAGTTTCGGGTCCTCCAGGGGAAGGTGTTAAACCATTGTTATCTTTGTCCTGCCGATGGGCTGAAACGGAAGGCAGTGTTTCTATCGTCTCTGCCAATGGATGCAGAGACTTATCACATTTCCCTGCTGTATCTTTGCAAGAGTCATTTCTAGACCGAATAAGGAGGATTTCAGAGACTTTCTGTGGTCTTTGAGCGTCTGGCAAAATCGTAATTGCACTCGGTTGTTTAGTGGGAATTTGAATTATTTCTTCGTTGTCAAGGCTTTCCGAATGGCCATCCAGCGATTCAGGTTTGTTAACTAAAACGTTGATCTCCTCTACAGAAACATCTAGAGTGTCATACAACCCAGCAGCTGAGCCACCAGACATAGGGGGATCCATTTTAGTTCCCTTGTTGCGATCCCTTTTTATTAGCTCTAAGTTTTCCTTTTCCACCTTTTCAACTGACGGGATAGAAAGACATTGATCTTCCTCTTTTGATGGTAAGTGGATCCATTTTGGGTCATCCCCACTGGCAATTTTGTTCTTGTCGATTAGATTTGTTCGCTGGACTTCACCTTCCACCTTTGATGCTGTCTTTTCACCTACCACTTCATCGATATCAGGATGGCTGCTACTTTTCGAACATGGAGGCGTTGACAGAGAACTCTGATAAACGTTAGCTCTGACCTCTAGGCTTTCGTCCGCGAATCGTTCGGAAGAAAGGCCGCTAAAACTGAAATCATCATGTCCACTGATCTCAGGCGTAGCTAAACCTTGGGATTCATATTTCGTAGCTTCCTGTGCTGCAGTTGGCGCGACATCATGACTCCCGTCAAACTCTGGAACATACGAAATATTTTTCGTGCCGTTGTTAATGAGGACATAGGCTTGAGCTGTTATTACTATTGGCGTCACGTCGGGTGTAAACATTTCTACAGTTTTTGTCGTTTCCATAGAATCCATGGTACTGGAATGGCCACTTTCAATTGCTCTTCCTCTACTGGCGTCTACTTCTGATGGCTTCGTATTACTCTCTTCTTTGCTTGTGAACGCGTGGGTTTCTTTGATCGACGGCTGTCCTTCTCCCAGTGAACGAACAGGAAGTTCAACAGCTTTTCCAGAACTTTCTTCACGTATTTTGAAAGCCTCTTTCGTTGAAAATAATTTCTCTGTACCGCTGTAACCAGAGAATTTGTCATTCGAATGCGAACGAAAGTTGCCGTCCTTTTGTGATGCTTCCAAAAGATTTCTCATCTTCTTGGAATACTTTGCTTGCTGCTTTTGGTCCTCAGGATTTTTCCTTTTTGCTTCAGGGGTACGTTTTTTATGCGCCGAGCCGTAAATTTGAGAAACTGCTTCATCTTCGCTTAGTTGGCTTAGACTTTCTTCTTCGTTTTCACCATGGTGATCAGCAATACTTTGCTCCATTGGCTGGCAAGGATTCCGGAGAGACACCTGAGATTCTGGGTTGGTATCGCGCACTTCCCTTTCTTGGTCAGTTGTACTACCTGGCTTACAAGTGTTGACTGTCTCTACACTATCGTCCGTACTTATGCCCTGAATCCCAGCCATAAGAGATACATCGTCATTTTTCCTGCTCTCGGAAAGAGAATTCAAAACGAAGTGAGCATCATGTACAGAAAATGCGCGATCGTGGTCATCAGAGAAGTCATTCATATCATGGACGATAGGATCGCAGCTCTCGTTGTCCTTAGGCTCACTTTCAACATCATGAAAAAAATAACCATAGTCAGTGTTACGGTTTTGACTGCTGCCGGAATTATTCTTCATCGCCAAATTGTTTTCCCTTTGGTTTTCTAAGATGGAAACAGAATAATCCTTCTTTGAAATTATTTGGCTGTGACCAATGGCTGAGTCATAAACTGGCAAATCTTCTTTCATGACAAAGTCTCCTGACATAGATTGAAGGCCTTCAGCAATTTCCATTGCGAGGCTCTGATCTTTGTGTGGTTGTTGTTGTTTGTGTCCTTCCAATTGAGTCCCAAATACACCACAGCTCCAACTTTCTGGACACACTTGATCGTCTTCTTTCAGTCTCGTTTTTAATTCTTCGCCACTGGTACCATTGTCCACGAAGCCGGCTTCGATTGATTCACGGATAGTTTGTTTAACGGGAGTCAGTAAGTCGGTCTTAAATTCCGCGGCAGTATACCCATCGGAAATGTTTCGCTGTACTTCATCAGTCATCAGCAAAGTTTCATCTCGTAAATTTCCCGTCCCCGGTTCGAGATATCCAGTAGCTTTAGAATCTTGCTTTCCCCTGTGAGAATCAATACCTAAGCGGTTTGCAGAATCCCAAGGCGGTGAGAGTTTAGTCATCTTTACCTCTCTATCTGGTGCAGAACAGTCTGTAACGTTCTTTAAATCGTGCTCATTTTGTGAGTCAACTGGATCTGTTTCGTCAGGTAACTTTTTCTCATCTCGTGGTTTGACTTTATCGTGTTCCTTCCGATGTTGCTCATCTTCTTTTCGTTTTCTCCGGGGCCTTCTGTTTTGGACAGACTTGCTGATTGCTTTTACTCGTACGTCTCTCTTGCGTTCTATAAAGCCTGAAGAGTGCTTCTGTAAAGGAACAGCTTGTTCTTTATCTTCACCCTCTATAAACCCTGAAGAGTGCTTCTGTAAAGGAACAGCTTGTTCTTTATCTTCACCCTCTATAAACCCTGAAGAGTGCTTCTGTAAAGGAACAGCTTGTTCTTTATCTTCACCTTCTGTTACACTTTTAGATGAAGGTAAGCGTTTATCATCTTCATTCACATCCACCATATGATTAAGCCTTCCACGAGAAGGCAGCGACTTCGGTTCATCGTTACAATGACTTGGGCTTGACCGAAAGATTTCTTCTGGTGATGGGGACGGTTTACCAATGGAAATGTCATCTATTCTCTCTTCTCTAGACGACCCGATTAGAGCTTTTTCAGTTGCCTTCGATTTCACCACCATATTATCCGTGGGAATATCACATTCAATGGCTAATAAGTCATTGCTGCGTTCGTAAATACGCTTATCGTCGACGTCGACTGAGGGTTTGCTTTTGAAGTCACTTCCAGGAAGCATTGGCAAACGATTCCTGTAAGCGCCGATATTTTCCACGTCACCACTAGAAGCCCCGCTCTCTGGATTCAACGCGTTTACATCAACGCTGGTACTTTTTTCTTCCTCTAAAGCAGGGTTTTCTGGTGTTCCGAATACTCCAAACACAAACCCACGACTTCTTCCTTTACTTCTCACAAGTGGGAATTGCGATCCCTTAGAGACATCTTTGTCGGCCGTATCAGCCTCGAACTCTTTTCCGTCACTTGAAGCGTTAGCTTCGCGTAGATACTCTATTTCGCTTCTCTTTAGCTTGGGCCTTGCAGCAGATTTCTTGAGATCGTCATCGCGATACACTCTCACAGCGGGCCCTCCAGAAATTCCAGTTACCACACAAGCCATAACTCCGTGATCGCGCTCTTTTCCATCGGGTTCTCCTCTCCTAGAAGAGTCCCTGCTTCTGTGCATTTTGTGGCGATCTCTCCGGCCGACGTTTGACGCGATTTTTCTTTTCGTTTTCGCGTCCTCTTGTTCACCAACAAGCGCAAAACACACAAAGCTGCTGTCAGCGCTGCTTGTGGAAGAACAGTCATCCTCTATAATATCTGAACTGTAGCATAATTCCGAATCTACAGAGTAGGAATCATCGAGGCTGACATCCATGTGGCGTGACGTGTCCTGTGGGCCCTTAGAGATGACCTCTTGACCACGAAGCCGGGGGACTGAACTAATATTTTCCTTTCTACGAGAATACGCTCCAGCGCCGGGTAAGCGTCCAAAGCCACCAGAATCCTTCAAAGACACGACTGCTTCATTGCGGTCTGTGTGATTTCTTTCCGAATCAGCCTCACTCGAAAAAGACCCCGATACCGGGCGATTGAAATGATGTGTTTTGTTCGACACACCAGGTCGCTTTTGTAAACAGTAATTTTCGTCGTAGAAACTTTCACTGCATGCATCACTCTCAAATACCGAATCTTCTACAATAGAATCGTCCGGAATTATTTCTTGACTGGAATGTTGCCCCGAGTAACTTCCGTTTTGTGGATTTTTCCGCCTTCTTGAAGTTGCAGTTGATGTCGCAATCTCTTTATCATCAGTCATAAGTGACGATTCACTTCCACTGCTGAGAACATTGACGTACTCCAGGAAAAGTTCAGAAACTTCTCTCTGACCCTGTGCTTCCGGCCAAGTTTCGTCTGTATAAGCGTCGACAGTAAGGAATTCTGGAAATTTCTCCCCTGAACATGAGCTGGAAGCCAACGATGTTGCCGCTTCATCTTTGTCGTCGATCAAACTCTGTAAACTGGATGTCGGTGACGTTGGATAGACGCTCAAAACGTTCACAAAACGGCGAAACTGGGGGTCCAGCCGACCCACATAGGTTGGCGAACGAGACATCGATCGCTCGCACCAATACAAAGACCAGAAAGCTTATAACTAAACTGTTAATTCTCTCGTCCTTACTGTGGCGTGCGTCTGTCGACAAAGGGTTGTAATCCAAGCGCTTGAGTTATGGATTTACAAGGTATTTAATTCCACGCCAATCAATCAAGTTTGATGATCTTGTGTGTTAAAAGGCACGAACAGCATTCGTAGTGCAAACAACTTCGAACAATTTGACTGGCAGAAGTGTTCATTATTCCACCAGTGTACACATATACTTAAAATTCTTGAATAAATATTCTATGCGTGTTGGTTGAATGGAATTTACCGACGTTTCTCGGAAAATTAAACATAATTTTTTGAGTGTTGTAACTTCATAAGCATAAAACTGTGTATTCTGGCGAGTTTATATGAACAGTTAGTCGTGTTAATATTACTATTTCGAGTTAATAGTCATCGTTTCTCCAGTTTGTTTTACCAGAAAACATCTGCAGGGGCTCTACGGACCGCCGACGCGACAGAAGTTATTAGTGCCAAATGACGCGAGGGCAAAAAGACATTTTTTTCTCTAAACAATACAACAAATATATGCAATAACGCTACTTAACTTAGAAAACTAATTTCAGCTTGACCTTAAAGTAAACAAGTATAAACAGTGACTATGAAGTGCTAGGTTTTTTCCCATGTTAGGGACTTCAATTACTAAAATTAAAAGAAAAATCCACTTCGGTTTTGTCATCTGAGGTTCAGTTAATCAGTTTACGTTTGAGTGTCCTATTAACGCGAAAAAATTGCAAAGATCATCTTACAGTTATTTATAGTTCTTATTTTTTTAATGTTCGTTCATTTGGGCGCAGTTCGTTGCCTTAGAAATTTTCGATCAATGACCTTTTCTCAGCTTCTTTCCAAAATAAATTGTGTGATTTAAAATGTAATGAACTCTCTTTCAAATATCGACAAAAATAGCAAGAAATTGAAAGATTAAGTTTTCTTCCCAGCGTGTTCTGCTTCCACTATAAAACGGACCCCAAAACAGTGTGACACGCATGTTTGACTTATGCCACACATTTCATGCGTGTCAATAAAATGACATTTGTAAATGTATATATCATTCCCATAATTTCGTTAGTGGCTGATAATTTTACCGGTGCCAATTGAGAATAGGAGAAAGATCGATTTGGGAAGAGATTTGGGTTCTGGATGTCCGGATGTAGAACAAAATAAAAGCGACAGAATTTGAGATGTCATCGGGCACGAATTCTTTTGACAAGAGACATAGAAACTTGTCCAAGCTACCTACTTAACTGAAAGCAGTTCAGCATAACAGTGCTTTCGAGACAAAAGTTCGATGAGAAATATTCAACGATGGAAAAATTTGCATTTTTAATATTCATCTCGTGTTTACATAGCGTGATACGAACAAATACGGCAGAGAGTTTGGGAAGACAGCAAAGTTGAGCAGTGTAAACACTTTGTGAAATTTTGACACCAAATTCTTACTCTGTGCAAAACCAACCAGCAGTGTCCTATCTTTCTGCAGAACAAATCCTTGAAAGCGCTCGAAGATTTTCTCATTCTTTAGATTCTATTCTACAAACAATTGTAAGATCATTCGCGAATACTCTAAAAGTTGTCGCGACAGCATACATTTTTGTTGCTTGGCAACCCTTTGACACGGTTTGGGATTCAGTGAATTCCAACGTAGATGACCGAACTGGGGTAAGCATCCAGGCGAAAAGAAAAAGCTACCCGCTTAATAAAAAGCAGCACGGAAAAAGTACTGCTGTTTAAATACCCATCCAAGAGCGTAACACGAAAAGAAGCTGAGCTTAAAGGGCGGGGGGAGGGGGAGGGGGGGACTGACTAGTGTTGATTTCGTCTAGAGAGAGTACCGGTCCGCTTTATTGTATTTTCTTTTTTCCAGTTCCCTGTAATTCACTCTGTGTACCCTCCAAATTTTGGTTAAACTATTGTTGTGAAATGCTCTTAGGACTATGTAGACCTCCATAGGTATTTCAAAGCAACAGTTTATGAAAAATGTTTTATTTTTTTGTGGGGTGGGGGGGGGGGGAAGAGGGGGACAAACAGAGTGCATTATGGGAAATTGGAAAATAAAGAATTAAATGAAAAGAAAAAGACAGAGAAGAGCCAGAAGATACATTCAGTGTTTTCTGTGAATTCTAGATGAGAGTTAAGTCCCAGGTGGTCACCAGAAATGCCGCTACGTAGACGAACTGTTCAACAAGAAGTAGACGATCATGCTCCTGACAGACTATGGCAATATAAGAAGGACCTGATCCGTTTTGTTTGGAATGAGAATTGCCCTTGCGCACTTGTATATAAATCTTTATATACTTATCTCCTGTTTTCTGTCAAACAGCAACGTGAAATGACCAAATTCTACATAGTCTACAAAACGTGAGTCATGATGGCCATTTTTTAAATCTTATTTTTCGAATTCAACGTTGCCTTAAACGTTCAGTTATGAGATAGCTCTGACAGTAACAGACAAACTGGATGACTCAAGATTATCGTGAGATTCGTAGGTTAAATGTAAATTCCTTTTTCAATCGGCTTTCTCCTCGACGCTGCAGTCGTGGGTGCTTAAACTACGTGTTTTTACAATCCCGTAACGGACCGTGACTCTAATGGTTTTGTTCATGTTATTACAAATAGCTCATCACATACCTAGCCCTCTCTTTTTTCTCCATGGCCGTTTGAGCCTGTAGCTGGTTGACATAACTCTTGGTATCTTCTAACGAACTGACGGAAGTACTCAGCATTTCCTCTAGATGAATTGTTTTCTAAGTGGAACATAAACAATACATCAATGTGTTGAAAACATTACCTTGAAACCCGCTTTAGTAAACAGGAACAGGCTAAATGTATTAATTTGAGCCCTGTTGAGCTCTGAAGAGGGATTAGTACCGCAGGACTCAAAACTGAATCATAGAGCGTGTTTCTTTGGGAAAATGTAAGATTGGATTCTTAAATTCAAAAACGGATTTGCCGTTTTCTTTACTAGACAGATTAACCCAAGATCACTCGGATCATGGTGCATCAAACGAACCAAAGAATTCTTTCTCAGAGTGGATCCTTCGGTTCCTTTGATGCACAATCTATTTAGTAAAAGACGGAAAATCCGTTTTTACAGATGTAAGAATCCAACCTTGGATTTTCCCAGAGAAACGCGCCCATGGTCGCCAAGGGGCTCGCAGGGTTCCGACATACTGTGCACAAACCTGCAGACGGGGAAGAGCGGGGAACTCTTAACTAGTAACCAAAGACTGAGAACTAGGCGGGACTAATAAACGCTGAAGAATTATAAGCGGGCTTTTCCAATAAAGGCATTTTTGGCGATTTCAACATCTTTCCTTGAAACTGAAAGAAACCCAAAAACAAGTATTTGAGGAACACTTCAGATGTAATGGAAAGCCAGACAGAAAGAGGGATTGTGCCTGTTTCTATACAAAAGCAGCTCGTACTTTGAAGCTGTAATTAAACTTTTCACCAACCTGAAAGAGTTTTTCGTTCTCATTCTTAATGTCCTGTTCCATTTCGTATTTTTTTCGGATTTCTTCTTCCAGCTAATATATAAATGAATAAAAAGTAAATAAATAACATAAAATTTAAAATTTAGACACCGAATGGCTACCACCACATTCACTGAACGACCAAGCTTTTGAATTTCTCACTTAATTCCTCATCGTAACTCGACGCACTGCAGTCTGTCGACCTCTTTGTCAAGAATCCACCTCACAAACGGTTGAGACGCCGCGTCATCCAAAGACGAAGAAGAGTATATAGTAGAGGAGGTTCAGGCTTATCTTAAATTCTTCTCCCCTCCCCCCCCCCCCCCATCCCCCCACACCTAAACCCCAACACTCACTCATACAACCAAAAACAAAACAACACCAACAAAAACAAAAAAAA